>WBZL01001469.1_pt1 | contig 24759 bp, 22 predicted proteins | sample 5204291 | NCBI WGS metagenome assembly WBZL01 (sample SAMN12344345, study PRJNA552823) | activated sludge metagenome | biome: Activated sludge suspended growth; feature: Nitrification reactor; material: Wastewater; isolation source: activated sludge from nitrification reactor of wastewater...
GTGGTCATAGTTGTTATGTGGAAAAGGAGATTGGGAGATCAAGAGCTTAGGGTTCGTTTATTAATAGCTTGGAATTTAGAAGTTCAACTTCTGAGAGAAGTTGAACTTCTGGAACTGCAAAGTTGTTTTTGATTGAACCCTTAGGAGATTAACTCTCCAATCTCCCAATCTCCTTCTTTATTGCTCGTTTGCCGTAATCTCCACCTCAATCACAAACTCATCGGCCACGGTTAGGGTGTTGGCAAAGTTGGGTGGCTCGATGCCGTAGTCGGTCATGCGGGTGGGGAGGGTGGCTTTGCCGGTGAGGGTGTCGCCATTGAGAACGGCCGTTACGGCAAAAGTCACGCTCTTGGTCACATCCCGCACCGTCAAATCCCCGTTTAGGTCAAAGCTGAGTTCGCTGCCGGGGGTGTAGCTGTCGGGCAGGCCAGAAATGGAGGTTGCCACAAAGGTTGCCGTAGGGAACTTCTTCTTTTCCAGCGCGTTGTCCTGTAGCCAATCATCGCGGCGGTTTTGGTCAGTTTTAAGTGACCCCGTTTGCACGGTAATGGTGCCGTTTTCCAGCAGCCCCGGCTTGGCAAAGTTAAGCGCCAGTTCCCCCGCCACCTCCTGGGTGCTGCCCACCACGTCGGCCAGTCCGGCTTCAATCCCCAGCTTGGCAAATGCCCCGGCAAAAAACTCTTCGTCTACCAGAAACGATGCCTTGGATTGGGCGGGGTCAATGACAAAGGTGCGTACTACGTCGGGGCCACCGCCAATGGGCAGAACGGCCGTTTCTGCTGCATTGGTCGTCTCTGGTTGGCTGGCTTCCTCGGCCGGTGCTTGTGACGGTACAGCCGTTGGCTCGGCCGGCGCACCGGCACTGGTGCAGGCCACCAGAACTACTAAAACAAACGTACTCATTAACAAACGGATCATCTTCATCATGCTGTTTATACTCCTTGTCTGGTCAATCAACAAATCCTCCCGGCGCATAGTCCGGGACATTGGTCGGGTCGCTGCCATATTGTGTCAGCAGCACCCGCATCAATAGCGAATAAAGCCCTTCGTGGTGCAGTGAGGCCGTTATGCTTCGCGTAGACAGGCTATGGCTGAAATCACCATAGGGACGAAAAGCATCTACCAGTGCCGCATTGCGACTGATGATGTGGACGGGCGTGTCCCAGCCGTCGCTGTAGCGGGCAACGCGGGCGGGTTGATGGTCGCCAATCAGGATGAACAAATCGTTGTCATCTCCCTGTGCCACAATGAAATCCACCAGGGCTTGCAAATCGTATTCGACGGCGGCCATATAATGCTGGCGCAAAACGTCATAGGAGGGACGTTCGGCGGGTGGGGCGGGTGGTTCTGGCAGTGTGGGCAGGGTGCGCCAGTCGTCGGCCAGCGGGGGTAGCGGGTTCCACGGATAATGGGAGTTTTGCGTTAGAAAAAAGAGCAGGTGTGGTGTGTCACCGCCGGCCTCGATCTGCGTCTTGGCGGCGTTGAGGGCGTACTGGTCGGGTGGCGATGGCCCCCAGCCGTAAAGTGGACCCTCATAGCTAAGGTCGCTGAATTGCAGCCACTGGTCAAAGCGGTAAAACTGTTGATAGGCGGCCAGTGTGGTTTCGTCCAGTTCGGTGCTGATGGGGGAGAGGCGGTAGGTGCGGTATCCCTGGTCGTGGAAATAGCTGATGAGGTGGGGAAACGGCCGTTTCTGGTATTTATCCAGCAGTGCCAAAAACTGGGCGTGGGATTCCAGCCGCAGCCCGGTGATGGCACTGGTGTAGGAGACCCACGATGCACCGCCCCAGGTGGGGGCCTCGCTGCGCGTAGAGGCAACGTTCCAGCCGTTGTTGCGTAGTTTATCCATGAGTTCGTTGTGCAGCCGCAGCGTGGCGAGGAGCAGATCATCCCGCTGGTACAGCACGCTGCCGTATGATTCGACAAAAATCAGGTAAATATTTGGTTTTTGGCTGAGGTTGTTGTGGGTGAACTGGTAATGCGGGGCCAGATGGTCGCTGTTGAACTGGTTGACGCGAGCATAGGCCAGGCGCGAACGGCCGCTATTTTCGAGCAGCTTTATGACGAGGCTGGAAACGGCCGTTTCTGGCTGGCCTAAATCGGTGGGAAAAACGGCCGTTTCTGCCAGTGCCGCCAGCAGCAACGCACACAGCCCCGCTCGTGTCCATACCGTCAGTCGTTCGGTTGGCAGCGTTAGCAGCAGGAAGCGCAGTAGCCGCCACAGTGTCAGCAGCATTGCCGCCAGCACTATAGTACCCAACGGGTAAACCCACAGCGGCAGATGCAACCCGCGCAGCACATTGCCGGTCATATCCCAGAATAAAAAGTAGTCATTGTAAAAAGTGGGGTCAAGCAGGTAAAAAGAGCGGATAAATCCTTCGTAAGTAGCATAAAGAAGCTGGCTGACCAGTACCAGGAAGATGAGCAGCAGCACGCGCCGCCGCCGTAGGGGGCGCAGCAGCACCCACAGCGTTACCAGACCCAGCCATTCCAGATGCAGGCGGAAGATGTCGGGGTTACTGCGCTGGACAAACAAGGCCTGCAGGGTGCCGGCCAGCGAAAACTCAAACTGGTCGCGTATCGGCCAAAAACTGGCGCGTTCGGCGTGGAATAGATAGATGGGCAAAAAGAGCAGGAAGTTGAGCAGCAGCAAGCAACCCCAGAACAGCCAATCGGGATGTTTTATGGAAAAAATTCGTTTTAACAAAGGTTTTCGCAAGAGGCACAAACGGCCGTTGTGCCATTCGTTTTTTTTATATCATACGCATCGCTATTCTAAATGGATGTTTGTTGGCTGGCATGGATTAACGGCCGTTTTCTAGCGACTGCTCATTTTTTTTCTTTCCAACGCCAGCTAAATCCTCTGTCCTGCTCTGCCTAGTAATCACGCAAGGATGGGTTTAGGATACCATGGCGGAAGAAGATGATGAGTTCCCACGCTTGATCTTTGAGATCACTTTGGTATGCTTGCCTTGGTATGTTTATCATAATGCCCCTAATTTGGAACACCAATTGGGGGTGCCATTTTTTAGACAGACCCTAAAGTTTCATTCGTTAATAACTTGGGATTTAGAAGTTCAACTTCTCGCAGAAGTTGAACTTCTGGAACTGCAAAGTTATTTTTGATTGAACCCTAAGAGTTCCATCAAAAACAACTAACGATTTGGGCTTGACTTGTAGCCGAGAATTCCAGTTCTCGCTTTTCTGACCAGGCAAAAGAGCAAGCTGTGGTCTGGCGGAAGCCAGATACGAAAGCCTTGGCTATGTCGAATATAAGCTACAGAATTTGTTTTGTAGCAGCTTGAGTGAACCAACTAGCCTGACTGCATTCACAAGGCCTTCATCCTGTCACGCTTGTGAATCCTGTCAAAAAAACAAACATGAGAAAAATACAAACGCAAGGTGTTCATCATATCACGCTGATTGGTGCCGACCGGCAAACGTCGGTTGATTTTTGGGAAGGGGTACTGGGGATGCCGCTGCTGTTTGAGCAGCCTAATCTGGACGTGCCAGAGCAGAATCATTTGTATTTTGACCCCGGAGACGGCCGTTTAATCACCATCTTCACCAACGAACGCCACCCCAAAGACAGCACCCCCAACCCCGAAGGCATCGGCAACCTCCACCACATCGCCTTCACCGTCTCCCGCGCCACCTACACCCAGGTCAAACAGCGGCTTGACGAGCGCGGCATTGCCAACAGCGGCGAGGTAGATCGCGGCTTTATGTACTCCATCTACTTCCGCGACCCGCTGGGGCAGCTTTTGGAGCTGGCAAACTACAAATTTGATCCCCCCATCGGTGTGACCCACAGCGAAGTGTTGTTAGAAGCCCACAAACTGCGCGTAGCAGCCGGTGCCTACAACATCATGGACGAACATCTGGCCGACGCCATCGAGATCCTTACCCGCCGTACCACCCGGTCGCTTTCTGACGACCGTTCGCCTAAAAATCCATATTAGAGATTGGAGATTGGAAAGGTTCTTCAATCTCCAATCTCCAATCCCCAACTAACCAATGGCCTGGATAAAAGTTATTCAAGAAGACGAAGCCACCGGAAAGCTGGCTGAACTGTATAGCACAATGACTGAACCGTGGGGCGGGGTAGACAACATCCTCAAAATCCACAGCCTCAACCCCAAATCGCTGGAAACCCATTTTCGCCTCTACGCCCACCTCATGCGCGGCCGTTCCGATTTGAGTCGGGCGCAGCGCGAAATCATTGGTGTGGTGTCTTCGGCCCTCAACCATTGCCGCTACTGAATGCAGCATCACGGAGAGGGTCTCCGTAAGCTGACGGATGATGCGGCGTTGGTAGCCCAGCTAAAGGCAGATTGGCGACAGGCCAATTTGAGCGATGCCGACCGCGCTATGCTGGTCTATGTGGAAAAGCTGACGCTGCGGCCGTGGGAAATGGTGGAAGCCGATGTCATTGCCCTGCGCGACGCAGGTTTGAGCGATGCGGCGATTCTGGACATTAACCAGGTAACGGCCTACTACGCCTATGTCAATCGTTTGGCCGATGGGCTGGGAGTGGAACTGGAACCGTTTTGGGAAGATTAGGAGATTGGAGATTGGAGATTCACCAATCTCCAATCTCCAATCTCTACAAGCTATTGCGCCAAATAGTCATCCATTGCCGCCAGCAGCTCTTCCAAATCGCTCATTTGCGTGTCGCCCATGTGGGCGATGCGGAAGTTCTTGCCTTTTAATGCGCCATAACCATCAGAGATGATTAGCCCCTTGGTGCGAAGGAATTTGTTCATGCCGCTGATGCTGATGCCGAGGTTGTTGTCTACGCAGGTAAGGGTGGGGGAGGCGTAGGCTTCTTCGGCCGACAGCTCAAAGCCGTGGCCTTTGGCCCAGGCAATGGTGCGGTCGCGCATGGCAAGGTGGCGGGCAAACCGGTTTTCCATCCCCTCTTCCAGCATGTGGGTAAGCTGTAGGTCTAGGGCGTAGAGCAGGGAAATGGCGGGGGTGGCAGGTGTTTGGTTTTTCTGTAGATATTTGTCCAGGTCTACAAAGTCAAAGTAGGAGCCGCGATTGGGGATTGTTTTGGCTTTTGCCAGAGCGCGGTCAGAGACGGCGCAGAAGGCAAGGCCGGCCGGAAGTGCAAACGCTTTTTGGCTGGATGTCAACGCCACATCTAAATCCCAGGCATCAAATTCTAGCCGCGCCCCGGAAAGGCCGCTGACAGAATCTACCAAAATGGAGATGTCTTTGCCGTTGGGCAGGGCGCGAATGGCGGCGGCAATTTCCTGGATGGGGTTGGTGACACCGGTGCTGGTTTCGTTGTGGACAACGGTCACAGCATCAAAGTCGCCGCTGGCGAGGCGGTCAACCACCATGTCGGGCAAAATGGCTTTGCCCCATTCCACTTCTAGTAGTTCGCACGCCTTGCCGTTGGCGATGGTGATTTCGTGCTGTCGCTGGCTAAAAGCCCCATTAACGCAATTGAGAACCTTGTTTGCAACGCAGTTACGAACGACGGCTTCCAGCAGGCCGCTGCCGGAGGAGGCGCTGATGAGGACGCGGCTGTTGGTGTAGAAAACTTGTTTGAGTTTGGGGTGAATGCTGCCAATGAGGTCGAGGCATTCGGGCATCCGATGGCCGATCATCCATTGCGTTTGGGCGGCCAAAATTTCGGGGCGCACCTCAACGGGGCCAGGGATGAAAAGACGGACGTGATCAGGTTGGGCGGGCGCTGAAGGCTCGCTGGAATTTTGTTTCAAGCTGCTCATTTTGAAATGTCAATGCTCCTGTTTCAATTTGCTGCACAATTTTTTGTTCAAGTTGAGGATTGCCCAGGTTAATGAGTTCGGCTGGCCCCATGGCGATGGCAAGCAGGGGGGCGATGCTGGGGGTGTTGATGAAGATGGGGGCTTCGGCCTGAACGCGCTGGCGGGCGACAACGCCGCCAAAGCCGACGAAGAGGTCTACGGCGCGGCTGGCGAGGAGGTCGCTGGTGCCGTCGCCAACGAGGAGAGAACGGCCGTTTTGCCCGGCCAACAAATCCCGCACCACCTCTGCCTTGCCGTCACTAATGGTCAACGCCCCCGCCTCATACGCCAAATACCGTTCATCACCTGGCTTGCTTTGCCACCAATTGCCAGAAAGCTCGTTGTATTGCACCTCCACCGCCCGAATGTGGTCATGCGGTACGCCCAGATAGACCCCAAACTCCGCCACTGGCTCTGCCAGCCCGCCGCTGATGATATAAACCTGATGGCCTTTTTCTTGCAGCATGCGAATGACTTCAGCCGCATCTTCCACGACGTGGCGTTTATAGGCAGAGCGAATGGCCTGGATTTGCTTTTTGGTGGGCTGCACGGCTTTTAGGCGTTTATCGTATACCTCGCTCAAATCAAGGTTGCCATTCATGGCGGCATTGGTTAATACTTCAACACGCCACTTCTTTCTGGCCGTTTCGGCCAGTACATCAATGCCTTCGATGGTCGTTAGCGTGGAGTCACAGTCAAAGATGATATGTTTGTAGGGAGGCCAACGCATAGCAATCACTCCGATACGGCGTCTTTGTGGCGCAAGGTGGATTTTACTAACCCGGTTATGGGTTGGCAATGGATAAATCTCATGATGAGACCTAAGCGGGTGGTGGTAAACCGTACACGGGCTTAGAATGAGGGGGTGAGTTTTTTCAGGAGTTGGGGATGCAAACGGCCGTTTGTTGCCACCACGCCCCCTGCCTCTTTTGTCCAGCGCCACGGCTGCCCATCCAGCGTTGTGACCTGTCCCCCCGCTTCCCGCACCAGCAGGCTGGCTGCAGCCACGTCCCACGGGTGCAGGTGGTAGTTTAAATAGGCGTCAAGGCGGCCGGCTGCCAGCCACGCCATCGCCAGGGCAGCCGAGCCAAGAAGCCTTATCTTGCTAATCTCGTTACCAGTGTGCTGGACAAAGTTAAGGGCAGATTGGCGGTTGCGAGGTTCATGGCTCATGTCCAGGCTGACAATGCTTTCGGTCAGGGTGGAGACGGTGCTGGCGGATAACGGCCGTTTTTCCCCCCCGTCAACCTGCAGCCATACCCCCAGCCCCTGCGCCGCACTAAACAACTCCCGCCGCATGGGATCCAGGATAACGCCTACTACCACCTCCCGTGTAGCCACATCCACCGCCGCAATTGCCACCGTAAAGATGGGAATTTGGCGGCTGTAGTTTGTTGTCCCATCCACCGGGTCAATGACCCAAATGATGGAGCCGCTGTCGGGCAACTCGCTGTCCTCTTCCTCGGTCAAAAAGCCATGTTCCGGGAAGGCCTGCTGAATTTGCCCCGTGATTAATGCCTGTGAAGCATAATCGGCGTCGGTCACAAGGTCGCGGAACCCCTTGGCCGTCAACTGGCGCGGCTGCTGCCATTTTTCGCGGAGGAGGGTAGCGGCAGAAACGGCCGTTTTCTCCGCCACCCCCAGCAATTTCTCTAACGTCACATCTCTCATAACAAAAGAAAAGCCCCAAAGGAAACCCTCTGAGGCTTTTGTATCAAGACTGATTTAGCTTTGCAGACTAAACCAATCCCATAAACCTAGTTAGACGGAGCCGATTCAGCCAACAGTTGATTAGCCGTAGCATCAAGCTCAGCCAAAACCGTATTGGCATCCTCACCATTCAGCACCCGAATAAACGCTTCCTGGGCAGCATCACGGATCGGATCATAGCCAGCCACACCAGGCTCAGTCTTGGTGTAACGCAGCATCTCAAAAGCAGTCTGGTAAGCCGGGTTCTCAGCAAAATACTCAGTCAGCCCATCAGCTACGCTCTCACGTACCGGGAAGTAATTGCTGGCCCGTGCCCACCGTGCCTGAATGTCAGCCGAAGTATAGTAGCGAATGAACAGCCATGCTGCCAACTGGGTTTGCGGATCGGTCTTGGGAACGCTAACGCTTGCCCCATACACATTCAGTTCCGGATTTGGCGTGGTGTACGGAATTGGAGCCACAGACCATTCAAACCCACCAGCTTCGCCATCATTTACGGCCGATTGGTAGAACGGCAACCCAGAGGAAGACCCCATCGTAAACAGAACCCGACCATTGCCAAAGTCCGTTTGGTCGCCAAAGTTCTCAGCAATTTCGCTGGCACAGCCATCAGCCAACAGTTGCGCCATCATCGTCATATAGTCGGCCAAACCCTTCTGGCTGTAGGTGAATTGGTTGTTATCGTAGTCATAAATGTCACCACCCGTGGCAAATGCCATCGAAGCAACATTCGACGCATCAGTACGAACCTCATAGCCAATGGTTGTACCAGAACTGTTCTTACTAAACGCATTTTGAGAAGCAGCGCAAACAGCCTCGGCAAACTGATCCGGATCCTGCGGTGGGCCATCAAAGCTAACAGCACCCGCAGCACGCAGCTCAGCCAGCCACTCAGCGTTGTAGTACATCAGCTCCATCGAGCGATTGGGCGGGAAGCCATAAGCCTTACCACCAAACTGTGGCAGCTTGTCAGCATCAACAAATGCCTTAAAGAAATCAGCCTGATCCTCAGCACTCAAGCCGTAAACGGGGTGATTGATATAAGGTTCCAGGCTTACCAGGCCATCAGCTACCTCATAGGCAGCAGCCTGGTTTTGGTAAGCAACCACCAAACCCGGCAGTTCACCCGTGGTCAACCCAGCAATCATCTTGTCATAGATGTCGCCATAACCACCTTCGTTACGTGCCTCAACGGTGATGCCCCATTCATTGTTGGCGTTGAATTCATCAACCATCGCCATCAACTCTTCTTCACGACCACCGCTGTGCTGGTGCCAGAAAACAACATTTGCCCCAGTCAGATCAACATCATCAAGGACGCCATAGACTGCGGTATCATAGTCAACAGCGACCATGGATGCAGCTTCTTCTGCTGCATCGGCGCGAGCAGCAGCTTCTTCTGCTGCAGCCTGTGCTGCGGCCAGTTGTTCCTGCGCTGCGGCCAGTGCAGCTTGCGCTTCTTCACTCTGGGCAGCTTCCTGAGCCAGCTCCTGGGCCTGCATGGCAGCAGCTTCAGCCGTTGCCTTGGCAGCCTCAACATCAACACCAGCGGCAGCCGCCATTGCTTCAGCTGTTGCCTGTACATTGGCAGCTTGCGCTTCAGCCTGCTGCACAGCTTGTTCCAGATCTGCCGTATTGGCACAAGCGGCCAAAACCAGGGCAAAAATGGTCAACAAAACAATAAACTTGGTTTTCAACATTTTATTCTCCTCCAGAGAATGTTAAATTTGCATAGGCGGACAACCCGCCATTGCTCACTAAAGATGAATTGTACATAAAACGACGATTCGGTAGCAACTTTGCTCACTAGGTCTAGTAAGCATCACCTCCTTAATCAGTTACCCTTTCAACCCACTTGTGTTGATTCCCTCCACAAAAGAACGCTGTGTGAAAGCATAAAGAATCAGAAGGGGCAAGGTTGTAATCATCGAGCCTGCCATCCGCAAATGAGCAAAGTTGCCTTCTTCGCGGATGAATGATTGCAAGCCGTATGATATAGGACGCCAGGCATCGCCGCTGGTCACAAGAATAGGCCAGGCCAAGGCATTCCAGGCACCAATGAAATCGAGCAGAATCACGACAAAGAGTGCTGACCGGGACAATGGCACCACTACCTGAACTAGAAAGCGCAAATGGCCGGCTCCATCCATTCGTGCTGCATCCCATAGTTCCATGGGAATGGTGGCAAAATGTTGCCGCAGCAGAAAGATGGCAATAGGCGTTGCCATAAACGGGATGGTGAGTGCCGGCCAGTTGTTAATCCAGCAGTTTTTAACTTCGCCACAAAGACCCAGCCCTTCGCTGCCAAAAAAGTTGCCAATTTCATTGACCAGCAAAAAGTTTGGTAGTTGCTGCACCATCTCTGGAACCATGATGGTGGCAAGCATGATACCAAACATCAAATCTTTGCCTGGGAAATCCATGCGGGCAAAGGCGTAGGCGGCCAGGGTGCAGAAAATAATCACCCCAATGAGGGTGATAAAGACGATGCGGATGGTATTCCAGATGTAGGTACCCAGTTTTGCGTCTTCCCAGGCGGCGCAGTAGTTGGTGAAGAAGGGAATACGCAAAATTTCGTTGCGGTTCATGATGCTGGCGGCACGCGCCTCTTCGGAACGTAGCCCGTACTGCTGTTCAGAGGCTGCCTCGGTTGATACATCGCTAATCAGGCGGGTCTCGGTGACAGTTTGCCCACTTTCGTTAATAAATGTGTCTGTGGTGAGCAGGATGCAGGGGGTAATGTCGTATTGAAAATCAATTTTGCGCGGCCACCATAACCCGGCGTTGGCTTCGCTCAGGGTCATGATGGAGGTGCTGAACATGTAGTATAGCGGCAGGATGGAGATAAAAGCGTAGCCGATGAGCGCGGTATACATGAGCAGGCGGGCAATGTCTAACCGGCTACGGCTTTTTTGCTGTTGAGTTGCTTGACTAGCCATAAAAGACTCTCCGCTCGGCAATGCGATTTTGGATAATGGTTAGGGTGAGCATGACGGCAAACAGAACCATTGCCATGGATGCGGCGTAGCCGAAGCGGGCACCGCGTTGAAAGGTTTCAAAAAAGTAGATGCTGGCGGTGTCAACGGTACCGAGGGCAGCACTGTCGCGCATGACCCAAATGGTGTTGAACGCTTTGAAGGTACCCAGGACAGAAATTACTGATAGAAAAAAGGTGGTGGGGGATAACAGCGGCAGTGTGACGTGGCGAAAGAGGTGCCAGCGATTGGCTCCGTCTATTTCAGCGGCTTCATAGAGCGAACGTGGGATGCCGCCAAGCCCGGCGAGGAAGATAACGGTGTCGTAGCCGACGAAACGCCAGATGCTAAACAGGATGACGACAAAGAGAGCCAGGCTGGGGCCGAATTCCCAGTTGGCGGTAGATTCAAAGCCAAAGGCTTGCCCAAGTGTGGCTATTACTGAGCCGGGTTCTTTGAGCCAACGCAGTTGCAAGTCTGGATTGGCGGTGATGAACTGCATGAATTTGTTAGCCAGGCTGGTTTCTCGCAGGCTGAAGAGGACTTGAAAAACGGCCGCGCCGGCAACGGTGGGTGCGATGTAGGGGACAAAGAAGATGACGCGGAAAAGGGCACGTCCTTTGAGATCCTGGAAAAGCAGGTAGGCAAGAACGAGGGCAATGGCTAGCTGAATGGGTACGGCGCCGGCCGAGTAGAAGACAGTAACCGCAAAGGAGAGATAGAAGTTGGGGTCGGCCCCGGCACTGGCAATGGGCCAGATGGAGATGAGGTAAACACCGGCACCAATGAAGATGGCGGCAGCCAGGACACCCCCGATGAGCTTTTTGGTCTCAAACTGCCGCATGGCCCAGTTCCAAATAAAGTAAGAGACAACCAGGGCGGCCAAACCGGTGACAACGACGCGGATTTTGATGAGGGCGACGACCAGGGTAGGGCTGCTGAAGAGGGTGGTGAGGACAAAATAGGCGAGAAAGAGGGCACCGCCGATGGTAATAACGGCCGTTATTCCCGGCTGCAAAAAGTTTGGAATCACCGCAAACGGGCTTTTCCCAGTGGCACGCCGCTGCCACTGGCTAATTTGCCGCGATGCTGCCCACCCAATTACCAGCGCAACAATTCCCAGCGGAATACTGCCCAAAATACGCGCCTCACCCGCTTCAATGGCCTGTTCCTGCGTGAAAAAGGTAATAAAGCGCAGCAAAATAAGAGCCAACCCGGTAGTGATAATAGCCCCCGGTACTAGATTAAGAAGCGGGAAGGTGCGGGGAATCTCCATCTCTTTGGCTTCACGCAGCGTGCGCAAGACCGTCGTAATACCGACTGCCAGCAGCGCAAAGATAATGAGGCCAAAAAAGACGTAGGCCATGTCCCCCATTGAATCAACATAGTTTTTTAGCCCAACATACCCGTTTTGGCGGATGCGCCAACGGTAGAGGCTAACATATGAGGCGTAGAAAATGGGGAAAATGCCAAATGTAAAAATGAGGATGGCTGCCGGAGCCAGAAAAAGGTAAGCAGTTAGATTCTCGCGGAGTAACCGGCCGCGCCGACCAGAGAAAAAGCTGGTTTTAGTTTGGCCAACGGCCGTTTCTTGGCCGCTCAGGGTATCAGTTGCCATGCATTCCTCCTCTTCTTGGTTGTGATACAGGCAAACTCTCGTCTAAACTTACCGTTGCACAATGGCAACAGACAGTGCCATTATAGCACGGCAATATCGGGTGACAAATGGCCTGCACCGCAATTGCCGATTTTTGATTAACAGCAGGCTAAGATTTGGTAAAGGTTTGGTTAAGCGTATAAATGGTATAATCGGGAGCAGAAACGTGACAAACTTTGGAACTTATGGTGAAACTGATGAAAAAAGTCGTTTTTGGATTGATTGTTCTTGTCTGGCTGTTGGCTGGCTGTCGTACCGAGGCCGCCCCCACCCCAACGGCCGTTCCGCCCACCGCAACGCCTGCTGCCGAAGAAACGGCCGTTCCTGAAACGACTGAACCAGCCCCCGCTCCATCCGCCAGCACCGACATACCCGCTGGCGTTCGCATCAGCGAAATGCTGGCCGGGATTAGTGGCAACAACAACTACGACTTTGTTGAACTGTACAACGGCGGGACGGAGCCGGTGGATTTGGCCGGTTGGTCGCTGTGGTACCAGCTAACCCCCGACCGCAACCCCGAACCCGTTTACCGCTGGGAAGCCGGAGCTTTGCTGCCGGGGCGCGGCCATTATCTGCTGGTGCATGAAGGCGAAGACGTGGGCGCGGCGGCTGACGCTGTGTTTACCCTGCCTCTCTTTGCCAAAGGGGGGCTGCTGCTGCGCGATGGCGATAACCAGACCGTTGACCTGTTTGGCTGGGGCGATGCACCGGAAAAAGTGGTTGAAGGTCGCCCCGCCGCCGTGCCGGAGGCCGGGATGAGCCTGGAGCGACAGCCGGGGGGCGAGGCGGGCAACTGGCAGGCCACGGGCGACAACAGCAGCGATATTGTGGTGCAGCCTGTGCCCAACCCGCAAAACAGCGGCAGCGACCCCACGCCATTGGCCGATCAGCTTGCCATCACCCTGACCACGCCGGAGACGCTGACCCCGGGGGAGGAATTTGCCTATGAGCTGGCGGTGAGCAACCAAACGGCCGTTTCTGCCACCAATCTCACCCTCTCCCTGCCCATTGCCGACCATTTCCGCCTGCTGCGGATGGACGACGGCGGCGAATTAACAGACGGCCGTTTATCCTGGCAGCTTGATGAACTGGGGGCGGGAGAAACGGCCGTTCGCACCGTCACCCTGCAAGCCCCCCTCACCTACATAGACACCCAAATCGGTGGCGTATTTGCCGCCGCCGACGGGCTGATCACCCGTTTTGCCCCACCGCTGCGGCAAAAAATGGCCGGTGGCTCCATCCCCATCGCCACGGCGCGGCAGCTACCCGTGGGCAGCCTGGTCACGGTGGAAGGGGTGGCGACGATGTATACCGGGGGCTACTTTGCCGGAACCACCAGCACCAAATTTTATCTTCAGGACGACACCGGCGGTGTGCAGGTGTTTGTTCCCGGCGGGGCGCGGGATGTGGTGGTGCGGCTGGGCGACCGGCTGCGGGTAACGGGGGAGATTGAGCTTTTCCGCGACGCGGTGGAGGTGATTCCGCGTGATTTTACCGCCGACATTGAGCGGGTGGGTGAGGGGGAGCCATTGCCGGAGCCAACGCTGACGACGGCCGCTGCCCACGCCGAAGACGCATTGGCAATGGGGCGGCTGAATGTGGTGGCGGGAACGGCCGTTCGCATCGAAGAGTTCACCTTTTCCTATGAGGTGGATTTGCTCGATGACGGCGGTAATATCGTTGAGGTGTACGTGGACAAGCTGACCGAGGCCACCACCGAGACGATGGATTTGGGCAAGCAGTACCGCGTGGTGGGGGTGAGCGAGATTGACAGCGGGCAGCGGCAGCTAAAGCCGCGTGTGCAGGCCGACTTGGCCGAGATTTTCCCGCCGGTGCTGTTGCTGACACAAACGGCCGTTCCCAGCGCCCAGCCCGGTGCGGAAATCATCTACACGCTGACCGCCGCCAACCACACCGACGCGCCGTTGACGAATGTGGCAATAACGGCCGTTTTGCCCCAGGGCGCAACCCTCGGCACCATCAACAGCGACGGCACGCTCGACGGCGACAGGATTGGCTGGACGGTGGCCGAATTGCCAAACGGTGAGAGTGTTACCGTTAGCTACACCGCCACCGTCACCGCTGCTGACGTGGTGGTCGCCGGGGCTGCCATCGCCACCGCCGACCAATGGCCGGAAGCAGCCGCCAGTGAGCCATACCAAACCTTTGTTGGCGATGGCGTGCCGGTTTGGGCGGTGCAGGGCAGCGGGGCGCAGTCGCCTTACCGCAACACGGAGCTGACGACGGTGGGGGTGGTAACGGCCGTTTTCCCCGACCTCGGCGGCTTTTGGCTGCAAGAGCTGCTGGGCGACGGCGACACGGCCACCTCTGACGGGCTGTTTGTGCTGGCCGCTGCCCCCGTGGGCGAAGGGGACGCGGTGCAGGTGACGGGCAAGGTGCGCGAACTGGCGCAGCAGACGACGCTCGATGCCGCCGCCGAAAATATCGCCATCCTCAGCAGCAACAACGGCTTGCCCAGTTTTGTGGCCTATGACCCGCCAACCGACCCCACCGAGGCGGCGGTGTACAAAGAGGCGCTGGAGGGGATGCTGGTGGCGGTGGAAGAAACGGCCGTTGTCATTGCCCCCACCACCCGCTTTGGTGAATACGCCCTCGTGCGCCAGACGGTGGGCGTGGACACCGTGCGCCGCACCGATGACGTGGGCTTTGTCATCTTTGTAGACGATGGCTCGTCGGTGGCGCATGAAGACCAAAGTACGCTCCCCTATGCCGTGAAAAAGGGCGACACGGTGAGCCAACTGTTTGGTCCGCTGGCGTTTACCTTTGGGCAGTACAAAATTGAGCCGCTGCTGCCGCCGCAAATTGGGGTTGCGGAACGGCCGTTGCCCAGCCTGCCCCTCACCGACCAGCTTACCATCGCCACCTTCAACGTTGAAAACCTGTTTGACAACCGCGACCCCCATCCCTCTGACCCACCGCGTCCCACCCGCAGCCAGTACGACCAGAAGCTGACCAAGCTGGCCGAGGCGATTGTGGCCATGGGTGCGCCGACGGTCATGGGTCTGCAGGAAGTGGAAAACATCGGCATTCTGGAGCAGTTGGTGACGTTGGAGCAGCTTGCCCCCTTTGGCTACCAGCCCTACCTCATCGAAGGGGAGGATTCGCGGGGGATTGATGTAGCCTTTTTGGTGCGCGGCGACCAGGCGACGGTGGGGCAGGTTGCCAACTTCCCCATGCCCGATGGCTCACTCAGCCGCCCGCCGCTGCTGCTGGAGCTGACCTTTAACGCCACTGGCGAGCAGCTTTTCCTCATTAACAACCACCTCACCTCGCTGTCGGCGGGGGAAGAGGCGACCGAGCCACTGCGGACGGCGCAGGCGGCGTGGGTGGCTTCGGTGCTGGAGGAAGTGCGGGCGGAAAATCCGGAGGCTGGCTTTGTGGTGCTGGGGGATTTGAACTCGTTTGTTGCCACGCCCCCCATCGAGACGCTGCAAGCGGCCGGGCTGCGCCACGCTTATGAATTTTTCGATGACCCGGCGGCAATCCCCTACACCTACATTTTTGAAGGTGCCACCCAATCGCTGGACCACATTTTGCTGTCAGACGGGCTGTTTGCGCGGCTGGTGCAGGTGACAACCCTGCCCATTGACGCTGACTACCCCCTGGCCGACCCCGCCGACCCTTCCCCCCTGCGCGTCTCCGACCACGACCCGCTGGTGGTCATTATCGGCGGCGAGGGGTAGGGAGAGGCTGATTAGATTATGATTACCAAGAAAAACACATACCTATCATTGCTTTTTACGATGCTTTTGCTGGCTCTAGCAAGTTGCAACAGCCGGCAAGTGGTGGAAACTGCCCCCGCCTCTGACTTACCGGCTGCGCCAAACACGAGTGGCGATGATGTCCCGCTAATCATAGAGACAGATTTGTCGGGTGAAGTCAGTCAGGCTAAATACCGCTTTAACGTGCCATCTGCCTGGGAGGTGGCGCGTACCGAGCTGGGCGAAACTGTTTTTGCCGAACGGCCGAATGCCCAGGTCGGCGTTATCCTGCAAGAGGAGTTTCAAATCAAGTTTGCCAGTTCACCAGACGAGGCCTTTTTGCCCATGGCGGAAAGTGATTATGGCGTGGGTCTTGGTCGGGTGGTTTTGGAAAATGGGGACGCGGAAATTGCTGGCCTTCCGGCCAAATATTTTGTCCTGGAACGTTACAACGGCAAAAACGCCTATGCCTTGAGGTACGTGTTTGTCAAAGATTACATGATTTACAGCATGACATTTCTCTGCACCAACTGTTCGTTGACGGAATTCAACGCCTATCGTGAGGAGCTGTTCATCAATATCAAGGATAGCTTTGCATTTTTTGACAATTAAGTGCGTTTCTATTGCCAATTGACATGGCATCAGCGAAGGCTTATGATAAAAAGGATGGCTATGTGGAGGTCTGGCTAGATGGCTATAAAGATGGCTTTATCCCCTAAACAAAAAAAAATAACGGTTACGCTGTCCGAAACGCTTGTCCAAAGATTAGACAAGCGAATTCCGGCGCGGCAGCGCAGCCACTTTATTGCTCTGGCAATTGAAAACCAGTTAGCCATTGAAGAACAACTTGTCGCCCTTGCCGAAACGGCCGGTGCCTGGGCAGATAAAGACTATCCAGAGATGCAGTCTGATACCGACATTGATGCGTGGCTCACCAATCTGAGGGCTTCGTGGCAAGCACCTGATCCATTTGATGAGTAGCTATTTGCTTGATACAGGCATCATCATTCGTCACCTGCGCGGTAAAAAACCCATTGTGCATTTGCTGCGCGGCTTGGGCAAACAAAGCCAGCTCGCCATTGCCAGCGTGACGCGACTGGAAATTCGCATGGGGATGCGCCAGAATGAGCAGTTTTTAACGTCTAAACTGCTGTCACGCTTTCAGACATATGCCCTTGACAACGCAATTGCCGATCGGGCTGGGGATCTGATGCGCTGGACACAGCAAAATCAACGATCATTGGCTGTCCCCGATGCCATTATTGCGGCCACAGCGATCCAGCACCAACTCACGCTTGTTACCCTCAACACCAAGGATTTTGCCTTTCTGCCTAATTTGATTCTTTATCCTGTTGAGGTGTAAAACGGCCGTTTTTCTCCCCACCACCAATCAAATAAAAAAAGCCGGATCACTCCGGCTCTCTTCTATCCACGTTGATTTACGTCCCGCTTACTCCTCGTCGCCCTTCACCATACTGGCTCCAATGCCAATAATCCCCAGGCCAACCGCGCCAATAATCGCAACCACAAAAATAATAAGCAAAACCAAACCAATAATGGCAAGTGCCGCCATGTTCCATTCTCCTTGTTGATATAACAGGACGCTGATTTACCTGATGTGATATGGTACCAATTCTGTAATCAGGCGAATCAGGAAAATCTGCGTCCCATTCCAAATTCGTAGCAAAAAATCGCCAAAATTATACGCCATCAACCTGCCAACTGCCACTCAATCAGTGCCCCGGCCACCCAGGTTGGCGGTGGCGAGTTGTACAGTTCCCCAGCGTGAGTGACAGACAAATTGAGAATGCGCCCCGTCATCGGGCCGCGCAGATAGCGGAACACCTGCCCCGCGTCACGCGCATCGCTCTTGGCCGTCACGCAGTGCTGGTTATAGCCCCAGTAATCTCCCGCCGCCAAAATCTCAATCCCTTCGCTAATCGTCTTGTGCGCCAGCTCCAGCCCCCCCTGTTCTGGGTAGTAGGAGGTTTCTGGCGTGTCGCCATAGCCAAGGCCGTGGTGAAATGGGTCAGCCGTGGAGACGATAACCGCATTTTTGGCAATTTCCTGTAGCTCCTCAATGCCGGGCAGCATTTCCGGCTTGCCCCCGGCCAGATAGGGATACCGCTCAATGACTTCTGGCCCCTTGATGCCGCGCCGCTTTGTTTCCGCTTGCCAAAAGTGCCGCCAGCTCATGAGGGCGTGGTCGTATTGCCATTCGTCGCCGCGCCCCAGCCCGGCACCCTGAACGCCCCAATACCGCTCCTGGGTCACGTCGCTGCCGTTGGCAACGCGGACGCGGGCATCTTGCATTTCTTGGGTGAAGGCGTGGAGGACGCTGACGACCAGCACGCGGTCGGCACCGCTGTCGAGGCAGGCATGAACGGCCGTTGCGATCTGATGCCCACACTCCGCCACCCCCGCATGGGGAAACACCACCACCCCACCCGTCGCCAGCGTCCCCGACAAATCCCACTCCCGCGCCTTTTCCAGCAGTTCATACGTCCCCGCCTCCCCCAGTGCCTCATGTTCCGCCCGATATTGCTTGTGAATGGCTGTCCGTAAAGAGTTGCGATCCAGTTCCATTTTGTCCTCCAGAGGGGGATTGGAGATTAGAGATTGGCGATTGTGAACCTTCATCAATCTCCAGTCTCCAATCCCAAATCTCCATTATTTCAACGCCGCTTCCACCAACCCCACAACGGCCGTTAATGCCTCCCCCAGCTTGCCCACATCCTTGCCACCCGCCTGCGCCAGGTTGGGGCGACCGCCGCCGCCGCCGCCCATGATTTTGGCAACGTCGCGCACAATGTCGCCTGCCTTCACCCCGCGCTTGATGACATCATCGGTCACGGTCGCCACAATCATCGGCTTGTCGTTGATGATCGCCCCAAAAACGGCCGTTCCTGACCCCACCTTGTCGCGGAACCAATCCGCCATTTCCCGCAGACCGTCCACATCCGCCGCGTTCACCTGCGCCGCCAGCACCTTCACCCCCTGAACCTCCTGCACCCGCCCCAGCAGCACATCAAGCTGCCCCTTGGACGCTTCGCGCTGTAGCTTCTCCAGCTCCTTTTGCAAACTGCGGTTGTCGGCCAGCACCGTTTCCAGCCGCCGCTCCAGTTCGCCCAATGGCACATTTAGCTTGTGGGCCACCCGATCTAGCAGGTCAAAACGCTCATTGACAAGCGTCTGCACCCCACGACCCGTCACCGCTTCCACGCGGCGCACGCCGGCCGCCACCGCCCCTTCGTTGACAAAACGAAACGCCCCAATCTCGCCCGTTTCGCCCACGTGTAGCCCGCCGCACAGTTCAAAGCTGTAGGCATCCTGCGGGTTGGGATTGCCAATATTCACCGTCCGCACGATGTCGCCATATTTTTCGCCAAACAGCGCCATCGCCCCGCCGTCAATCGCCTCTTTCTGCCCCATCTGGCGAATGGTGATGGGCATGTTGGCAAGAATCGCCTCGTTGATATCGCGCTCAATCGCCGCCAGCACATCCTTGCCCACCGCCTGCCCGTGGGCAAAGTCAAAGCGCAGCCGGTCGGGGGCGACCAGCGACCCGGCTTGGGTGACGTGGGTTCCCAGGTGCGCCCGCAGTTCGCGGTGCAAAATGTGGGTGGCGGTGTGGTTGCGGCGAATGTCGGCGCGGCGGCTGTTGTCTACTTGCAAAACGGCCGTTTTTCCCACCGCCATCTCCCCTGCCACCATCTCGCCCACGTGGATAATCAACCCGTTCACCGGGCGGCGCGTGTCGTCCACGCGGAACGTACCCCCCTCGACGGTAATCCAGCCGGTGTCGCTCACCTCACCACCCGACTCCACGTAAAACGGGGTGGCGGGTGTCACCACGTCCCCTTTGTCGCCTGCGGCCAAATGGCTCACAACCACGCCGTCCTTGACCAGCGCGGCAATTTCGCTGTGCAGGGTGGCTCCGCTGTACGGGTCATGGTCTACGCCTTCGGGGGATAAACGGCCGTTTGCCACCAAATCATGCAGCAAATCCCCATACACACTCGCCCCCTGCACATACTGGCTAAACGCCCCCGACCCACTCGCCAGCGCATGGTCCGCCCGTGCCTTCTCATACCCCTTCGCATCCACCGAAAAGCCCCGCTCTACGGCTATATCCCGCGTAATTTCCAGCGGCAACCCATGCGTGGCATACAAATTAAACGCCACATCCCCCGGCACTTCCGTCTTGCCCAGTGCCGCCATCCCGTCCAGAATGCCGTCAAGCTGCGCCAGCCCTGCATCCAGCGTCCGGGCAAAACGCTCCTCTTCCTGCGTCAGCGTGTGCAAAATAAAGTCCCGCCGGTTGACCAGTTCCGGGTACGCCTTCCCCATGTGGCCGATATAGACCTTGGCAATGTCGGCCAAAAACGGCTCTGTAAAGCCGATTTTGCGCCCAAACCGCGCCGCCCGCCGGATAATCATCCGCAGCACATAGCCGCGCCCGGCGTTGCCCGGCAGCACCCCGTCGCCAATCAAAAAGGTCGCCGCCCGGCCGTGGTCGGCAATGACGCGGTAGCCGACATGTTTTTCTTCCCGCTCCGCGTCGCTGTCGCTCAAAAGCTCCTGCACCTCGTCCATTGCCGGGGTAAACAGGTCAGTCTCATAGTTGCTGCCGACGTGCTGCATAATCCGCACAATCCGCTCCAGCCCCATGCCGGTGTCTACCGATGGCTTGGGCAGCGGCACCAGTGTGCCATCCGCCTGGCGGTCAAACTGCATAAAGACCAGGTTCCAGAACTCCAGAAATTCCTCATCGTCATCGGCATTGAGCCGCGAGGGGTCGCAGGTTGCCATGTCGCCCACGTAGTAAAACATTTCGGAGTTGGGGCCACAGGGGCCGGTTTCACCCATTGCCCAGAAGTTGTCTTTTTCATCAAAACGGAGGACTTTGGCGGCCGGCAGATACCGCTGCCACAGCTCAAACGATTCGTCGTCATCGGCAAAAATCGTTGCCCACAGCCGTTCCGGTTCCAGCCCCAGCACACCGGTAACAAACTGCCAGGCAAAATCAATCGCCTCTCGCTTGAAATAATCGCCAAAGGAGAAGTTGCCCAGCATTTCAAAAAAGGTGTGGTGGCGTGGCGATGGCCCCACGTTTTCCAAATCGTTGTGCTTGCCCTGCACCCGCATCACCTTTTGCGCCGTGGCCGCACGGGTATAGCTCCGCTTTTCGCTGCCCAAAAACACGTCTACAAACTGGTTCATGCCGGCGTTGGTAAAAAGCAGGGTTGGGTTGTCCAGATTGGGCAGTACTGAGCTGGCGACAATCTCATGCTGGTGTTCAGCAAAAAAATCTAAAAACGCTTTGCGTATTTCGTTACTGGTTGTTGGTTTCATTATCACTCCGTTTGTTCAGTCATCGGTAATCGGTAATCGGTAATCAGTTTGAGATGGTTACTGGTTACTGGTTACTGATGACTGGATTTTAGCAGGGCAAAAAAAAACCGCCAGACCGGGCGTTCCGATCTGGCGGTTGTGAGTCTCGTTTAAACTTGTTTGACTCAAGCAACAGCATTCGCCAGACCGATGGGCCTGGCGGCGGCGGCGAAGTTGTGGATGTGGTGAGTCAAAATCATGAAGGGATAGTAGCAGAGCGATAGTGGGTTGTCAATAAATTTTGCGATCAGAATCAGGAAGTTGCACAGAGGTTCACGGAGGAGGCACGGAGGGACACAGAGGAGCAAGGGATGATTTTGCTCGCTTTTTCTGTGGAGCTTCTTCCTGTTCGATCATAGAACCCACTGTCCTTCGCCGCCGATTTGCACTTCCAGAGGGTCTCCGTCCAGCAGCTTGTAGGTGGCTGCTTCCTGTGTGACCGTTACCTCAATCAGCCGCCCCCGGTATTGCACACGGAAGCTGTAGCTTTCCCAATGCGCCGGAATGATGGGGTTAAAGATCAGGCCGTCACCGACGCGCATCCCGCCAAAGCCAAAGGCAATCGAAAGCCACGCTCCGGCCATGTTGGCGGCGTGGATACCGTCCTTGGTGTTGCCTTTTTTGTTGTCGAGATCGGCAATCGCTGTCTCAATAAAGTAGCGGTACGCCTTCTCCGGGTACCCCACCTCGGCGGCCATAATGCCAAAAATGCAGGCCGAGAGCGATGAGTCATGGGTGGTCAGCGGCTCGTAGTAGTCATAATCCCGCCTTTTCTGCGCCAAATCAAAGTGGTCGTGGAGCAAAAACTCGGCCAGCACCGCGTCGGCCTGCTTGCACACCTGGTAGCGATACAGCACCAGCGGGTGGTAATGCAGCAGCAGCGGGTAATGGTCGGCGGGGGTGTTGGCAAAATCCCACACCGCCTTTTGCAAAAAGCTGTCGTCCTGCGCCAAAAGCTGCCGCGCCTCGTCATAGGGGACAAACATCGCTGCCGCTGCCTGCGCCCACGCCGCCGCTTCGTCGGGGGCAAGGGCGATTTTTTCGGCCAGCGTTTGGTAGGTGTGGGGGTATTCCTGCTGCAGCCAATCGGCGATGTGGGCGGCAAAGCGCATGTTTTCGGCCGCCATTAGGTTGGTGTAGGCGTTGTTGTTGACGAGGGCGGTGTATTCATCGGGGCCGGTGACGGTATCAATGTGGAACTTACCATCTACATAGTGGCCGACGTGGAGCCAGAGCCGCGCCGTTTCAAAGAGGATTTCGGCGCCAAACTGCTGCATAAATTCTGCGTCCTGGGTGGCGTCGTGGTATCGCTTGATGGCGAAGGCGACGTCGGCGTTGATGTGGTATTGGGCGGTGCCGGCCGGATAGTAAGCCGAACACTCCTCGCCGCTGATGGTGCGCCAGGGGAAGAGGGCGCCGACGGGGTGGGCCATTTGCCGGGCGCGCTGGCGGGCTTTATCAAGGATGTGGTAGCGGTATTCGAGCAGTTTGCGGCTGATGGCGGGGTTGGTGTAGAGGAAAAAGGGCAGGATGTAGATTTCGGTGTCCCAAAAGGTGTGGCCTTCGTACCCCTGCCCGGTTAGCCCTTTGGCGGCGATGTTGGTGTGGCCGTCGCGCCCCACCGACTGCAGCAGGTGGAACATGTTGAAGCGCAGCCCAAGCTGGAGCTGGTCGTCGCCTTTGATGACGACATCGGTGTGGTACCAGAAATCGGCGAGAAAGTCGGCCTGTTCGGCATTGAGAGCGTCGTAACCAACGGCCGTTCCTTTCGCCAACTCCTCCTGCACCACCGCCATCAATTCCTCTTCAGCCACGTCCTGCGAAGTAGCATAGGCGATGGTTTTCACCAGCGTCACTGGCTCGCCCTGTGCAACCTCAATGGCAAAGCGGTGGCCGAGGCGGAATTCGTCATCTACGAGGGGGTGGGCAGCAACACCCTCCACCTTGTTATGCACCCCACAAACGACGTGAAAGCCGGTGGTTTTGGTTTGCTGGTGCAAAACGGCCGTTTCCTCACCCACCACCTTCTCCCGAAACTGCAACACATCCTCATCCATCCCCGCCCCCAGCCGAGGGTCATCGTCCGAGGACAAATTTTTGGCCTGGCCGTCAATACCGGAATACAGGACGATGTTGCCGGAAAAGTTGAGTGGGGTGACGGTGTAGCGAATCAGCGCCAAATGTTTGTGGGCGTGCAGCACCAGCCGCTCTGATTCGACGGCCACTTCCTTGCCGCTTTCGCTTTGCCAGCGCAGCTCCCGCCGCAGCACCCCCCGGCGCATGTCGAAGGTGCGCGTGTGGTGGAGAAAACGGCCGTTTTCCCACCCCATCAACTCCCCATCCACATACAGCCGCACCACCTTCGCGTTCGCCACATTCAGCATCGTCTGCCCCACATCCGGGTAGCCCTGAAACTTTTCCCCATAGCGAATCGGGTCGCTCTCGTAAAAACCGTTGAGATATGTCCCCTCCACCGAACGAATACCCGTTCCGACCCCTTCCTCAAACGTCCCCCGCATCCCAATATAGCCATTGCCTAATGCCAATAGCGTCTCCTGATTCAAATTCCGCTCTGGCTCAAACTCATCTTCAACCAACTGCCACATGCTTCCCATTCCTCTCTTTCCGTAGCCGAGGGTTCCAAGCCTCGCTTCCACACATCAGATCATTCCCAGAATTATGCGCCACGCAACTGTATTACGCCAACAAACTATCTTGTTGGGTCGTTCTCGTCTACAATAGCAGAGAAAAGCGGGGGAGCAGGGGGGCGGGGGAGCAGAGGAGATTTTTCTCCTTGTTGCCCACCTCGCCGCCGTTTTTTAGAAAATGGAACGCAGATTCACCTGATCACAAAAATCAGGAGAATCAGGAAAATCTGCGTCCCATTTCTTAGGAGCAAACAGAATGAACCTGGAACTGGCAAAACAACGTCTCACCCAAAATGCGGCCACCATCCAAAGCATGGTGGCCTGGGTGTCGCTGGAACAGGCGCGGTGGAAGCCGTCGCCGGAGGAGTGGTCGCTGCTGGAAGTGGTGAACCATTTGTATGATGAGGAACGGCTCGATTTTCGCGTGCGGCTGGGGCTGATTTTGCAAGACCCCACTCTGCCGTGGCCCGCTATCCATCCGTCCGCCTGGGTGACGGAACGCCGCTACAACGAGCGCGACCTGGCCGAATCGCTAGGCGATTTTGGGCGCGAGCGGCAGGCATCGCTGGCATGGCTGGCCGGGCTGGGCAACCCAGACTTGACGGTAATGGCAACACATCCTGCCGGATTTACGCTGTCGGCTGGCGATATGCTCACTGCCTGGGTAGCGCACGACATGCTCCACATTCGCCAGCTTAATGAGCTGCATTACCAGTGGACGACCGCCCAGGCAGCCCCCTGGTCGCCTGAGTATGCGGGTGAGTGGTAGGTGATGGAAAACGGCCGTTTCTTTTGCCTGTTGTAGGGAAACGGCCGTTCAAACACAAACTCTGCTATAATGCAGGCAGTACAAATGAGTCTGCCAAGATTGAC
>WBZL01001470.1_pt1 | contig 24741 bp, 13 predicted proteins | sample 5204291 | NCBI WGS metagenome assembly WBZL01 (sample SAMN12344345, study PRJNA552823) | activated sludge metagenome | biome: Activated sludge suspended growth; feature: Nitrification reactor; material: Wastewater; isolation source: activated sludge from nitrification reactor of wastewater...
AGAACATGATCTTCATGACGTTTTTGATTTTTTGTGATTAATGACAATTAAACGTTTGACGCCACAAAGAAAGTCCGGGTTTAATGTTAAAATAAAAATTGTTCAACGAATGGTTGGATTGCTTCAACGAGCTGCTGATTTCAGTGGTCAGTGATCAGTTGTCAGTGATCAGTAAATCCTTGGCCAACTGACAACTGTCTTCTGACAACTGACAACTGACAACTGACAACTGTTTTATCTTACCAACGGATCAGCGCCGAGCCCCAGGTAAAGCCGCTGCCGAAGGCTGCCAGGCAAACCAGGTCGCCTTCCTTGACGGCGCCGGCCTCGTAGGCTTCGCAAAGCGCGATCGGTACGGAAGCTGCGGTTGTATTGCCGAAGCGCTGGATATTATTCCAGACCTGATCATCGGACAGGCCGAGTTTGCGCTGTACGAACTGGCTGATGCGCAGGTTGGCCTGGTGGGGGATGAACATATTGATATCTGATGTCTGAAGGCCGGTTTTGGCGAGGGCTTCCATAATGACTTCGGGAAATTTTTGTACGGCCATCTTGAAAACGAACTGGCCTTCCATATTGGGAAAGATGTACCCGTTTTCGACCATGTATTCATTGACGAACATTTCTCCGTATTCGGCATCGGAATAATGGTAATCGACCTGTTCTTCCTGGTGGGCGGCGTGATAACCGCCGTGAGCGCCCGGGTTGATGAACGCGAGCTTCTCGGCGTAGGTGCCGTTGGAATGCAGGTGGGTGGTCAGGATGCCCTTGCCCGGTTCGTCGGTGGGTTGCAGGAGCACGGCGCCCGCTCCGTCGCCGAAAATAACGGTCACGTTGCGCCCGCGGGTGCTGAAGTCGAGCCCCATCGAGTGCATTTCGCTGCCGATGAGCAGGATGTTGCGGTACATCCCCGATTTGATGAACTGATCGGCGATGGAAAGGCCGTAAACGAACCCCGAGCATTGGTTCCGGATATCCAGGGCGCCGGCTTCCGAGCCGGTAATGCCCAATTCGCGCTGGACCAGTACGCCGCAACCGGGAAAATAATAATCCGGGCTAAGGGTAGCAAATATGATGAAATCGACTTCTTCTTTGGCGATTCCGGCCCGCTGGATGGCAATTTCGGCAGCGCGGGCCCCCATGGTAGTCGTAGTTTCCTTGTGTTTTTTGCCGTACCGGCGTTCGCGGATGCCGGTGCGTTCCTGGATCCACTCGTCGGTAGTGTCCATTATTTTGGTCAGATCGTCGTTGGTGACCACTTTTTCAGGAACGTAATAGCCGATCCCTGCAATTTTTGTATTGGGCATGTGGATACGATTTGGTGATAAGAAGCAAAAATAGCAATTGTCGGCGAATAACGTCTTAACGCCTGAGTTGGTTCATTCGGTTTTTATGGCTAGTTTAGCGCTTTACAAAACACTGAGATGATCAACCTTGCTATTATTGACGATCAACCCCTCGTGATAGATACCCTGATTCAGTTTTTATCCGCCCAGGAAGATATTAAGGTCATTCACACTTCCAATTCAGTGGAATCGTTCCTGGAAACCCACAAAACAAAAACAGGCATTAACGTTATTTTGCTGGATATCGGCCTGCCGGGCGGCATGTCGGGCATCGAGGGCATCCGGCATATCCGGCCGGAATTGCCGGATGCGGATATCATCATGCTCACGGCCCACGATGACAACGAGCGCATTTTCGAAGCCCTCCGGGCGGGAGCTGTTGCCTATATCAAAAAAACCAGCAACCTCCAGGAGATCCGGGAAGCCCTGATGACCGTCCACAACGGCGGTTCCTATATGTCGCCGGCCATTGCCCGCAAGATTGTCGCCTTCTTCGGTCCGAAATACATCGACCCGGACCAGGCGCTCACCCCCCGGCAGGAGGAGATCGTTCAGGGATTGGTGGACGGCCTGAGCTACAAGTTGATCGCGGACAAGCTGGACATTTCCGTGGAGACCGTTCGCGACCACATTAAAAAAATCTATAAAAAGCTCAATGTCAACAGCAAAGGTGAAGTGATCAAGAAAAAAATGGACGGCGAAATTTGAATTTTTCTTCCGGATTTTGCTTAATTTTATCCCCGGATGAATAATCGACCGTGCAACCCCATACGAACACCATGAGCAAATTCGCCAAATCGCTTCTGATCCTTTTCTTCCTCGCCTTGTTCGGTACAGGTGCATGCCTTGCACAAAGCAGGCTGCTGCAACAGGCCGATTTCTTTGAACTGAACGAGGGCCTTTCCAACCGGCTGGTCAAAACCATTATCAGAGGAAGGGATCAATTGATCTGGATCGGCACCAACAACGGCCTCAACCGGTTTGACGGATACGAATTTCTGGTTTTTAATTCCGATTGGGACAACCCTCATCAGCTCAGCGGTTCCAACATCGCGGCCCTCAAACAGGATAAATCCGGCCGGATTGTCGTCCTGTACGAAAACATCACCACCAATTTCGACCTGCTTGATCCGCTTTCTTTCAAAACCCAGCGGGTGGATATTTCGCCTTCTACGGGCGTCAACGGGCTGGGGCGCACCATTTCCGTTTCTCCCGACGGCGAGATCTACGTCGCCGCCGAGAATGACAGCACCCTCAGCGTTTACCGGATGACGCCGGATTATCGTTTTTCCACTGTTTTTTCCCTGAAGGAAAAAGGGTTCGGCCACGGTCAGGTCGATCTGCTGCCGCTCAAAAACGGCGATTTCCTCATCAACAGCACCGATAAAGGGATGATCCTGGTCTCTCCTGAAGGCGGGATCAAACAGTTTTACCTATCGAACAATTTCCCCTGCGCGGAAGGGTCCGTGATCAAATACCCGGACCATCCCCGATTCATGACGCAAGACCAGCAGGGCCGGGTCTGGGTAGCCTGGTACAGTACGCCGGGCATTTTCCGCCTGACGGAGGAGGACTCCTGCTTTGAAAAACCGCAGGAGCTGCCCCAGGACTATTACTACGTCCTCGCCTGGGAAGACGATTCCGGCAACATCCTGTTTGCCCAGACCAGCAGACTCCTTTCCCAGGCCTATCCCGCCCTGAGCAGGTTCAATTGCCTGAGCAAGGAAAACCGCGTAGTTGATTTTTCCTACCTGCTCGGTCAGCGCAATTTTCCGATCACGGCCTACAGCAGGGATTTTTTCAAAACGATCTTTCTGGGGCTCGATACCGGCTTGAAGATCATCCGGAACAAGCGGCCGAACGTTAAAAATTTCCTCGACCAGGACATCAATACCGACGAACGCGGCGCCAGCATCCGGGGCATTACCCAGGGCCGGGACGGAAAGGTCTACTTCGCCCGCGAGATCAATTACTGGTATGCCCTCAATCCGGCCACCAACCTGCTGGACACGATCCAGATCATGGACGAACTGACCGGAAAACCCATTGAATTCAGTTGTTCAAGCAACCTGTATACCGTTGCGGATACGATCATCTGGGGCGCTTCCTGCCTCAATAACACGGTGGGGCAACTGCACCGTTACGATATGGTGAATTGTACGGCGAAAACGTACAGGACCAAATACCTGATCAGCGCTTTCACCATTCTGCAAGGCGGAAATTTCCTGCTGGCCTGTACCAGCGACGACAGCAACGGCGGCCTGTTGGTAACATTCAACCCCAAGACCGGCGAATTCACACCGGTCCCCTCACCCGACGGCGACAACCCGTTGAGCGGCACGATACCCCGGTATATCTTCGAACGCAGCAACGGCGATATCTGGCTCGCTACCGAACAGGGCGTTTTTGTATTCGCTCCGGATTTCCACCTGATACACCATTACAACGCCAATTCGGATGATACCGGCCTGCGACTGAGCCACAACGTTTGTTACGTCATCTATGAGGACAACGACTGCAATATGCTGCTCGGCACGGAAAACGGGCTCAACATCATCGACCCGGAATCCAATTCCATCCGGATCTACCGGAAAAAGGACGGCATGGCCAGCGATGTGGTTTGCGGCATCGTTCCGGACGAAAAAGGCAATTACTGGATCAGCACCTATTACGGCCTTTCCTATCTGGATACGCGGGAAGGCGATTTCCAAAACTTCTTTGTCGCCGACGGACTGAGCCATAACGAATTCAACCGGTTCTCCTTTTTCAGGGGTACCGACGGACGATATTATTTCGGCGGCGTCAACGGATTGAACGCTTTTTACGGCTACGATCTGCGCGCAGAACTGGACGCCCCCCCTCCCCTGCTCACCAAGATCACCCGGTATGACTACGGGAAGGATCAGGTGGAAGTCCAGGATACCGGCTTGCTCTTTCTCGACAAACTGGTCATCAACCCGCAGGACCCCTATTTTATCCTGCAATTCTCCCTGCCGGAATTTTACCGGTCCAGGCACCACAAATTCTGGACCCGGCTGGACCCGCTGGACAAGGAATGGGTCTACCAGGGCGCCAACAATACGGTGCGCTACAACCGCTTATCCGCCGGCAATTATACGCTGCGGGTGGCGGGCGCACTGGCCAACGGATTGCGCAGCCAGAATGAGTATACCGTCCGGATCAAAGTCAAGCAGGTCTTCTGGTTGCGATGGTATGTCATCCTGGTCATCCTGTCCATTGCTTCTATTCTGGCCTACGGCGGCTTTAAGTACCGCCTCGAACAAAAGCTCGAGGTGGAACGACTGCGCACCAAACTGGCCAGCGACCTGCACGACGAGGTGAGCGGCCTGCTGTCGGGTATGGCCATGCAGGCCGACGTGCTCCAAACCATGCTCAACGGCGAGGAAAAGATCGAGCGGGTAAAGACCATCGCTGAGGTGAGCCGCAAGGTCATGGACAAGATCAACGACGTCATCTGGTCGATCGACTCCCGAAAGGACCGCCTCGAAGACCTCATCAACCGCATGCGCGAACACGCCGATGAGGTGCTCCTGCCGCTCGATATCCGCTACGAAATGCGCCTGGAAAAGATCAACCAGCAGGAGAAGATCCCGCCTTTCATCCGGCAAAACCTCTATTTTATCTTCAAGGAAACCATCAACAACGTGGCCAAGCACTCCAGCGCCACCTACGTTGTCGTCTCCATGACCAACAAGGGCAATTTCTTTGAAATGGACATCCAGGACAACGGCAAGCTGCCGCCCGTCAACCACCTGGTACAACACCGCAAGAAATCGGGACAGGGTCTCAACAACCTTCGCATGCGCGCTGAACGGCTGAAGGCGGAATTGAATGTGAATCCGAACGGGGGGTATAAGGTGTCTTTGCGGATGAAGAAGTTTGCGTGACAGCAGGTTGGGCGTTCCCTTAACACATATTTAACTAAATAGACCCCCAAAAACACCCCCTACCCCATTTTCATGGGGTTTACGCGCGTTCCATTTCTCCCTATTTTTGTCTTGTTATATCGTTTAAGATTATCATCCTTCCTATTCACTTATCAACAAGAAGCGTGTTTGATGATGGGACTTTCCGAACGGAAGTCCCTCTTTTTTTTATTCATGCTGCCTTCCTTTCTGCGCACCGGCTTTGAATCTCGCTTCCAGGTCTTCCAATTCCTGCTGTTCTGATTTTGACAAGGCCGTCGTCCGCAATGCCATAAGATCCGGCTGCCCGGCGTCTACCCAGGCCGTGTACCAGGAACTGGCCACTGCGTGAATGGCCTGCCGCATGCGGGCTTCCACCATACCCTGCATCCGGTCGCTGTAGGCGCGGGCAAAGGCCTCGCATTGGGTCCTGACCGTGATGCCGAGCCTTTCTTCGAAACAATACTGCTGATCGGCCGGGAAGGTGCGCCGCAGGTCCTTTTCGATGGCAAACACACTGTCCACCAGGGCATGGCTGTCCAATACCGTTTTCCAGAAAAAGGCATGTGGGTCTTCCAGGTATTCGGCACTACCCACCCAGAAATCGTATTCCTTGTCAGCATACAGTTCGGGCAAGCGGCTTTCCCAGAAGGCGTGAATGCCGTCTTGTCCGGTCATTTGACCGTTATAATTCTCAGTGGTATGCAGGGGGACATGCGCATCGCCGATGTAGTGCCCCATTTCGGCGGACAGCCGCAGGATGCGGTTTACATTTTTGAGGCGAAAGGCTTCCGTCAGGTCGCGTTGCATCTTCAGGAGGTGGTACGGCAGGATCCCGTACTCCGAGAAATGGTCGACGACATAGGCCTGGGTGCAGTTCAGCTTGCGGGCATTCTCGCCGAATAGTCCGCTGAGGCTGTCGCAATCGACCACCCATTCTTCTTCGTAATATTGCGGCAGGATCCGGTCCCGAAAGAATTGCCGGTAGCGCCGGGCGGGTACTTCCAGGGAAAGGCCGCTTTCCGAGTCCCGGAAATTGAACACGGGTTGGGCGCCGCCCAGGGTATCGGCATGCAGGATGAGGGTATCGCCCCGGCCGGTGACCAGGTTGACCGTAGCATATTTGATGAGGGCGTCCGTCCAGTTGCGGGGCACTTCCGGAAAGGGATAGGTCCCCCAATGGTCGATATCGATATAGTGGCGGACGGCTTCATGCCGGGTAGAATACCGCCTTTTATCCGGATCAACGGCGTGTTCGGTGATGTATTCGATATTCTTTTTGAAAAAGGCGCCCATTTCCGGCGGCAGGGTGAAAACGGCCAACCGGTTGATGCGGCGATGGCCGAAAAAGCCCCACACAGGATGGGCAGCATTGACCAGAAGGAGAACCGAAGCCAGCCCGAGCAGCCAGATCCAAAATTTCCCGGAATACAATGGGGATTGAGCGCCTTTCATAGTTCATATTGTTGAAAGGCTAAGATAAGGAGATTATATTGATCCGATTGATCGATTGATCGATTGATCGATTGATCCGATTGGTCCGATTGGTCCGATTGATCCGATTGGTTTCGCCTTCAGTTCCTCAGTTCCTCAGTTCCTCAATTCTTCAGTTCCTCAATAATTCACCGATCCTAAAGGAATTCCATCAGGAAAATTATCACCTCCTCCTATCCTCTCCTCACACCTCAAACGCCCGCCGCACAATATCCTCCTGCTGGCTGTCGTGTACCTTTTTGAAGCCGGTTGCCGGAGATGCGCTGCTCTTTCTGCCCACCAGGTGAAGGTTCGGCAGTTCGCCGAAGTTTTCGTTGTGGAACATATTGTTCATGAACAACCAACCGCCCATGTTGGAGGGTTCTTCCTGCACCCAGTAAACTTCCGATGCGTTCTTGTATTTTTTGAAAATGGCCTTCAGCTGCTTGACCGGCAGCGGGAACAATTGTTCCAGGCGGACGATGACCACATCGCTGCGTTTGTTTTCGCGCTGGTATTGAGCCAGGTCGTAATACACCTTGCCGCTGCACAACAACACCCGCTTCACCTTTCCGGCGGCGGCGCCTTTCACCCCGTCCTCAATGATCTCCTGGAATCGCTTGCCGGCTTCCATTTCGGAGATATCCGACACGCATTCGGGGTGGCGCAGGAGGGATTTCGGCGACATCACGATCAGCGGTTTGCGGAACGGGCGGGCCAGCTGCCTGCGAATGGCGTGGAAGAAGTTGGCCGGCGTGGTGATGTTGGCGACTGTCAGGTTGAACTCCGAACAGGCCTGCAGGAACCGTTCCAGGCGTGCGCTCGAGTGCTCAGGCCCTTGCCCTTCATAGCCGTGGGGCAGCAGCATGATCAGGCCGGACATCCGTTGCCATTTGCTTTCGCCGGCGGTGATGAACTGGTCGATGATGGTTTGGGCGCCGTTGGCAAAATCGCCGAACTGGGCTTCCCAGATGATCAGGTTATCGGGTGTTGCCAGGGAATAGCCGTATTCAAATCCGAGCACGCCGAATTCGGAGAGCAGCGAGTTATAAATCCGGAATTTACCTTGCTTTTCATCTATTTGATCCAGGCGGTTGAGCGGCGCATAGGTATCGGCGTCGTAAATAACGGCCAGGCGGTGCGAGAAGGTCCCCCGTTTGACATCCTGCCCGCTCATGCGGATATCATTGCCGTCGAGCAGGATTGCGCCGTAGGCCAGCAATTCCCCCATAGCCCAGTCGATCTTGCCGTCGTCCAGCAGCTTCTGCTTGCCTTTCAGCACGCGCACCACCTTGGGCAGCGGGTTGAAGCCTTCTCTGGGGTTCATCAGGTGGTTGATGAGCTTATCGAGGGTTTTGCGCTCGATGCCCGTTTCCGGCGACTGATCATAATCGCTGACATCTGTTTTCTTTTTGAGCTTGCGCCAGGCTTGTTCCGGCTCCTGGTATTGGTAAGGCAGCGGATGTTCGCGCACTTCATCGAGCCGTTCCTGGAGGTGATTCCAGAAGGCCTTTTCCATTTCGTCGGCCAGTTCGCCTTCCACGTCGCCCCTTTCGATCAGCTTTTTGGAGTATACCATCCGCGGGTCGTCGTGATCGGCGATGATCTTGTACATTTCGGGTTGGGTGAACTGCGGATCGTCGCCTTCGTTGTGGCCATGGCGGCGGTAGCAGACCATATCGATGAACACGTCGATATTGAATTCCTGGCGATAGGCCACGGCGAGCTCAACGGCGAACAATACGGCTTCGGGGTCATCGCCGTTCACATGGAAAACGGGCGCCTGCACCACACTGGCCACGCCTGTGCTGTAGGTGGAGGACCGGGCGTCGTCGAAGTCGGTGGTGAAGCCGACCTGGTTGTTGATCACAAAATGGATGGTACCGCCGGTGTAATAGCCTTCCAGTTGGCTCATCTGTACGGTTTCATAAACGATGCCCTGGCCTGCGAGGGCGGCGTCGCCGTGGATCAGGATGGGCAAAATGCGGTCGTAATCGCTGCCGTACAGGATGTCCGCCTTGGCCCTTGCGAAGCCTTCCACCACCGGGTTGACGGCTTCGAGGTGGCTGGGGTTGGGCACCAGTTTGAGGTGGACGGTTTTGCCGCCCGTGGTTTGGACCTGGGAGGAAAAGCCCAGGTGGTATTTGACGTCGCCGTCGCCGAAGCTGAGGTCGGGCACGGCGGTGCCTTCAAATTCGTTGAAGATCTGGCCGTAGGTTTTACCCATGACGTTGGCCAGCACGTTGAGGCGGCCGCGGTGAGCCATGCCGATGATGATCTCCTCCACGCGGTCGTCAGCAGCGGCATTAATGATCCCGTCGAGCCCGACGATGGCGTTTTCCCCGCCTTCCAGCGAAAAGCGCTTCTGGCCGATGTATTTGGTATGCAGGAAACGTTCGAAAATGACGGCGCCGTTGAGTTTTTCCAGGATGCGGCGTTTCTTTTCCATGGAGATGGCCGGCCCCGCCTGAAAGTCCACGGATTCGATCCGCTGACGGATCCACCGGCGGCGGTTGCGGTCGTTGATGTGGTGGTATTCAAAGCCGATATTGCCGCAATAGACCTTCCGGAGCTTATCGACAATTTGCTGCAGGGTGGCGGTTCCCAATCCGACTTCCCTGGCGACAAAGAACGGGGTACTGAGGTCGGCTTCCGTCAGGCCGAAATCCTCGATATTAACGGTCGGATGGCGGTCGCGCCGTTTCCGGATCGGGTTGGTGGTTGACAACAGGTGCGCCCGGTCGCGGTAAGCTTTGATCAGGGATAAAACCCGGAGTTCTTTCAAAAGGTGGTCGTTTCCGACGGCAGATCCGTTGCCGGAATGGCCGTTGCCGCTTTTGGCAAATTCAAATCCGCTGAAAAAGGCTCTCCAGCTCGATTCCACCTGGTCGGGGTCTGACTGGTATTGGTCATAAAGGGATTCGATATACGAAGGATGTGCGTTGGCTATAAAAGAGAAGTCCGTCATTTTGAGTTATTTTACGCGGCAAAGGTATGCCTACTTTGCAATCAAAGTCCAGAAAAATTAAAACTATTTTACAGCATATTTGGTTGCCCTCCATAACGATTCGGGGCCGCGGGTTGTTGTATCCCGGAGAGGATTCCCGCAAAGGGAATTGTTGTTATCTTTGCCGCCGTCGCGCCTTCCGTTTTCCGGCGGACTCCCGGGGCAATTTCATTGCATTTCGAAACCATGAAAAGAAATTTTCTCTTACACCTCCGGCTTGAAATACTCTGGTGGCTGATCACCCTGGCGGTAGCGGCGGTCATCCTGTGGCCGGTCCGGAGCAACGTGCCCGGTTTTCCTTTTTTCCGGATGAACCTGGCCTTTATCCTGATCTTCATCACGCTGACCCGCTATATCTTTCTGCTTCAGTATACATTTTTATCCCATATGCTGTGGTTGAAGGTGGTCCTGGTGTTTTGCTGCATCCCCGGCGTGTTCCTCATGATCCAGGAAATCACCTTTTTGCAGACATTCCTCGATGAACGGGGCCCCGAGGCCCTGGTCGGCGCCATGGCCCCCGAAAGGATGCAACAATGGCTGACCTATATCCGGACGGAATACCTGCTGTTCGGCGTCGGCAGCGTCATTGCAGCGATCATTCTTCCGGTCAGGCTGGTGATTTCGGTTTGGCGGAAATGGAATTTGGGGAGGGAGTAGTTAGTGATCAGTGATCAGTTGTCAGTGATCAGTTGTCAGTGATCAGTTGTCAGTGGTCAGTTGTCAGTGGTCAGTGGGGTAGCTGAGCGCAGTCGAAGCTACAACGGACGCCCAACCATAAGACCATCACCACCTACCGCACCAGCGCCACATCCCCTTTATACACCACTTTTTCCCCATCGATGAATTCGATCTCAGCGGCATAGACGTAGACTGCGGCGTTCATGGGCAAACCGTTGTGCGTGCCGTCCCAGCCGTGAACGGGGTCATTGGGTTGGAAATTGTAATGCTGGAACACCATATCCCCCCACCTGTCGAAGATCATGAAGCTGTTGATCTTCCGGACACCCTGGCCGGCGAAGATGTAAAAGATATCGTTGTCGCCGTCACCGTCCGGAGTGAAGCCGTTGGGGATATAAATATTTCGCGGTTTGCGGACAAAAACGGGGAGGCGGTCTGAATCCGAGCAGCCGTTGAGGTCTGTTACCGTAACATTGTAGTAGGTTGCCTCACCGGGGCTGATCTCCCGGGTCAATCCGGCGGGCGCGTAATTAATGCTGTCGGGTTTCCAGACGATAGATCCGACCTGGTCCTCGTCCCGGTTGATCAATGCGATCAGCTGGATCGTATCCCCCAGGTCGATCAGGTTTTCATCCGTTGTCAGGTTTGTGATCAGCTTGACGTCGATCTGGTCGGGATTTTGCAGGGTCAGTTGAAGGGATGCCTCACAACCGGTCGCATCCCGGACCGTCAGGTCGTAGACGCCCGGCTGCAGGGGCCCCATCAAGGATTGGCCGCTGGCAGGCCCGCCGTTCAACGAATAGGTATAAGGCTGCTGGCCCCCAAGGACTGAATCGATGCGGATGAATCCGTCATTGGCCTGGAAACAGGTAATGGGAATGACGGAAGCAAACGGCACCACGATATTTTCGTCGGAAGTGACCGTCACCATGTCTGTAGCTGTACACCCGGTCGCAGGGTCGGTAACCAGCAAAGTATAGGTATCGGCCTGATTGACCTCGGTAACGGCAGCCGACGGGCTCAGGGGAAGGCTCCCTCCGGCGCCGGTCCACTGGTATTGCAATCCGGCAGTCGTTTGCCCGCTTCCTATGCTGACCTCATTGACCAGGCAACCGAGCGACAGGTCGGGTCCGGCATCGGCAACCGGGTTGGCATTGACCCTGACCTTTACCTGCGCGGAGGCGTCCGGGCACGGGTCCTGGGCCATGACCAGGTATTGGAAGACGTAAATGCCGGGCGCTTGTCCGGTGGTCCGGAAAGTAGCGGCCGAAGGATTGAAGGCGCTGCCCGTTGAAGGTACCCCTGACGCCTCCGTCCAGGCGCCGCCTGCCGTTTCCTGGTCGAGCAGGCCGGCCAGGTCAATTACGTTATTGGCGCCGGTGCAGACCGCCGGTTCATCCGTCGGGTTGCCGGCAAATACGGGTTGACTGACCGTTATATTCAGCGGCGCGGGTATCGAAACCGGACACAGCGGATTGGACGGATTGACCACGCTGTCAATACTGATCACCGCGCCGGCGTCCAGGGTGGTATTCCAGATTCTGCCGTCATTCACCCCCGTAAGCCATTGCGCCTGTCCGTTGATGGAGATCAGCAGGTCAACCGGGCCGCTTTGCCCCGAAAGGCTGAAGGTAACACGGGCATCCTCACCACGACACAGGGGTGACGCCGTCTGCCAACCCAGTACAATATCCGGGCAGGATTCCGCTTCACAGGACGCGCTGAAGGTCACATCGCGGCAAGGCAGACCGGGATCCGACCAGGTAACCGTAATCGAACCGCCTTCGCCGGGCATCAGGCCCGTGATCTGGTATGAAGTATCCGAGGACATGGCCCCGACACCCGCCCCCGTATAGGTGACCTGGGTAGCGGGAATGCCGTCGGGCTGAGTCCAGTAGAACGTCAGCCGGTCCAATCCCGGGGAGCAGTTGATCTGAGGAGCCGCAAACGGGGCCAGTACGACCAGGGGTTGGAAAACCGTGTCACTCGTACAACCGTTCTCCTCCACCCACAACGACAGGTCATAATCCCCCTCGTTGGGAAAATTCACCGTATGCGGACCGGCTCCGGCGGGGTGCTGCGTTCCGGCAGTCCAGTGGAAAACGGCATTCGGACCGGCAGTGCCGGTGAAGGTCAAAACTGCGTCCTGGCCGGTGCAAAGGCTGTCGGGAGCGGTAAATGCCGCAACTGGCGTACTGTTCACTGTAAAACTTATGCTGTCGCTGAAGGTGCAAATATCGCGGGTAAAGACGGCATGGATAACCGATGTCTGCCCAACCAGCGAGCCGTTGATCGTCAACTGATTGCCGTTCACACCGGGACCCGACCAGGTCAGTTGCCCGCCTGCGGTATCGCCCTGAACGGCGATTTCCAACGGAATGGTGAACGGAGTTCCATCGTAACAGATATCGGCGATCGGTTGGATGTCCAGGCCGACTTGCGGACAAAGGGTGGTCGTACAGGTCAGCTCGGCGCGCGTTTCCGGGCAGGGGCCGCCGCTCAGGGCAATCACCTCAATGGTCACGGCGGTACCTTCTCCGAGCCCGGAGAACAGGATGGCGGTATCGGCTGTCATTTGCCCTGCAGGGCCGTCCAGCACGTTTACCTGGTACCCCGTTGCGCCTTCAACCGCCGGCCAATTGAAAAAGATCTGATCGAGGCCCGGCTGGCAGTTGATCTCCGGCGCTTCCATCGACGGGACGATTTCGATATTCCCGTCGACGGGGTCCGACTGGCAGCCGTCCTGCACAGCGGTCAGGGTCGGGGTGTAATGGCCCGCCTGGCTCCACACGACCCGGTATTCGCTATCCGTGGAATCCTGGGGTAAACCGCCGCCCCAGTCCCAGTTCAGCATCACATTGCTGCCTGATTGAACGGCATAGGAAACCACTGCGGTATCGCCGAGGCAAACGCTGTCCGGCAGGCTGAAGCTCGCCACAGGCGGCGGAATGACCTCCACCAACACGCTGTCCGTGACCATGCAGCCCTGCGATTCGACGGTGACCATGACCCAGTTTTCCTGGCCTTCCATTTCAGGGGTCAGTTCCACGAGCGCCATCGTCGAATCGATGATTCCCGGCCCTTGCCAGGTCACTGTTCGCGGCGCAAGGCTGTCCAGATAAAGCACGTAATTTATGGGGATGGTGTCCGTTTCTCCGGCGCTGACGCATCGGGGAAGCGGTGTTTGCAGGTTGATCAGATCCCCGGAGCAAGGCAGTGCCATGCAGGTTTGCAGGGTCGAGTTGCCGGGGCATGCGTTGGTGCTGATGGTCACCAGTTCCACCTGGATGGTCTGGCCCGGCAGCAGGTTGGGCACGCTGTAGCTCGTATCGGAGGTCACTTCCCCGTTGGGCCCAACAATAACGTATACAACGTAAGCCTGGGCATTGGGCACCTGATTCCAGGAAAACTCGACCGAGTTGAGGGTTTGGTCGCACATCACGACGGGCGTATCAACCGGCGATGCGATATCAATGGGCTGGAAAAAGGGCTTTGAAACGCACCCGAGCTGTTCCAGTTGCAGGATCACGGTATGGGAATCCGGCTCGGTCCAGGTCAGGCCAAAGTTATCAGGCGGGGTTCCCGAGGTCACTTCGCCGCCGTCAAAATCCCACAGGAAGTTGAACGGCAGGCTTGAATTGCCCAGGAAGTCTACGATAGCCGTATCGCCCAGACAGACCTGATTGTCCATCAGAAAGGCCGGGACCGGAAATTTGGATACAAAAATGGAATCTTTGGCCGTGTAGGAACATCCGTTTTCCTGGTAGTTGTACGAAAAGACATTGTACCCGGGAAGGGCTGTAAAGGGCGAAAATGCCCCTTGCGCGGAGCTGATGATCCCCTGCCCGCTCCAGCTTCCGGTTCCGCTGCCGTCGCCGCCGGCAACGGTGGCTGTGACATTAAAAAATCCCGAGGTATCGGGCAGGAAGCAATAGACGTCCGGGGCGTTGATGGTAATATCCAGGTCCGGGCATCCCGAGCAGTTTTGGGTAACGACGATCTGCAGGCTGTCGTTGTAAATGCAGTTATCCAGGGCATAGTGCACATAAACGGAGTGGGCCCCCAGACCGGCAGCCTGCGGGTTGAACTCGTTCAGGTTGGGATCGCTGATGCCGGGTCCGGACCAGGTCAGTACGCCGCCGGGAGGGCTTGCGCCCGCGGTGATCGACAGCGGTCCCATAACGGTATCCAGGCAAACCGTGTCCACGGCAAGGAGTTCGATCAGCGCGGGCGGGCAATCCGGAGCGCTGCAGCTGACCAGGTTGCTTATGGCGTTTCCGCAAGGCGGCAGGCCGGTTGCGGTCACCTGGATGGTGACGGTTTCACCCGGGTCGAGATTGTTCACCAGGTAGGTATTGCCCGACAAGGTGCCGGTTTGGCCGCTGGCCACCACTACCTGGTAACCGGTCGCATTGGGAACCGGGTTCCAGCTGAACAATACCGACCCGGAAGAGCCGCCGGCGCATACGGGTTGGGGCGGGGTCAGCGGGTTGAATACATTGATGGTATGGGTTACCTCGACGATACAGGGGAAAGTGCCGACCCTGTAGGTAACCATGTGCGACCCCTGCGTCAGGTTGCCCGGATCAAACACCGGGTTTGGCAAGCCGTCTATGGTCCAGGTACCGCCCTGGGTGGCGCCCGGCACCAGCAAGCCGTTCAGCACAATGGGGTCTTCCGTACTGCAAATCTGGTTGAAGGAGCTCCAGTCGGCTACCGGGAGCGGATCCACGACTATCGTATGGGTTGCGGCTGCTGAGCACACCCCGTTGGTGACGGTATAGGTTACCTGATGCGGGCCGGGGCCGTACAATCCGGGGTCGAACAGGATAGCCGGGCCGCCGTCGACCGTCCAGGTGCCGCCCGGGGTTGCGCCGGGTACCAGCAGCGTATTGAGCTGGAAGGGTATGGAATAGGGACAAAGGCCTTCCGGCACTTCGAATTCGGCATTGAATTCGACGAATTGTATGGTTACCTGATCTGTGGCTTCACAAATCTCGCCGATGAAGAGGTCGTCGAGGGCAAAGTCGTTGCCGCTGGGCGCCGTGTTCTGATTGACGATACAAATTTCGGCCGTGGTTGCGCCGCCTGAATTCCAGACCTCAAAAAACTGGGTCCAGTTGCAGGTAGCGGCCGGAGCGTTGAAGATACCGCCGAGCAATTGGCCGTTGACGGAGATCTGAAGCTGGGCCGGCGAAGCGCTGACGACCGACATGACCCAGGCCCCTACCGCATAGTTGGTGCCGGACATCACGTTGACCGTTTGACAGAGTACATCCTGGTTGGCGGTACTGGCGCCGTTGACCACCATCATGCCGCCGCCGCCGGTATGGTCGGCACAGCTGGCAAAATTGGTGTGTGTAGCGCTCGGGTTGTTGGCTACGGCGTATTGGCCTTCATTGCTGAGCAAGCCGAAGGAACCGCCCGTACCCGGTATATAATCGCTTGTGAAATTGGTGAACCCGTTGTTGAAATCGCCGTTCTGGAGGAGGTTATCCCCTGAAAGCCCCTGGACTGTAACCTCGTAGGTGATCGTACCGTTGATGGCAGCCTGGGTGATCAGGCTGTTGGGCTGGCTCAACCCGGTAGTCGGCGACCACGAAACGCCGATGATTTGTCCGTTGGGGATGGCCTGCAAAGTGGATACGTCTCCGGGGTTGCAAATGACCTGCGGGTTGGCAGTTGCCGTGACTGACAGATTGCAAGGTGGAGGCGTTTGTTCCGGAATGGCAGGGTTGGCAAAGAGAGCCGTCCAAATCATGCCCCCTAAGGTCAAAAAGAAAAAATGGTTGCTCATCTCATTGGGCTGAGTGTGTTCTTCAATTCAGACGCATCGGTTTTATCAGGGGGGGGAAGATCCGAAATCGCATGGCAAAGGTATGATAAAAATTCTCATACCTTACTTTTTCACACGGCAACTTATTTGTTCTTACGCAAAAGAAGAGCAAATGTTGCTTTTATTAACAGGATGGCGCGAAACATTCCTATTCCAGGGATGTTTAGTTTAATGGCTTGACGCGGTGATAATTGTCACTCCGATTTATGTTAAATTCATTGTAACTTTGCGGCCTTATTCTACTATAATGATCCAAACAGATATTTTGATCATAGGCGCCGGCCCGGTGGGATTGTTCACGGTATTCGAAGCCGGCCTGGTAAAACTGCGGTGCCATCTTGTAGATGTTCTGGGCCAACCCGGGGGGCAATTGACGGAGATCTATCCCAAAAAGCCCATTTACGATATTCCGGGTTATCCTTCCATACTGGCCAGTGACCTGGTGAACAACCTCATGGAGCAAATTTCGCCGTTCAAGCCTGGATTTACCCTGGGTGAACGCGCGGAAACCATTGAAAAGACCGAAGACGGCCAGTTTTTGATGCAGACCAACAAAGGTACGGCGATCAAAGCGCCCGTTATCGCCATCGCCGGCGGGTTGGGTTGCTTCGAGCCGCGCAAGCCGCCGATCGAAAACCTGGAACAATTTGAGGATAAAGGCGTAGAATACATCATTCGCAACCCCGAAATCTATCGCGACAAGAAGATTGTGGTCGCCGGCGGCGGCGATTCGGCCCTGGATTGGACCATCTACCTCGCGGAGGTGGCCAGCGAAGTAACCCTCGTGCACCGCCGCAAGGAATTTCGCGGCGCACCGGATTCGACCGAGAAAGTCTACGAACTGGCGAAAAGCGGTAAAGTCAATCTCGTGACCGATGCCCAGGTGGTAGGCCTCAACGGGAACGGCAAACTCAACGAAGTGGTGATCAACCAAAAGGACAAGGGCAACTATCCCTACCCGACCGACCATTTCATCCCGTTGTTCGGCCTGTCTCCGAAATTGGGGCCGATCGCCGATTGGGGGCTGAACATCGACAACAACGCCATAACCGTGGACACGCTGGACTACAGCACCAATGTGCCCGGCATTTACGCGATCGGAGACATCAACACCTACCCGGGCAAACTCAAACTCATCCTTTGCGGTTTCCACGAAGCGACGCTGATGGTACAGTCGGCGTTCAAGCATATTTATCCGGACCGGAAGCTGAGCTTTAAATACACCACCGTGCAGGGAGTTGAGGGGTTTGAAAATTAAAAATCGATTAAAAATATTCAGGACAACCCGTGTTGCATCCTGAAAACACCCAATAAATGCAATTCGTTTATCCGGCTTTTTTGTTTGCGTTAGCTGCGCTGGCTATACCCATCATCATCCATTTGTTCTATTTCCGGCGCTTCAGGAAAGTGTATTTCACCAATGTCCGTTTCCTGAAAGAAGTGAAGGAGGATACGAGCGCACGTTCCAAACTGCGCAACCTCCTGGTATTGCTGGCGCGATGCCTGGCCGTCATATTCCTGGTCCTGGCCTTTGTTCAGCCGTTTATCCCGCAGGATGCCGAAGTCAAACAGGGCAGAAAAGGCGTCAGCATCTTTATCGACAACTCCTTCAGCATGTCCGCCCTGAGCGAGGACGTACCTTTGCTGGAAAAGGCCAAACAACGGGCCCGCGAGGTAGTGAACGCTTACGGCGTAGAGGACGAATTTCAGATCCTGACCAACGATTTCGAAGGGCGCCATCAACGAATGGTCAGCCAGGAAGACGCGCTGGCCCTGATCGACGAGATCGCCATATCTCCCGCAGTGCGCGACCTGAGCAAGGTGGTCACCCGCCAAAAACAGGCGCTGTCCACTTCCAGCGCTGACATCCCGTCCTCCTATATCATTTCCGATTTCCAGCGCAACATCACGGATATTCAGGATTTCCGGGATACCAGCATTCAGCTCAATCTGATCCCCCTGCAGGCCGTACAGGAACGGAATATCGCCATTGATTCCGCGTGGTTTGAAGCGCCGGTCCAGATGATCGGTCAGAATAATCCGCTGCTGGTCCGCGTCAGCAATCTCAGCGATGAAGATGCGGACAACCTCCGCATTTCGATCAACTACGACGGGCAAACCAAGCCGGTGGGAGCCGCTGCCATACCGGCCCGGTCTTTTGTAGTGGATACCGTCAACCTGATCGTACAGAACCCCGGTTGGTACCAGGGCGAACTGGCCGTAACGGATTATCCCGTCCAGTTTGACGACAAGTACTTCTTCACCTTCAAGGTGGCTGACAAGATCAACGTACTGGTCATCAACGAAGACCAGGCCAACCGGTACCTGGAGGCCGCGCTCGGCGGCATCAGTTTCTTTAACATGACCAACGCCTACAGCCGCAATATCGACTATTCCGTTTTTGCCGACAATCAACTGCTGATCCTGAATGAACTGACCTCAATTTCTTCGGGGCTGGCCTCCGAACTGCAGCAATTCGTCGGGAACGGCGGCAACCTGCTCATATTTCCGGCCAGAAACATCAACCTTGAGACTTACAGGAGCTTCCTGTCGGGCTTCCCGGCCAATGAATTCATCGGGTGGGAAGATCAGGCACGGGAGGTCGGACAGATCAATACGGAAGAATTCATTTTTAACGACGTGTTCGAAAACCGCAGCGCCAATCTCAAATTGCCCGCCACAACCGGCAATTACCGGCAATCCTCTTTCGGCGCCCGAAAAGAAGAAGTCCTCCTGAGCTACCGCGACGGCAACTCCTTCCTGTCCAAATACCAGATCGACAAGGGCTTCCTGTACGTATGCGCAGCCCCGCTGAACGAGGACTACAACAACCTGGTGCGCAATGCCGAGATTTTTGTGCCCATGCTCTATAAGATGGCCCTTTCCTCCGGCAAGCGCAAACCCATCCAGTACACGCTCGGCAAAGACGACCTGATCGAATCGGACCATAAAGCGACCGGCGGCGAGATCGTTTACAAGCTTAAAGGTGCGGAAGAAGAGTTCATTCCCGAACAGCGCATCGTCGGTTCCAAGGTTTATCTCAATATCCAGAACGATGTCAAGGAAGCCGGATTCTATACCTTGTTTCTGAAGGAAGGGGAACAACTCGACCAGTTCGCCTTCAACTACGACCGAAAGGAGTCCGTTCTGGATTATTACAATCCCTCCGACCTGCGCGCCTATGTCGGGCCGGTGGCCAGCGTGATCACAGCTGCAGACAACGATGTGCTCACCGCACGGATCGAGGAGCGCAGCCAGGGTGTTGTGCTGTGGCGCTGGTGTCTGATCCTGGCACTGCTGTTTTTGGCGGCGGAGATCCTTTTGCTGCGGTTTTGGAAGTGAGTTGTTTCAAGGGGTTAAAGGTTAAAGGTTAAAGGTTAAAGGTTAAAGAAGCCTGGTGGCTGCGGGCCGTCAGTTCCGCCATATCGGTAGCACCCGGTTTGAATATTTGGTCCCCGGCCTGCAGGGCAGGTATATGATTGCGACGCATCTGCCGCGGGAGCCCAAACAGGTGAAAAGGCATCGGTATTGCGAATGCAAATCGGAGCAGCCCATTTTTGATCTGCGAAAGAGCCGTAGCGACGTAAAATTCCCCGCCGTCGCATAAACCGCAGGAATATTTTCCGGCTTCACAACCGGCGGCTCGATCGAAAAGTTCGTTTCCGGGCCCGCCCCTGCGGCAGATGCGCAGGCGACGGGATTCCGAAAACAGGAGAAGTTTGCCAATCACTTTATTTTTCTGCCTTTCAGGCTATCAATTCCCTTGAGCGGTCATCACCTTGCATTGCCGGAATGCACCATATTGGTTGCTGACCTGCAGTTGGTAAACATAGGTCGCTGTTTGCAGTCCGAGCGATTTCAGGTCGACCTCAATGCGGTGGTCGCCGGGCGGGAGGTCGGTTTCGCTGAGGGCGGCCAGGCGTTTGCCGGACAGGTCCCAGATCTCCAGTTGCACATCCGATTTATTGGTCAAGTTGAAAGGGACGGTTGTCTGGGTATTGTACGGATTGGGAAAGTTTTGTCCGAGTTTGAACTGGCCGCCGGTTTCCGGTTCCAGGTTGGCCAATCCTGTTACGCCTGACCCCTGTACGGTTACTTCCAGGAAGGTGTCGTAGCCGCCGGTTTCCGCATTTTGGGTCAGTGTCGCCAGTTGGTAGGCGTACCCGTCGGAGAAGATATTATCCTGGGTGTAATTCAGCGGATCAGCGCCTTTGGTATACAGCGCAGCATTATCCGCATAAAGGGCATTCTTGGTTTCGATCGGGAAAGTGAGTTGGGATATAGCGGCGTAAACCGAGCTTACGTACACCTGGAAGTGGATATGACAGATCCTGCCGGTGTACCAGCCGGGAAAAATGGTTGTAAATTCCACTTCGCCGTTCGCGTCGGTCATCTGGTAGCCGCGCAGGTAGGTCAGGCCGGCCTGCCCCTGGTTATTTTGCTGGCTGTAGCCTGAATACAACCCGTCCTTGTCGCAATGCCAGATATTGACCCGGGCGTTGGGCATCGGTTCGCAATTGTTGGCCCCGATGATCCGGAGTTTGACATTCAGCTGGATGCCGGTCCGGTCTCCCCGGACATCCTGGCGAAAAAACGTGGTGTTTTCAGACAGATCGAGCGGAAATGGTCCGGCAGTTTCGGTTGGAATGAGCGTGCAGTTGGGGGGCAGCGGGCCGCCTTCCTTCAGGATCTCCGCGTTCATCGATCCTTTGGAGATCAGGGTGCCGATCCCGGCCAGGCCGATCCCTTGTAAAAATTCCTTTCGTTTCATTATTAGAGATTAATTGAATGATCGTGCTGCAAAATATGGCGGATTCAGGGTGAGTTGCAAATATTTGCGGTGAAGCCGGGGAGAATTGCGGCAATTCTACGATTGATTCGCCACGCCGCGGCGTGGTCGATTGATTGGACTATGGGCATCCGTTTATTGGTCGCCGGAATCGAAACATTCGGATCAATCGGCATATTCGATTCAATTGATTCAATCGCCGAACCGGTCCATCAGGTCCTCTTTATAGCTGCCGCCTAAGGGAAGCTCCCGGTCATCCAGGAATACGGATTTAGCGCTGACCTGCCGGATGCGGTCCATCGGAACGATATAGGATCGATGGATGCGGACGAACCGGCCCTCCGGCAATTTGTCGAGCAGGATCTTAAGGGTCATTCTGGCGACAACGGTCTTCTGATCCCTGACATGGATCTTGACATAATCGTCGTAGGCTTCGATCAGGAGGATATCCCGGGCGTCGATCTTTACCAGGCTGTAATCGGCGCGAATATACAGGACGGGTTGGTCGGTTTTTTCGGTTGCGTGGAGGTAATTGAAATAGTCGCGCGCTTTTTGCACGGCCTGCGTAAAGCGTTCGAAAGTGTAGGGTTTGAGCAGGTAATCCACTGCGCTCAGGTTGAAGCCCTCCACGGCGTACTCGCTGAAGGCGGTCGTAAAAATGACCATCACCTCCTGTTGGAGGCCTTTATAGAAATCGATCCCGGATGTGGACGGCATGTGAATGTCCAGAAACAACAGGTCAACCGGGTTTTGGTCCAGGTAAAGGAGCGCTTCGCGCGGTTTATTGAACGCTTTTCGAAGCTCAATAAAATCCGTGCGAGAGCAAAAGGATTCGACCACCCTGAGCGCAGGCGGTTCGTCATCGACGGCTATGGCTTTCATGAGGGGTGGGTTCATTGGTTGAATGGTTTTATGGTTTATGGTTGAGCGGCCGTTTTAGGGTCAGCATTTCCCGTTGATTCCGACTGCCAACTGCCGACTGTTTCACTGTTTCACTGTTTCCTGGTTGGCGGCCGTTGCAGCTTCGACTGCGCTCAGCTACCGGGCTGCTCCGTTTCTCTTAAAGGGCACGATGGAAAATATTCCAGCGCTATCCGTCCAGATTCAGGTGCAGTAAGACGGTGAATATCCGGTCGTCATCCGAAATTTCCAGGGTGTAGCGGCCGGGGTAGATCAGGTCGAGGCGTTTCCGGGCGTTTTCTATACCGAGGCCGTGCGACCAGCCTTCTTCTTCGCGTACGGTTACCTTGTTGTTGGCCACCTCCATGGTCAGCTCACTTTCACGGATCCGGATCCGGATGCGGATCCTGCTGTCTTCTTCCGCATTCACGCCGTATTTGAAGGCATTTTCAATAAAGGGGATCAGCACCAGCGGGGCGATCTTTTTGCCGTTCGGGTTGCCTTCCACCTGGTATTCCAGGGCGATCTCGTCGCCGAACCGGATCTGCTGGAATTCGACAAAACTGCGGACATAACCCAATTCCTTTTCCAGGTTGACCAGGTGCTGGCTGGCATCGCTGAGCACATACCGCATCATACCCGACAATTTCACCACGGCTTCAGCTGTATTGCCCGAGTTTTCGATCGCCAGGGCATAAATGCTGTTGAGCGTATTGAATAGAAAATGGGGGTTGATCTGCGCTTTGAGGAAGGCCAGCTCAGTCGATACTTTTTCCTTTTGCACCTGCTTCCATTTTTCATTGATGCGCAGCGAAAAGGAAAAGAAAATGACCATCAGAAAAAGAAAAAAGTTCTGGGCCAGTGGGAAAATCGGGATCATCGGCCCCCGCCCGGGCGGTCCGCCGGGTCGCATATGCGGCGGACTTCCAATCAGCATTTTCGGCAAAATGACGATGACAATCAGGAAAACCGCTACCACAGCGACGTATTCCAGGTATTTTTTGCGGAAGTAAAGTCCGGGGATCAACCGGTAATAATGGAGGTAAAAAAAGCCGATCATCAGGAGGTACGATGCCAGGTCACGCCGGGTCAGCGCGCTCTCAAACGTGTGTTTTGAAAAAATGGAATCGCGGGAAAACAACAGCGGCAGGCTCAGGAACGCCAGGCAGCCCAGTACATGATAAACAACGATCAGCCGTTTGTTGGTCATCCATTTCCGAGTAAGCTTCAAAGTTGGCAAGAATTGAAGGAACGGAGAAATTATTGCGGTGAACTCAGAGAAGATGTAGGTGAAAGTTGTCCATCGTAAGCCATAAGTCGTAAGATTGGAGATCACTTACGACTTACAACTTACGACTTACAACTTACAACTTACGACTTACAACTAAATTCAATGCCAGGCGCCCAAAATGCCGCCGGTGATGCCTAGGAACACGATCTGATAAACCGCGTCAATCAGCCAGAGCTTGAGGGATTTCCGCTGGTAGAGGTAGTTGATGCCGATCGATGTGGCGGAAAAGAAGGCGCCCACGGCCAGGCCGAATTTCAGCCCGTCCATGAAGTCGGTCCCTTTGCCGACGTGGTTGAGGAGCATGGCCATCCCCAATGCCATAACGACCATGAGCACGAAACTCAGCCCGAAGGTTTTGGCGATATTCCCGTTTCGCATGTCGGCATCGGACAGGCCGACCTCCTTTTGCCAGGTTTTGGAAAACAGCACAGGGCTGTACCACAGGGCACCGAGCGCAAAACTGGCGACACCCGCCACCAGCACTGCCAGGTAATTGATGGAGGAAAATTCCATAGGTCAAGGTTTTGGTTAGATGCTTTTAATCTGCTTCATTATTCCACCTTCATCAAGCTGATGGCCAGGCCGCCGCCCGGGGCCAGTCGGAATTCCAGCTCGTCGCTGCGGGTGATGGTGGCCTCTTCGATGCTGATATCGGTAGGGTTGTCGTTCCAATGGGCGTTGGGGCCATCCTTGTAAATAGCGGCCTTGTATCGTACGCCTTTTTCCAGGAAATCGAAATTGATGGTAATATTCCGGCTGTTCTCGTCGGTTATGCTGCCCACAAACCAATTGCCGGTACCTTTTTCCTGGCGGGCGATGGTCACGAAATCGCCGACCTCACCGTCGAGGACCTCGGTTTTTTCCCAGTCGACCCCTACATCGCGGATGAATTGGAACGCGGGTTGGTTTTCATAATGTTCCGGCAGGTCGGCGGCCATTTCGATGGGGCTGTAGATGACGACATACAGGGCCAGTTGCTGGGCCAGCGTGGTATTGATCTGATTTTTTTCCTTGTACGGCTTCAGCTTGATGTGGAAGATGCCCGGCGTAAAATCGAACGGGCCGCCCAGCATCCGGGTAAAGGCCACGATGGGGAGGTGTTCGGGCGGGTTGCCGCCGTCGGAGGCCCAGGCGTTGAATTCCTGGCCGCGCATCCCTTCGCGGGAGATGAAGTTCGGCCAGGTCCGCCGCAGGCCGGTATCCTTGATGGGTTCGTGCGCGTTGACGGCTACCTGGTATTTGGCCGCCGTTTCGATCACTTTCTGGTAATGGTTGACCATCCACTGACCATGGTGGTATTCGCCCTTCGGGATAATTTTGCCGACGTAGCCTGTCTTGACCGAATGGATGCCCAGTTTTTGCATCAGGGCATACGCTGTATCCAGCTGCTGCTCGTAGGTGCGGGGCGCTGCCGAGGTTTCGTGGTGCATGATCAGGTCCACACCTTTTTCCCGGCCGTAGCGCACCACTTCTTCCAGGTTGTAATCCGGGTAGG
>WBZL01001471.1_pt1 | contig 24739 bp, 22 predicted proteins | sample 5204291 | NCBI WGS metagenome assembly WBZL01 (sample SAMN12344345, study PRJNA552823) | activated sludge metagenome | biome: Activated sludge suspended growth; feature: Nitrification reactor; material: Wastewater; isolation source: activated sludge from nitrification reactor of wastewater...
ATTTAAGGATAATATTTAAATATATCCTTTGATTGTTACAATTGAAGTTGTTGTGATTTATAAATCAACAACATTCAATGGAGTATTTAAGGATAATATTTAAATATATCCTTTGATTGTTATAATTGAAGTTATCGTAAATACAAATCAACAGCACTCAACGGAGTATTCGAGATCTATCGATGAGCCTCGAATACATCCAACTCCATCCAAATTCACATATTCAAGTCAGTCAATACTGTATTACTACATTAGGAGGTATCATGGAAAGTTCTCCAGTTTCGAGTTCCATCATCGCCGCAGGGTACTCTGCCCTACTCTCTATCGATCTGCGCCTGTTTAAGGCTATCGATTCACGCTTGAGTGACGTTGATCTTCGAGATCAAGACTTGTCACTGGAAGAAGTTAAGTGGTTCATGTATCATAAACTTCTACGGTCATTCGGATGGGAAACCGTAGTATGTGTCCTACAGGTCTACGCCGATGAGATGTCTGATCAGGCTGTTATCAAGAATGTCATCTCCTCTATGAAATGCCTGAACTTCGCCTATTTAATAGCGGGGTATGATGACGATGGAGTCGGAGCTGTGGAATACTGCATCGGTACGGATTGCTTGAGTGAGAATTTAGCGGCACTCACTGGGCTTTACAAGCCGCTGACGACTCTCCATAGAACGCTCAATGGAGAACGTGTCATCAAACTTATCGTACCCGTGCCTGTAGCGGCGCTTATAGAGCGGGTCCGCCTGATGAATATGTTACTCGAAAGTACCGCAATCAGCAAGTTTAGTTTTGAGGATTCCCTCAGTGAAATCCTGTCCTCTCAAGAAAGAGGAAGGAAAGACGGGGAATAGCGTAGCATTTATTAACAACTTTAGGAGCCTAAGCAATGAATATCCTTCCTTCATTTGAAATCGTTAGTAGCGTGTATGCCGCCCTTCTTCAGATCCCTGTACAGGAGTTCGCGAAGATCTCTAACTGGGTAGAAGACCCTGCCAATAGACTTCTTGAAGGCGTACCGCCTGACGGTATTGAAGACGCCAAGTACAAAATCAAGGTGCTCATGTGTCGCGCTCTCATCAATTTCTATGGTTGGGAAATGGTCGCCCATGTTGAAGCCGCTAGAGACGATGAATCAGATCTGGATGCAATCGGCAGATTGGTGGGCGGTTTCGCCGGTTCATTGGTCCCATATGTCGTGCACGGAATTACCGAGGACAATCGACTGAATCCGGTCTATTTCGTTGGTGGAACTGAAGTGTTCAATCCGATAGGTATGCCTATAGTGCGTATTCCAGAAGAGAATGGGTCGCGCCTGATGAACTTCAGCACTCCGGTGCCTAGTAGCGCACTTGTCAGTAGAATCAGCGCATTGCATACCGTCCTGTCCAGCAGCGGCGCAAGTTTCGACGTTCAAGAGGCTGCCGATCGTCTGGTCGCCCAAAGCTCCGAGGAATAGCAGTATACAACCAATTGTAAATTAGGAGATAGAAATGCCTATTAACGGTCTTTCATTCGAAACAATCGCATTAGTCGGTAGTGCCATGTTGCGCATTCCGTCGTCTGAATTCGAGAACATTGCGAATTTGGTGGACACCATCGGAAGCGTTAACACCGATGACTTTAGCGTTGACGGTCGTGCATTCTCCAAGGACAGGATTAAGGTTCTGCTTGCTAAGGAGATGCTGAATTCGTTTGGCTGGAGCATGCTGGTAGATGAGACTCATGTCTTCAATCCCCTATGTGACGAGGAGTACGTAAGTCTATACTTAACGCAGCTGGCTAGAACATTGACTTTGTATGCTGTCGTAAGTCTCACTGACCGCGGCGAGATCAATGCGGTTGTTTATGAAAACGGAATCGAGATGCTAAATGTGGTAGGGTCACCCATCAAGCGGCCTTTTAAAGGTGAAGGCGTGGTGCGTTACCTGACCGTTTTCATTCCGGTGCCGACGTTCAAGTTTACCAGGAAGATCATGGAGATGCCAGAAGTTAGGAGCGCCATTCGGGATTTCAATCCTGCACGTGCGATCCGTGATATCCTTTATCCTGGCGTATCGGGGGTTAACCTCGAAATCTTGAGGCGGCAGCTGTCGTGAGGCATCCACCATCGAGCAGTACCTGCTATCATTTTGGACTTGAAAGGAGTCCGACGGCTGTGAAAGTATACGAATGACTGAACTAACTATCACCAATCAGCAGCTTAATAGGTTGTCTGATCATGCACACAGGCAAATCGTAGCTGGTATAGTAGCCGGCCAGCAGTTGATTTTTGATGATGGCATTGTCACTCCTCTTCGACTTTGTCATTTCCTTGCGCAGGTGTGCCACGAAAGCGATGGTCTGGTAACAACCACTGAGTATGCCTCAGGGCGTAACTACGAAGGGCGTAAGGATCTCGGCAATACCGAGAAGGGAGATGGCGTGGCCTTCCGTGGACGTGGGTTAATACAGCTGACCGGACGTTCGAACTATGCAGAATTTTCTGCTAGCAAGTATTCATTAGGGCGAGATGTGGTATCAAACCCTAGGGATGTGGCGTCTTTTCCTTGGGCGCTAACAAGTGCTTTGTTCTTCTGGCATCGACATGATCTGAATCGTCTGGCTGATAAAGATGACTTGGCAGCTGTGACTAAGATTGTCAATGGTGGTATGAACGGGTACGAAGATAGGAAATCCTACTTAAAGAGAGCCAAGAGTATCTGGCTTGGTGCAAATATTCTCGAGGTAGGGAGTGTAGGCGAAGAAGTAGTGGACCTCCAGTTGCGGCTAGCCAGTTGGGGATATCGGCTAGTTGCAGATGGATTTTTCGGAATCAAAACAAGTTCGGCGCTCAAGGATTTTCAACGTACAAAAGGGCTGGAAGTAACAGGCACCTTTAATGTAGACGATCCATGCGTATCTTTTCGTAGCTAACTAAGGAGTTATATTATGCATATCCAGAGTAAAGAAGTATATCAGGCACGTTTCGACTACGATCCTATCGAGGGCGCTATCAACCACAAGGGCACCAACGATTCTGCGGTAGAGTATCGCAAATTCAATCGTGCCGTGGTACGTGTGGAAATCGGAGAGGGTGTCGTTGAGGATCAACCGGCGGCGATCATCGCTTGGCTGCTTTCTGATCGGAAATGGTCGTACGGTACCATGATCATCAGCGAGAATGGTGATCTCGGTGACATCACCCTTGAAAACCTGTCTTCAATGCCGAAATCGGTGTACGAGGCGTCTAGGCGCGGCAACACGCCGCAGGGGGTGCTGGATGCGATCTCCCTGTGCAATCTCGGTCTGAACCGGACACTCGATCCAATTGTGGCGTTGGAGGGTGTCAGGAAGGCTTTAGAGACCTTCGTCAAGAAGTAGGTGAATGGAACTAGAGACGCACTCGCGTCTCTTGTCCACAGTGTCAGCCGTATCTGAGAGTTTAAAAGAACGGGCTGCGGAAAAGACCGGTGCGCAAATTAGAAAAATGCAAGCCGGTCAAGTCCCTCCTTCCGAGCTTATACGGAAGGTGGAGATCACTGAGGATGGAGAGGCTGAGCCGCTAGAAGACAAGGCGGCTTTTGCGGCCTTAGACGCCGGACTCGAAGTGGATATGAATACTGCAGCAGAGCTGCTAGGAAAGTATGCCACCAAGGGTAAGAGATTCAATACTTTGAAGTTCGTGAAGGACGCGCCGAAGGCATTATATGCCATCGGCTTCGATCCCATGATTGAAATGGTGCGAGCATATAGGGAGATAGAAGATGCGCTAGAAATGCATAACAGCGGCAAGAAGAAGCTCAGTACTCTTGTGCATACCGAGTTCATTAGAACTCGAAGCACGTTGGCGACTAATTTATTGAAATACGCCTATACACCAGCCAGAGAAGAGGCTGCAGGTATCGAATCACCAGAGCTATTTATTGTACTGGAGGGTCAAGATGGAAACGACGTCAAAGAGTGATCCATTCCGATTCAATTTTCCAATTAGATTCGGTGCAGATAATAGCCGCGATGAGGTTGAGTCGATTCAGCTCAGACTGCATACCTTCGGGTGCAATTCGGAAGAACCCTCTGGAGTGTATGACGTAAACACTCTCAAGGCGGTTAAGATATTCCAGGCTAGATTCGCCAGTCTCACTGGTGACGAGCTTCCGATAAGCGGCGAGGTCGATGCGCAGACATTCGAGGCCCTATTCGGTATAAATATAGTAGGTGATCTGCTTGAACTCTCTTCCTCCTATCATTCGTTGATGGCTATCGCCCAACGAGAGATAGGAGTCTCAGATTACAAAAAGTACATTATTTTTTCGGAGGGATTGGAAGGCGTCCCTTGGAGTGTGATGTTTGTTGGGTACTGCTTCAGCTTGCTTAGTATGAGCCAAAACAAACCATGTCGCTTTCCGCATGTCAGTACTGCGCGTGCATTGTGGAATGACGGTAGTGCCAGAGGATTCAGTATTCGTACCAGTAGGGTACTGAAGGAGCCTAATCTATTAGTGCCTGGTGCGGTATTCGTCATCACGATACCCGGAGAAACATATGGCCAGGTGGGCTTAATAGAGAGCATAAGTGGTATGTTTATCAACACCATAGAGGGAAACTCACGCGGCAAAGGCGGCAGTACGGTGCCCTGTGTAGCGCGGAGACGTAGAAGCATTTCGTCAATAAGCCCCGGTTTTGTGAATATCATAACGTGACTACCATCAGGCTACATCCGACTCAAGCTAGGATATTTAAGGACCAGTTCATCGACAAGTCTGTAAAGCATAGCGTGGTGGTTGCATCTCGAGGTTGGGGTAAGAGTGCTGCAGCTTCTGTCGGCGCTATAAAGGCATCTAACGAGCTGATGAAATTGGACGCTTCCGTGCCTAATAAGAACGTAGCTCTAGTAGCTCCGACATTCACCTCAGTTGTTGATATCTACTTCAATTTGATCCTGTATCAATTTGGATTGTCCAACATTGCCATTAGGCATAGCAGTAGTTTAGGTAGAATCTGGCTACCAAGAAATGTAATCATAAAGCTGGTGTCAGCCGAGGCTATCGATCGAATTCGAGGAGGCGGCATTTACTTCGCTGTAGGAGATGAGATAGATACCTGGACTATCCGGGATCCGGTTAAGGCTTGGGATAGTGTGATACACGGCGCGGGTAGATCTAGATGGTCTCCGAAGATGGCGAAACTTCACGGAGCAGAGAGCAGTTTCCGCTCTTTGGTGATCGGTTCGTCAGGCGGAGTAAAATCGCTGTACGCACTTTCAGAACGCGCAAAGACAGACAGTGAATACCGTAATTACAGCTTTGACTATCGCGACTCTCCATATCTGGATCGAGAGGAGATAGAGAAAGCTATGAGTACAATGGACGAAGTCGCCTTCAGACAGGAGTATCAAGCGCAGCTTATCGATGGAGGAAATAGGGTATACCGCGCCTTCAGCCTTGAGCATAACATCTTGGAAGATTGTGACCATGTATTCAAGTTCTTCAAGAATCTCGACAAGGAGAGTCGAGGCCCCGTATGCGTTGGTATCGACTTCAATGTAGGAGTAAACGCCTGCGTAATAGGGCATGTCATAGGTGACACGGTCTTTATCGTAGATGAAATGCAAGGGGCTATTAACACAGAAGAATTGGCAGCTACATTATTCAGAAGGTATGGAGCTTGCCACACTTACCCGGATCCTACTGGAAAAGCAAGAAAGACATCCGCTCCTGTAGGTGTCACAGACCTATCCCTATTAAGAGCAGCGGGCCATCGGGTCTTTGCTAGCCGGGTTTCCCCTTCTATCAAGGATAGTGTAAATATCGTAAACGGCATGTGCTATAATGCAAAAGGGGTTTCGCGCCTGTTTATTTCACGTAAGGCTAAGAATTTGATTAGCAGCTTGTTACGCACCAGTTGGGATGGATCATCGTATAATGGTCTTGTCATTGATAAGCGTGACGGTATTGAGCACTGGTCAGATGCACTTCGGTATCTGATTGATTTCGTATTCAACAGAGGCACTGCAACTTCGGTAAGTAATCCCAACAACTATTCAGTGAGGACGCATGGCTAAAATTTCACAAGTACTGGAAGCGATCGAGAACTCGAAAAGAGCTAAGGTCGCTACTAGTGAACCTCCCCCGGAAATTGTTCCGGAGGTGGTTATTCAAGAAGAAACAACCCCTTTTATTTTTTCGGCAGTGGAACGGGTTCCGTCTTCTTGGGCAATCTTCTGTAACGGGTCTGGTATCACCGCTAACAACAATATCACAGGCGCTAAGTTCGTAGGTTCGATCGAGCGTTTCAATAAGGCACTTTCCGGTGAAGAATAAGCTGGGAGTGGATACACCCTGCAAGGACTATTTGAAGTTCAAAGACAAATGGCGTAAGTGCAGGGATGTGTTTGAAGGAGGAGATGCCATCAATGAGCACGATAGCAGGGCCAGTACGGCTTGCTACCTCTTGCCATTCTCATTGAGTATGGATCAAGCACAATATAACTTTTACAAGCGAGAGGCAGAGTATCCTGGCATTGTTGGCGAATACGCCAGAACACTAATAGGTGGCCTGATTCGTAAACGACCACAGATCACCTTTCCTAAGGCGGTCTCCTCGGAGATGTCGGATTGGATCTATAACTCATTCTCTCACGATGGGTCAGGTCTTGTTCCGTTTCTTGCCAATGCGATACGTGAAGAACTAATCACCAGTAGTACTTGGGTTTACGTAGATCTTCCGGAAGTAGAAGATAGCAATGAGATTAGGCCGTTTCCTGTCATATGGCCCGCTGAGACTGTAATAAACTGGAAGTATTCGATGGATACGGCAGGAACTCCCGTTCTGGTGCAAATCATACGCCGCGTGACGGAGACCGTACCCGATCCGAAGAATGAGTTCCATGAGCTCGAGTTGGAAGTTATATACGTACATGGATTAGTGGACGGTCAGTACTCTATTAGACGTTTCATCCAAGATAACTCGGAGAAGGGTAAAGGCGAGATGGTCGAGCAAGGAGTCACGACCCCTATCCTGAGAGGGCAACCTCTTACGCGCATCCCTGTATGGCCGCTTAATGGAAGAGTTACAATGGAAACTCCGATATTGTCTGCCCTGGCAGATAGGGAAATTCATTTATATAATAAGACTAGCAGGCGTAACCATCTGCTGTACTGCGCGTCAACGTATACGTTAGTCGCTTCGTCGGATATGGACGAATCGTCATTCGCGGAAATAGTAAATAGGGGGCTAGGCTCTTGGATCTTACTTCCAAGGGGCGACCAGTTAACAGTATTGGATACTCCGGTACAAGCTATCGATAGCCTGGAGAAGGCGATAGATGGTACAGTAAATGTCATGGCCAAGATGGGCATTAGAATGCTCGCGCCAGAGACAGCCCAGAGCGGAGTGGCGTTGGATATACGGAGTGCTGGACAGGTTGCGCGACTTTCTAGTATGAACACTCAAATCAGTAGTACGCTGAGCAGTATAATCGCGTATATGCTATCCTGCAATCTCGGGGTTGAACTGTTACCGAGTGCTATCCAAGTTAAGATGAGTGCGGATTTTGATCCGACGCCGCTGGGTGCCGAATGGCTTCGACTAATAACCGAGTGGTATGAGAAACAACTCTTGCCGCGTTCTACCTGGCTGGACACCCTGAAGTCTAATGACATCTTATCCTCCGAATATGACGACGTCTCGGGGCTGGCGGAGATAAATGGCGATCCGCTCATAGGCGGCAAATGACAGCTAACAGAGATATCTACGATAACGTTGTAGATCGTGCCGCTATGATTCGTTTGTTCGAGCAGAAACTACTCGGAAAGGTGAATTTGGAGCTGGACGGTCATACAATTCGAATGAACAAGCTTCTGAATAAGAATCTGCAAGCCAGACGAATATGGGATGATATCGACAATGAATTGTCCGGTACTTATAATTCACTTGATAGCCTTACATCAAGGGATCTTCGTGAACTGTGCTTTGATCAGGAGGCCGGAACAGTAGGGTTGTTCGGTGGCGTAATAGGAAACGTGGCTGAAATATCGCGGCCACCGGATAGGATAGCCGAAGAAATCGTCCTTAAGCGCCCGCTGTACAGTGACGTAGTCCTCAGTAACGGTTGGAAGGGCATATCTACTCGTGAGAGGGTCGCAGTGGAAGCGGTCATCCGCAATTTATTGGCGAAGGGCGCTAAGGAGTCCGATATAGTCAAAGCTGTAGCTCCGGCACTCGGGGTTGCAAGGAATCAGGCGACAGGCCTGGTGCGTACCGCTATAACGTCCGTAAGGAGTCAGGCAGATCATGAGGTGTATAAAGCTAATTCGAACTTTCTTAGAGGTTGGCAGTACGTTGCTATCCTGGATTCTCGTACTACTCCTGTATGCGCTCACCGTGATGGTCATATTTATCCTATTGGCGACATTGCCCATCTACCTCCTGCTCATTGGCATTGTAGAAGCACTACAGTCCCTGTAGTAAAGAGCTATGAAGAGCTCGCTAAGCTGGACGCCATAGCGGGTATAAGAAAGCGTAATCTGGAGTCATTGACTCCTGAACAACGTGAGTACTATGATGGGGAAGCGTATAGCGATGAGTCCTATCAGGATTGGCTGATGAGGCAACCCTACGAAATAAGGCTGGCACACCTCGGAGATCCTGCTAAGGTCGAGATGTTCACCAATAGAGAAATTACGGTGGACGGTTTCAATGTCGGTGATCGTGAAGTATCCCTGCACGAGTTGAGAAAGAAGACCGTTAGTCCTCTTGGCGTTCCTGGCGATGTTAGACGATTCGCAGATGCAAAGCTTAAACTCGACGCAATAAAGCTGGATTTTTCCACTCCAGATGAGTTGGTCGGTGATGCGGACAGAGCAAAGATGCTTCGTGAATACTACTTGTTACAAGCCGGCGAGTTGGACGGCACCCTATCGCTTACGAACTATAGAGGCAATTTGCTGCATAATAAGAAGGCGATGAAGGCGAAGGTTCTGAATATCCTTCCGACAGAGGAGCAACTTCTATTTAACCCTATTACGGGTAGATATGAGGATGCGAGAATGTACGGACCTAATCCTTCCGTTCTCGCGCACCGTATTGACTTGGTCAATAAGTCAGAGCATTTGAACGACGGAGATAAGCAATTCATATCGCAGTTTGTTGACGATCTTGGAGACAGGATGGGTGTCAATGAGCGCGCCGTAATCGCTGATAACTTGCGGGTGACGTTCGAACGGTTTAGACGTAATGGCGAAGTATGGGGCAACGCTAAAGCGGTATTGAATGGACAAATCCAGTTCGACGTAACTAACATCTCTGAATCATTAGAGACCGCGATCAGGATGAAGTCTGATACATTCAGGAAATTGAAGGAGTACGCGTTCCTGGATCCTGTACTTGGGCCTGTGTATTTAGAGGATATCAGAGCGAGGTTCGTTGAGAATATAATCGCAAGGAACGACTTCGAGGACAATGTATTACCAAAGTTAGCTGAGAGAATACGGGGAAGTATCCTTCCCAAGTTTATCAGGAAAAGAGTAGACGCCAATAGTTTCACGTCCATCATGGGTAATAGGATACCGTTTAAGGTGTGGAATAGGATGAGCGACCAGGACTTGGATATCTTCTTCCTGAAGGTAGCCAGGAGGCTCGCTATGGCCGACTTACCAGATAGAGACGCCTTGGCGGTGAGCATAGGTAGACAATTGTACGAATCGACTAACTATCGCGGCAGTAAAGACGAGTGGTATCAGGCTGGCTTGGCTATATTGGCACCGCTCGCTGATAAAGAACTGATCGCATTCGAGACATTCGGTGTGCAGAAGCGTAGAATGCGTTCCAGGATAACTGGCCAGTACTTCGGTCAATACTACGATACCTTCAGTGAAACTGTTCGGCTCCTGGACGAGGATGTCCATAAGTATGCCCGTATAAATAGGGAAATAGATCTGGGACTTCGAGTAGGATTTACTGAAGAGCCTACCTTAATAGTGCGGCCTGGCTTCAAGACGTATTTTATTAAGGACGGCAACATCGACACTAGAATTCCTCTGACTAGTGATAGTAGCTTTGGAGACTTTCCCGAGGAAGCAATCACCAAGGATATGGCAGAGGCGCTGAATTGGGCTTCTAGAGCTAAATACAAGGTGGACGTCTCGACCTATGACGGTATCGATAGGCTGATCAATTTCGTGGACGACAGAGGTGCAGCCAAGCAATATAATGAACTGAATCACTTCAGAAAATATCTAGCATCGCGCGATGATACATATGAACGTTTTAAGGCTATGCAGTGGCATCGGGAAACAGACACGTCATTCTCTAATATGCCGTTCTTGGACCATCGTGGCAGAATTTACGATAGAGGGTTGATAGGTCCACAGGCCGGCGAAACGTTTAGACCGTTCCTTGCATCCACTAGATCTCTGCCATTAGGCGAGGAAGGCTATGATGTCTTCAGAGACCAAGTTGGCGCTTTCTTTGGTGGTTTGGACGAGGTATTTGAGGGTAACTTCAACTCTCTCACGGTAAGTGGTAGACTTGGCGTATCGGATACGCTGCGAAAGGAAATGGTACAAATAGGCAACGCATTCCTACGTGGTAAACCATCAGATATGCGTTTCATACTCGATTCGGATTTCATGCAGCGAATCGACGGTGAAGATTATGCCAAGGCGGTGCGGTTGTGCATAGAGGCCGCTAAAATAGACAACTTCTTAAAGAGTGATTACAGCGATTTGTCTAAGTTACGAGAGTATTACACCACATTGGTCCTTGAACAAGATGCGTCTTCCAGTGGAGCGCAAATCATCGCTCTGACTACGAAGAATAGACAGCTGGCTGAAATCTCGAATGTAGTGCCGACTGATCAGAAGCAGCGGCTTTACGATGAGATTGCCGCAAGAACGTACGTTGATCCACGTTTTGTAGAGTTGAATAAGAGGCTAGGGCTCTCAGAGCGAGACCTTAAGAAAGCAGCTAAGGCACAGAACATGGTGACGTTATACGGCGCTGGTACACGTACAGGCGTACTGAATGTGGAACGCAAGTTGGTAAAAGTACTCGGTAAGGATTCCTCGACTCTAGTAGTCTCCACATCAGACCGCGATAAGGTTCTAAGCGAGATAAGCGCAAGGGCCGCGAGATATAAGACTTATGATCCTGAGACTTACGATCAATTGATGCGCTTGCGCAAGGACGTCAAGGACATCTTCACTAAAGGCAAGGCGCCTGGTGACGACATAATGGAAGCGCTGTATTTTCTGGATCGTAACACCAGGGATGTTGTGGAGAAGATGACTAGACAGTACGACAGAACCGTCACGCCAGATGACTTCGTACTGATCGCCAAGATTATGAGCGAGAATCTAGCTACACAGGCGCCTATTCTGAGGGACTTTACCAAGTATTTCGGCAGACTGGCTGAATCATTCCTATTAAACGCGGATCCATCTTCGGCTGACATAGACTTTAAGTATGAATTGTTGCGTAGAGTATTCGGTGAGAAGGAGCAGAGAAAGCCTGAGCAGAAGTTTTTGGATGTTTCGTTTCTTCGATCAATGCGTAGTAAATTAACGTTAGCAGGTTACCTTCCAAACTTCAAGCCTGATGCTGCCGAGCTGGATAGAAAACGTCTGATAAAATCTCGATTCTTGAAAACTCTCATACAACGCGCACCAGGATGGGACCCTCAAGGCTTGCTTGATGCTGCACTATTCGGCGTCGAACGTAAGGAAAATGTGAAGAAGTGGTCGCATGTGCCTTGGGTCAATTTCGACGGTGTGACTATGGAACAATACTTTACACAATCCTTTGAGGAGCGCCTCTCTTACAAAGACAGTGAAGGTAAATGGATCACCAACATTCTAATGGTGGACCAGAAAACGGCCCCAACTATGTTTGATGAGTTGACTAATACATCAAATAAGATAAGTGATATAACGGACATAGTCAAGGCGAAGACTGCCTTCGCTGTTAATGGAAATCATAGTAACGACGCGGTGCTGGTGAAGCGATTCCATATCTGGGGTAAGGAAAACGAGATTGATACCAGTACGATTCACGATGCGTTCTTTACACACATATCACACATGCCAGCGGCCAAAATGGCACTACGAGAAGAGTACGCCAGAGCTGCTCGCTCTGAAAATGTAAAAGCTACATTAGACGAAATGCTAAAGAGGGGCCTCCCTCGTAAGGAGTACGATAAATTTCTACAAGAGGCGATGGATATAGGCATAATCCCAAAGGCTGGTCACAGTGTGATTGGAGGCAGGGTGATTTCTGAGTCCGATATACTTCGCGATGAGCATATACTGGACGATACTCGTAAGGGTGTCAATCGCAGCTGGTACGCCGTCGGCGGCTAGCTATCAAACAATACTATCCTGTGGATAGGTTTTCAACAAATCGAGCTGTGCTCAGGAGCATAAGATGTCAGATTCAAATACTACCTTCACCAAGGAAGAATTCGATGCCGCTATTAAAGATGCAGTCAGTGACGCTCTTGCCGAATTCAAGACAAAGATGGACGCCTTGGACAAAGAACGCAGGAATGCAGTAGCCAGAGCAGAGAGGTTAGACAAGGAATTGAAGGCAGAAGAAGCCAGACGGGAACAGCTGGAGGCGGAGCATAATACGGCCCTCAGCAAGTCTAAGGAGGTCTTCGAAGCCAAATTGAGCGAGCAGACAAAAGCGTTCGAGGAATTGCGCAATTTGAACGTAGCCCTGACTCGTGATACTCAACTGAAAGGCGCTTTGGCAGGTTTGCCGTTTAAGAATGCCAAGGCCTCTGACATGGCGTATCGCGATATCGTAAACCAGTTAGTAGAAAAGGACGGAGAGTGGAGACACACGTCGGGATGCACCATGCAGGAATTTGTGAATAAGTTCGCTGCTGACGCTGACCAGTCGTTCCTCTTTGTACAGAGTGCCACATCCGGATCGGGAGCTGGTAGTTCCCGTCGTAGTTCTAGCGAAACTGGGTACAAATCGCTCTCTGATCTTCCACAATCGGAACTGCTGAGACTTGCGGAGGAAGGGAAACTCCCAAACCAAAAGACATGAGCCAATCGGCCATGAACTAACATGAAAGAGAACTAAAATGACTGCAACAGTTTCACTCGCCGGTGCCACCGATTACGCCCTCCAATCCGCGATTACCGCGTTGGCCGATGAACGCTACACCAATCAGAAGGGCCTGATCGGTACCGGTGTTGTATCGGGTAACCCCGGCATCGACGTCAAAACTGAGACCTTCGTCGGCCAAATGCGCTGGAAGAAGGTGCTCAATCCTACTATCAACGTCGCGTCGCTCACTGACGCAACACCTGGTACTACTTCCTCGCAAAGTTCGGCGTACCTGAGCTACGTCAAGACTGCGCGTGCTTATGGCGGCAGCAAGGTAAACTTGAAGGATATCGTCACGCAAGATGACGGCATCGCCAAGTTCGCCAAGGATGCCATCTCCGTTCGGACTACCGATGAGAACGACGCTCTTTTCGCGGTCCTTCGCGGCGTGGCCATCGCAGAAGGCTTGAATGGCGCCGCCTCTGCAGCCGGTGCTGCCGGACTCGGCGGCCAGACCTTCACCAATGACCCTACGGAAAACCGGTACGGGTTCTATGTCGATTTGGGAGCCAGCAAGCTCATCGTGGACGCCACCGCATCTGTCCAAGGGGCTGCCCGTGCAGAGGGTTTTCTGAATGCTATCGGGATGGCCTGGAAGGACTACGAACCGGAATACGTCTATCTCGTGACTTCGCCAGAGGTGCGTGCTTCCCTTCGTAGTGCCGAGCTGATCGATTCCGTTCGGGCGTCGGAGGCGAATATCGAATTCGAAACCATTTACAATGGCAAGATTCGCCTCATCAGCTCGCGCGTGTCCCAAGCGTTCACCTCGGCGCAGTTGACGAAACTCAATACCGGTGCGGGTGTGGATATCGTCGGTGCCAAGACGTCGTTCCTCCTGCTTCCAGGCGCGCTTGCGTTCGAGCCGTTGGAAATCGAAGTCCCGACCGAGATCCAACGTGATGCCAAGGCGTATCACGGCGGTGGTACCACTACTATCTGGTATCGTTGGGGGTACATCATACATCCGGCAGGTTACGACTGGGCCGGTGCCAAGGATGTGTTCCCGTCGAACGCCGACTACTATAACAGTGTCACTGGCGGTACGCCTGAAGTGTTCACTGCCGCTACGGTCGGAGGCACTACCACCGGTACGTGGATTCGTAAGGCGTCTTCTGCTCTGAATCTGGGGATCCTGCCGATCTTCCACAGCTAAGACGATGCCCATATCCACCGACTCATATGCGTCGTTGGAGGAGGCCGATCTTTACCTTTCCGAGCGTAGCGGAGGTGGAGATTGGCCTGATTTCGACGAACCAGCCAGGATAAGTGCCCTCATTACTGCTAGCAAGCTACTCAATAGGCTAAATTGGCGCGGGATAGTGGAGAATAGCTCGCAACCTTTAAAATTTCCACGTACGGGACTGTATAAGAGTCCTGATACACATCAGATGGAAAGAATACCACCAGGCATCCCTTCTGTAATTAAGGAGGCAACAGTAGAACTGGCGCTACATCTAGCGCGAAATCCTACTGTACAAGACCAATTACCTACGCCTAGTAAGCTAAAGCTCGATGGTGTGCTCGAGATGGTATCTGCAGCACCTACTCCTGTAATACCCAAGCATGTATTGGCGTTGGTAGAGCCATTTAGGCACGTGCCTGGGAATCACTGGTTTCCGATGTGAGCGCACTCAGAAATGCACTTCTAAGGGCTGTAGACTCCTCGTTCGACGCGCTAAGCAGCTTGGGGACTGATGTGCTCTTCAATTCTGTAAGCGAGGCGAAGTTCGACTTTAAGAAGGGCGCACAGAGGCTAGTTAAGCAGCCGGGTATTGTAATTCGCGGTTTCGTAAGACCTTGTCCAATGGTAACGCCAGACGACGCTGATAAGGTGTTGGCTGTGTTTAGAGCTAGCGACGTACCATCACCCACGATTTACGATACAGCCCTGTTTAATGGGCATGAATGGACTGTCCTCCCTGAAATTAGTAACAACGGCTTCACAGTTACGTTCAAACTGAGGAAAGGGCGAAGGGTGGCGGGATGAGATACGTGAATATGTGCAAGGATATATTTTCGGTCTTTGCGCAGCATTCTTGGGTAGCCGAGAGGATTCCGATCATGCCCCGCCATACCCTCCCTACGATACAAAACATGGAATATGTAACATTCACGATGCTCCCGTCGAAGGCACCGTTGAATCCCAATTCTCTCTCCGGACTTCTGGTACTAGAAATATTTACGCCCGTGTCTAAAATGCCGATGCGTGCTCTGGAGATTGCTGATAAGCTAGATGGATATCTAGTAAATAAGAGCTTCAAAACAGGCGAAGGTGTCACACAATTCCTGACATCTGCAATAGAAGATAGAGGTATGGCCATCGATACCGCAAATTCAGGCTTGTGCAGAACGCTCTATTCGATACCTTTCAATCACTATGGAGTATTTTAAATGGCATTCATCAGTTCAATCGGCGCCGCGATCTTCTCTGATCTGGCGGTGTACAACGGTACCGTAACCGACTTCTCTACTACCGATACGCAAGCTGAGTTCGATGCTTTGTTTGCGACCGAAACCGCTACACCTGGCGCAGCTACGTTCCAACGCTTCCCCAATGTGCGGGAGTTTCCTGCAATGGGTACTCCGGCGAACATCGTCAACGTTCCTGTGTACGGTCAGCGTACGTCCAAGCAGATTCAGGCTCAATCCGACGCGCCTCAATTCGAAGTTTCCGTGAACTATGTGCCGGCTGAATGGCAGAACAGTGCAGGGAAGATCGGCTCGATGATTAACGACGGAAAGCTTCATGTATTCCGTTTCTCGCTGCTTGACGTGGAGCCTACGGGTTCCGGCGCTACAAAGTACGCTTCGGCGGCTGCTGGCCTCGGTACCGTCGAAAACTCCGTGTTCTACTTCATCGGTAAGCTCGAGGCTAAACTCGTGACGCCGTCACTGAGTGATTCCGCTACTGCCGCTGTCACCATCACAGTGCAATCCCCATTTTATGGCGAGTACACAATCGCCGCCTCGTAATACGGCTGTAACCGCCTGCCCTCCGGAAGATACGGAGGGCAGTAAGAAGCCTGATTTTACGCACGCCTATGTGATGCGTGTAACATTAAAGCATATGGACGCATGCATTCTGCGCTCACTGGAAAAGACGGTACGCCGTACAAAGGAGCTATCGCAGAATGATTCATCTACATTTCAATTGATCAAAACAATCCAATCGCTAACAAAATTGCGCGATATGGTGAAATCACTCGGAGCAATATATGACCACTAATCGATTTTTGTCCGCCAAGCTTGCGAAAACTGTCGGCTTCATGGGACTCAAGGTTGAAATCGTCAAGCTGACGATGCGTCAAACGAATGAAATGAAGGAACTCGCCCTGTCTTTTCAGGATGGCGACAAGGATCAACGTGACAACGCTATTCTGGACTACGTAATTAAGAACGGAGCGCCAGAGCTTGCCACTATTGAAGAGTTGGATATCTTCCCTATCGATGAGCTGGGGCGATTAGCCAACGAGATCCTCGTGTTTTCTGGACTGGATAACTCGGACAACAAAGCGGACCCAAAGCAGACGGCCTAACACCAGATGAACTAGAACTCTTTCAGTTGGCTTATAACCTGCGGATGACGGTCTCCGATTTGGTGAATAAGCTAACTGTAGAGGAGTTTATGGGCTGGGTGGATTTCTTTAATAGGCGACCACCCGGCTGGCGGGATGATTACCGAGCTGGCGTATTAATCCAGGGGATGAGCCTGAATAAACCTCCGGATATCACCAAAATCTTTCCGAGCCTGAAGGTGCTGGAGAAGGAGCACTCCCGTAATGCGACACCAATGCGAAACTTTAAAGATTCAGCCTTGGCGAGCTTTATAATGTCCGCCAAGGGCGGCGCCGCCCCGAACCATTTGTTTCAGGAGTAATCATGCTAAAGATCTCTGTAAGAATGTTGGATTTTAAGAACCTGAAGGCCAGGATGTTGAAGAGTGTCGCCGAACAACATGCCCTGGCGGCAGAACGATTACGCGCTGACTTGGCGAAGGCAACACCCGTAGACACTGGTGCCGCTAGGAACTCTTGGTCGGTCGATAAGACAGTTAACAATGTAATAACAGTACGTAATAGCGTGCCTTATATAACGGCACTGAACAATGGGCATTCACCTCAAGCTCCTGCATTCTTCGTTGAATCTATAGCGCTAAGACATGGAAGGCCAAGCGGTGTAGTGGTTTCGGAAGTGGACTAATGAGGAGGCAGCAAAATGGCTCTAATAATCGACACAGTCGCCGATTCTAAGAAGACTGTAGATGAGCTGAATAAGATAGAGAAGGCTGTTGACGGAATAGCTCGCGCGGCCGGTAAGACAGACAAGGCAAAAATATCGCCGGATGTAGATACAAAGGGCGTAGATAGCGCTCGCAGTAAGCTCGAGCGTCTCGCAGCTACGGTCAAGGGGATAGTCGCCAGTATCAATAAGGTTGGCAGTCAAAACAAAGAGGGACTGAGCAGCGTCAATAAGAGCTTGGACTCCGCTAGTGACGCCGGACAGCGTTTAAGTGGAGTACTAAAAGGCGTAAAGGTACCGTCTAGCGCCAGCGGTGGATTGGATGCTATAAATAAGAGTGCGTCTGCTGCTGCGGATAGTTCTGCCAAATTAGGAGGGCTACTCAATAACGCTGCTGTTGCCGCCGGTGCGCTAGGAGCGGCAGCCGGGTTTGTATTTAACGTAGATTCCTTTGTATCTCTAGACAACAGACTAAAATCTGTATTCGAGACTACCGGGGCGGTAAAGGGCGGGTTGCAGGATATCCAGGATATCGCCATCAATACACGCAGCTCCTTGGACGCTATCGCATCGCTCTATACTAAGGTCGCAACCAGTACAATACCGCTCGGAAAATCCCAACGTGAAATCGCCGTCTTTACCCAGACGGTAGCGCAAGCCGTGAGTATTTCCGGATCGAGTGTACAGCAGCAGCAAGCAGCTATTGAACAGCTTGGACAGGCGCTCGGATCCAATTCCTTCGCCGGCGATGAGCTGAAATCTGTAACTGAGAATGCGTTAAGCCTGGCGCAAGTCATTGCTGACGGCCTGGCAGTGGATGTTGGCATGCTGAAGGCATTGGGTGCCACGGGCGCGTTGACTACTGATAAGGTCTTCAGGGCCGTCATATCCCAATCTAATGTACTAGATAAGAAAATGGGGAAGATGGGTGTCACATACTCATCGGCATTCTCTAATATCGGTACAGCTTTATCTGTTCTTCTTAACAAGGCGACACAACTACTGCCTGCTATCATAAGTCCAACAGACATCAACAATATCGCTAGAGGGATTTACCGGATTGCATTGTCGTTTGATAGTACGATCATTGGTATAAAATTAGGGCTGGGGTCTATTATAGCAGACCTCGAAGCACTGCCCGGTAGGGTACTAGGGTTTATATCAAGCATCGACCCTACGCCGATGTTTTCCGGAATACGGCTGCAGGTAGAACAACTGCTAAATAGTGCTAAGGCAGTGGCCGAAGGAATTCGTGCCATATTCGACAGCTTCTCCCTGGGTGGCGTAGGTTCCTGGATATCTGATCTCGTAGGCGGAGTTGCCCTCTGGGGTGAGAAACTGAATAGCCGCAGCATAGTTGGGTACTTTACCGGATTCACTAGTAAAGTGTCTGATGGCTTTGCAAAGCTATACGACGACGTAATCGGTCACTCGTTTATCCCGGATCTCGTTGCTGGTATCGGCAAGTACGGTAAGTTGCTGCTCGCGTTTAAACTGCCTCTCTGGCTACGCTTTATGCTACTGGTAGCGTCTTCTTTCTCTTTCGGCTCTTTCATGATAATCCAGGCCTGGGAGGCGATGATTGACAGGATTAATGATCGAGGCCTAGCGAAGACACTCATAGATGTGTTCTTCGATTTCGAAGATCTGGTAAATGGCGACACGTTATTCGGCCCGATATATAGGTTGACTACCAGAATCATCGCGTTATTTAGCGGTATTTCTACAGCCGTATCTATCACATGGAGCGCGGCGATCAATGGCCTGTTTAGCTTTGAAACCTTAGGTGAGGTAGGTAGCGCGCTGTACGATTGGGGCGGGCGTGTAGCCGCCGATATGAAGGAGGCGCTGAAGAGGGTAGCGGTTGCAGCCAGAGACGAGGCTTACAAGATAGGGAGTATGATAGGCGGTCGCATTAATGCGGCGTACGAACGTTTCACTAATCTCGGCCCGGTAGCGCGATTCAGCCAGTCTACTCTCGGCAGAGACCTAAAGCAGGTACTTGGCATGCGAGAACGGTATCCAGGCACTTATCTAGACGAACGCGTAGGAGATCGTCCGCCGGTGTTGAAGTCCTATAAAACTCGAGATAATGAAAATGGCCGTACAGATTATGTTGGTCGAGGGTGGGCTTCCGACCGTGAGGACCGTCCGTTCGGACATGACCTCGCCAATATGTTCAGTCAGGCTACTCAAACTAGAATAGTACAAGGGATTGCCGGGGCGATATTGGCCGCGACCTTGTTAACGCTTAGATCCAGTGTCGTAACACAGGCGCTGGTGACTGTGGTCTCCATTGCGGCAACTGCTTGGATGAGTCGCGCCTTCGATAGCGATGCAATCAGTGATGCTAGCGCTAATGCAGCTAATGTATTCAGGAAAAGTCTGGTCGGTATCGCCGATTTTCTATTTCCGGAGTTCGATCCTGCAAGCTATTTGGTTATTCTAGGTAAGCTAGCGTTTCTGATAGGGGCGGCGAGAACCGCTATGGCAGGCGGCGCGCTGAAGATGGCGAAGGCCGGAATCTCTCTAGGAAATACAGTAAGCGCCAAACTAGAGGGAGGCTTGCTGTCTGCTCAGCGTAAGATATTCCAGAATTTCAGACAACCTGTTGCAGACAGAATCACCAAGCAGACGGCAAGTGCACAATCCCTCTTGCTACAGGCCAAGAGCTCAGCCGGACTATCTAATGCCAATTTCGCTGCATTCACTAGGAATGTTAGGGAGAATAATCTGCCTAATCTGGCTGGTAATCCAGGACTAATCAGCGCTGCCGCCTCGATTCGAAGCGCAGATGCTATACGGGAAAATATACGTAAGTCCACGAAGGAACTGAATAGGTTCGACGCTAGAATCGCCAGTATTGACGAAAATATTAACGCTAATAAGGCTACACAATCGGAAGGTCGTAAAGCCTTCAGGAACGCTACTGTGAATAATTTCTCCCTGGCAGGAGGACTAGTGGGTTCGGTATTGAGCTTTAAGGTCGGAGATGCAATAGCCAAGCAGATGGTGGGTTACTCCGAATGGGCGCAAGTAGGAGTCCAGATATTCTCATTTGGCGTTCTCCAATTTGTCGGGGCATCGATAGGTGGCGCAATCGCGGTGGCAATGTTGGGAGCACTTAGTGCAATCGGCACCGCCCTGGCCAGTCCAATCTTCGTTATAGGCGCGGCTGCGGCCGGACTTACGGCAGGTGTAGTATTGCTGTACCGGCATTGGGACGAAATAAAGCCAGTACTCACGTCACTCTGGGACAAAGTCGAACCAATATTCAGCTCGGTATGGGGTGGCTTGACCTCGCTGCTAAATGGGTGGCTTGGGAATCTGAAAGGGGTCATGTTAGACGTATTCGGACTATTACAGGACAAGTATCCTAGCGTGTTCGGTACTAAGAGCGACGCACCAGATCGAGATAGAGGCAAGATCGGTAATCTCCTGAGAGACCTAAGAGTGTTTAACTTGGTGTCCACTGAAGTAGATACTTACGCTATGTTTGGAGGTGAGGGTGGACGCAATCCGACCTCAACTGAGGTAGCCAATTTGCGTAGCAAACTACAAGATAAGTACATACAGTTTACTGATGAAGAGCTCGAAACGCAACTAAGCAAGCTAAAGCATATACACGATATGAACTTGACCTTATACAGGGCGGTAGGCGAGTTCATTAGGAATAGTAAGTCTGAAGGGTCTCCGGCTAGTGGCGAAGCGATCTTGAGATTTAAGGAAGTCTTGAGTAAGAAGTTATCACAATTCCCTGAAGGTGCCTTCGAAAATGTCGGTATTAGCGAATCCAATAAGAGCAGTATCTGGGGTCTCTCGAAGTTTCGGGACTTTAGGGATATCAATAGAGCGCGGGAAGCTATAAACGACGCTACCAAGGCTCGTGATTCGGGTACTACTGAAAAGCGTACTTCCTTTCTGGACAATCTGAACTTAGTCACTCCAGCGTTTGCGAGTGACGAGCTAGAAAGCAGCCTACAGCGCAGGATCACGAGAGGCATCCAGAGTGTAATGGATAAGATGCGTGCTACAGTCTCTGCACCACCGGCGCGCGACTTCAATACATCATCTAGAAACGTTCGGGCGCTGGACAACGCACTTGAAGGCGGTACGACTCCGAAACCCTCGGAACAGTGGCAGTCTAGTGCAGCAAGCAGCATACGAGCGTTAGACCAGAGTATTATAGATCTTTCTGAATCCACTTCTGTACTGGGCCGTGCGCAAAAGCTAGCAGCGGAGGCTGTCTCTAATATAGCAGGAAGTCAAATAGAGCGAATGAACGCTTTCGGTGCTGCTCTGCCAATAGAGCACCGATTGGCGGCATTTAGCGATTTTATAAGTAGAATGGAAGGCACCGATAAGTTAGGATATGCCACCAATTTTACTGGTACGAAGATAGGGGATTTAAGTAAACATCCAAATGTAGAGGCCGCGTTCTCTAGGATACCTGGAAAGGGTTGGGTAAAGTCCGATTCTATCTCCAGCGAAGAATTTAAAACAGCGCTCAGCTCCCGCCTTACTACCAGCGCCGCAGGTAAGCACCAATGGCAGCGAGGTACATGGGACGATATAAGCGCTAAACTTGGGCTGGTCGATTTCCGCGGAGCTAGTCAAGAAGCCGCGTTCAAGGAGAAGTTAAGAGAGCGTGGAGCCTTGGACTCGGTATTGTCGGGTAATTTTGGCGACGCGACGAGTGTACTAGGGAAAGAATGGCAGAGTTTGCCGCAGAGTAACTCCAGCAAATCGTGGGATACAGCCTTATCTCGACTACTGCAAGCCGGAAACGTCAGACAAACCGGGAGCGCCGAGCAAGCCTCTGCCCCTGGCGAAAGCAAGTCTACTGCCAGCAAGGACTCGGGTTTTCTTCAATCAGCGGTGGATAGGGTTGAGGGCCTATACGAGAGCATAAAGGGTGCCTTCAGTAGCGATGGAAAATTCAAAACAGACGACACTAGCCTTATTGGAAAGGGTCTAGCTCATCTGTCAGAATTGATAAACGATCCGTTGAAATATGCCTCTAAACTCAAGGATCGTATAGTCGAATCTGCCAAATCAGACAAGCCTAGCGAAATAGTCGCCAGCATTAAATCCGCCGATGAAATGTTTGCGACGCTTAATGTCTTGCTCACGAGTAACAACCTCGAGCAATTTACTCGTACAGATTTCGACAACCTCCAGCCAACGCAGATGCAAGAGCTCTTGACCATGCTGGATCAACTTGCCGAATTGTCCAAGTCCGAGGGGTACCTATCGAAAATGTTGGCTAAATCCGCTACCTCCGATCTACGAAAGAAAATCGAGGAGATGGTGAAACAAAACGCGCAAGATAGAGGTGCTCCGGTGAAGCAGCCTAAATTTGTAGACCCTAGTAGTGAAGAGCTAGGGAAGCAATTTGCCAAAGATGCGAAAGAACGCTTTATTGACGGCATGTCTGACGTACTGCAGGGCAAGGCAAAGTTCATGGATACAATCGTGGCCAGCTATCAGGCTTTCGCGGATAAATCCGTCAAGGCGTTGGTTAAGGGATTTGTGGAGTCATTAATGACCGGTTTCTTTGATGCAATGGGAGATCAAGTGGCGGTAGCCAATTCGATCGGTAAGAAACTAGGCCAATACGTCAAGGACTTCTTTGTAGGGAGTACTGACAGCAATACAGTTGATATCACTAGACCTGACGAAAGTAAACCTACTAACAGCGATTCAGTCGTTGGGAAATTGCTAAGCGCGCTAGGTGTAACATCTGGAGACGAAAGTGAAAGTCCGATAGCGAAAGCTCTAGCTACTGCGAACGATACCGCTATTAGCGAGGGTAAGTCGAATAGGGATGCTGTGAAGGTTGCATCGGAACAGAATTCAGGTACTATAGTAGGCGCGATCGTAAAGTCGATAGGTGCGCTGATTGAGACAATCGCTAAACTTATCGGGTCCATTGTCAGCAGTATCGGTTCAGCCTTGACCTCTAATGGGGACTCCGGTGGCGGTATTGGCTCTCTATTTCAAATGTTCTCCGGGCTATTCGGCGGAGATAAGGCTACGCCTGCAGAGCCTTCGCCTGCGGTGCCGGTATTTGCTTTGCCTGAATTTGCAAGTGGAGGCGTTATTCCAGGACTTAAGGGCTTACCAATGCCAATTCTGGGCCATAGCGGGGAAATCGTACTCAATGCTGCACAACAATCCTCTGTCGCTAGTAGAATTAATGGCAAAGAGGGCGGCACTACTGTAAGTCAAACAAGCAATATCTATATCACAGGAGACGTATCTCGTCAAACTAGGGCTACAATAATGCAGCTTATTCCAACAATCGCAGCAGGTGTGAATGCCTACAATGCGCAAAGAGGAGGTGTACGGTAATGCTAGCAGGTATTTTGAAGGTGGATGATTTCACAGGATTAGATTCGAATCTCCAAATCGAATTTGTCGCGCCCGTAGTTATACGATCAAACCAACCGGCTTCGGCCTCCGATACGCTGACGTTGAAACGAGTAGTTAGCGGGATGAACGTGCAGCGATGGGAATTCCAAACGAAACTGGTACCAGCGTATTATCAGAGTTTCATCGCGAATATGATGATGCTAGGTCACACTGGGAAACACGCTATTAGACCTCCTCAACCAGAGCGTTTGATATATCAGACCCCTCGTGTAGAGTTGGTAACATGCTATAATATCGGTCCACCCGAGTATCTGGAGGGTACCGACACCCTGTATCTGGATAATGCACAAGCACCCGCTAATACCTTTATGCCGGGAGATTTCATAACCATCAGGGATATTGGATCACCTGCGTATACTAAGCTACATATGGTGACTGAGCCTAGTACCTTCACCTTGAAGATATGGCCGGGAGTAGCAAGGACGCTAGTAGGCGTTCCTGCGATTTATTCGGGTAGAAAGGCAAAGGGTTATTTTTATTTGGATACGGATACGCCTTTAGCTATGACTTACGAGGACGGTATTGTTGCCGACTTCGGTACACTTACGTTCGTGGAGGCCCTCTAATGCGGCGTTTGAATGCTTATATATGGGACCTACTGAAGAATGGCAATTACAACTCATTCCTTGCACTAGAAATAGGCCCATGGCCGCTAGACGGATCTTTCACCAGGTACACTACCCTAGGGAGCCCCATTACGTTGGCAGACCGAATAAACGACCGCTATGCCGACTTTCTACCGAATATGCCAATAGTCACGGTGGACCCACCTCAATCATCTAGTACTGTAGATAAGAACACCTTTAAGATAACGTTAGCAGACCCTGGATATGCCTTCCGACCTTTATTGGAGGGCGGCGGAGTCAATACGCCTATGTGGTTACGCGCTGGTCTGTTTCGTGACGAAGTTAATGGACGCCACGTGTTCATTCCCGAAAACTATTTACGAACACCCTATTCGGGC
>WBZL01001368.1_pt1 | contig 24733 bp, 20 predicted proteins | sample 5204291 | NCBI WGS metagenome assembly WBZL01 (sample SAMN12344345, study PRJNA552823) | activated sludge metagenome | biome: Activated sludge suspended growth; feature: Nitrification reactor; material: Wastewater; isolation source: activated sludge from nitrification reactor of wastewater...
ATCGCGCTTCCCATATAAGATGCCCGCATGAGTGCCAAAAAATTTATAGGCGGAAGAGATCAGGAAATCGCAATCCAACTGTTGCACATCAATGGGACCGTGCGGCGCGTATTGGACCGCGTCGATGTACACGACCGCGCCGGCTTCATGCGCCATGTCGATCAGCTTCTTCACCGGATTGATCGTGCCCAGTGAGTTCGAGGCGTAGCCAACCGCAAACAGTTTGGGTTTTCGGGCAAGCGCTTTCTGCGCCTCATCCAGGTTGAGGGTGCCTTCTTCCACGTCAAAGTTCACCCAATTGACGTTGACTCCGCGATCTTGCGCCGCCAACACCCAGGGCGTTACGTTGGCGTCGTGGTCCAGGCGGGTGACGACGATCTCATCGCCTTCCTTCCACTCGCGCGAGAGAGAGCGGCTGAGATGGAGGGTGATGGTGGTCATATTATTGCCAAAGACAATTTCCTGATCCGATGCCGCATTGTAAAAATCAGCCATGGCGCGATGCGCCTCGTCCAACACCGCATCGGAGGCGATACTTGTGGCAAACGCGCCTTCGTGATTGGCATTGCTCTCGATCAAGTAACGGTTGATACGGTCAAGGGATGGTTGCGCGATCTGGGTCCCGCCCGGGTTGTCGAGAAAAATCGCGGGTCGGTCGAGCGCGGGGAACTGCCGGCGGACAAGATTGACATCGAATGACATCTTTATGCTCCTCTGATCAGATTCAAACGTTGGTTATGTACAATTTAATTGTACACCACGAAAAGGAGGCGTCATGTTTAACCATATCCTGCTGGCTGTAGACGGTTCGGAGCATTCGCTCAATGCCGCGCAAACGGCATCTCAACTGGCTCGTTCCATGAATTCCGCCGACCTGCGGATCGTCGTTGTATACGATTCTGTTCCGCCGCTTCTGGGCGACCCAGACTTTCAAGTCATTCTCAATGCCCGCCTCGATGAAACGGAGAAAATTTTACAAAGCGCGGTGAAAACGGTCGGAGAGGTTCCGTCCACGGTTTCAACGGAGACCATTGCAGGCGATCCGGCAGAAGCGATCATCAAGATCGCCGAGACTCGCAAATGCGACCTGATCGTAATGGGTTCGCGCGGACTGGGACGTTTGGCGGGTTTGGTACTGGGAAGCGTCAGCCAGAAAGTGGTCAGTCACGCTCCCTGCCCGGTGCTGATTGTGAGGTAGCCAGTTCTTCAGCCCGCGCAAATTCTTCGGGCGTGTTCACGTTCCAAAAGGCGAGGCCGGCAGGGTCGGCGGATTTGATTTCTTCGGGGGTAAATACCCTGACCTTCACGCGCGGGAACCATGCGATCACTCTCCACTGATCGGCGTGGATGGCGGATTCAATGGCTGGCAGGCAGGTCTCGCGGCGATAGAGCGCGTGAAGCGGCTCGTAGCCTTCTTCCCCTTGGGCAATAACAACGTCCGCGTTTTCGTCATCCATGATTTTGAGGGCGGCTTCGATGAGGTTCGCGCTGGCAAAGGGCATGTCGCAGGCGACGACTGCAACCAGCGGATGTGCGGCGGAGGAGATTGCGGTGTAGAGTCCGCCGAGGGCGCCGCGACCCGGCATCACGTCGGGAAAGAGGCGCAACCCAAGGAAAGAAAAATCGTCGGGGCGATTCGTCGTCACGATGAGTTCATCTGCCATCGGTTCGAGTCGATCTACGACACGTTGGATGAGAGGGCGTCCGAGAAAAAGTTTTAGCGCTTTGTCTTCGCCCATGCGCGAGGACGCGCCGCCAGCCTGTATACAAACGGTGAGCATGGGTGTATTATACGTGACGAGGCTGTGATGACGAGTTCAATCGGCGAGTTATTGGATACGCTGACCGTGACGGGGGAGTTGTATGAAAAATTGCCCAACAAGGAATTACGCTGTTTCGCATGCGGGCATCGCTGTGTGATCCGCGAGGGCAAGCGGGGGATTTGCCAAGTGCGCTTCAATCGCGACGGGGAACTGCGCGTGCCGCATGGATACGTTGCCGCCCTTCAAAGCGACCCCGTTGAGAAGAAGCCGTTCTTTCATGTGCTACCCAGCGTCAACGCGTTGACGTTTGGGATGTTGGGTTGCGATTATCACTGCGGGTATTGTTTTACGGGGGAAACGATGGTCATTACGAATCGAGGACCGATTGAGTTGCAATCTGCTTTTGAATTAGGCGAAAAGAGAATTAAACAGCCCGATGGAGAGATTTCGTTTCCTGCTGGCTTGAAGGCAATTACTTCGTCTGGCGGTTTGCGCGATGTGAGAGGCGTGTTCCGCCATTCATATCAGGGCGATCTGGTTCGGATCACACCGTATTACCTGCCTGCGCTTCGCTGTACGCCTGATCATCGGGTGTATGCCACTGACGATCAGAATAAAAAACCCTATATGATTCAGGCGAAAGAATTGACATGCAATCACTATCTGGTTGTGCCAAGAAGATTTCAATTTTCCTTTTTAGAGTCTGTTGATGCAATGGAATATATCCGATACCAATCCCGAAGGGATGTAAAGGTTGTAGAGGATAGTTTGAACGCAGTGTCTCAACCCCGTCAGGGGTGGCATACCGCGGAGGAGCATGTCATCCCTTCGGGATCAGGGATTCAGATGCGAATGCCAGTTAGAATCCTGCCATCCCTTCGGGATTATTTGGATGCTTCTTCATTCACGGCTTATATCCAGAACGATAATACCGAATGTAAGATTATCGAAACTGATGACTTCTATCTCATTCCTTTAATTGGGATAGAAAAAGAGCCGCTAAAAGGTGATGTGTTCAACATGGAAGTGGCTGGAGAGCATAACTATCTGGCGAATTTCTTCCTTGTGTCGAATTGTCAAAACTGGCTGACCTCCCAAGCCATGCGCGACCCGTCTTCGGATGTTTCGGTGAATTACATTCGGGAGATTTCGCCGCAAGAAATGGTTGATTACGCGAGAAAAACAAACGCTTCGATTGTTGTCTCTTCATACAACGAGCCGTTAATAACAAGCGAATGGGCGGTGGAGATCTTCAAAGAAGCGAAGAAGGCGGGATTGATGTGCGCGTACGTCTCGAATGGAAACAACACGCCCGAGGTGATGGACTACATCCGCCCGTATATCTCAGCCTACAAAGTGGACTTGAAATGTATGCAAGATAAAAATTATCGCAAACTGGGCGGCGTCCTGCAAAACACGCTGGATGGAATTAAACGCGCGCATGATTCGGGTGTATGGGTGGAGATCGTGACTCTGACAATTCCAGGCTTCAACGATTCGAATGAAGAGTTGTGGGAGGCGGCGCGATTCATCGCGGGCGTTTCAAAGGATATCCCCTGGCATGTGACCGCGTTCCATAAAGATTATAAAATGACCGACCCCGATAACACCGACGCGAAGACTCTTTTGCGCGCGGCAGACATCGGGCGCGAAGCGGGTCTGCGATTCGTGTACGCGGGGAATCTGCCGGGACAGGTTGGGGAGTATGAAGATACGTTTTGCCCGGCGTGCAACTCTAAACTCGTGAAGCGACGGGGTTATATCATTCAGGAGTACCGTATTACAGGCGAAGGAAAATGCCCGCAATGCGGTACAAAAGTTCCCGGGTTGTGGCATAAAAACCCCTCTCAAGTAGCGTTAAACGGGTTGGGCATGCCTTTGCCCGTTTACTAATCATTCTTTTGCTGTATAATCTGCCCATTATCCGAAAGGAGGCATCCTCTCGTAAAGTCATTCCAATCTCCCCACCTGTGAAAGTTGAACAATCCAAACCAAATTTCTCTTAGGAGGAGAAACGTGAAACGAAACCTATTTAGTCTGATGTCACTGCTCGTTCTCGCGAGCATGATCCTTGCGGCGTGCGGCGGCGGAGCAACCGAAGCCCCTGCGGCGACCGAGGCGCCTGCTACTGAAGCGCCCGCGGCAACCGAAGCGCCTGCTACTGAAGCCCCGGCCGCGTATGAAGGCATGAAAGTGGAAGCTCCCAGCTGTGATTACGGCGGCGGGATGAAATCCATCGAAGCGGTGGATGAATTCACCGTGAAGCTCACGCTCTGCGCGCCCGATCCAGCTGTTCCGGCGAAAGTGGCGTTCTCGTCTCTTGGCATTCAACCCAGTGAGTATCTTGAATCCACCGGCGGCACCGGCGATCTGCTCGAGAAGCCGATCGGCACGGGTCCCTACAAGCTCGAATCGTGGGAACGCGGCAACCAGATCGTGTTCACCCGCAATGATGCATACTGGGGTGAACCCGCCAAGAGTCCGACCCTCGTGTTCCGCTGGGGTTCTGAATCTGCCCAGCGCTTGCTCGAACTTCAATCTGGTACCGTTGACGCGATTGATAATGTGGGTCCAGATGATTTTGCAACCGTACAGGGCGATTCATCTCTTAACTTGATTGCTCGTCCTGCGTTGAATGTCATGTATATCGGTATGACCAACACCTTCGCACCGTTCGATAACGAACTCGTGCGCCAGGCATTTGCCCAAGCCATTGACCGCCAACGCATTGTGGATAACTTCTACCCCACTGGCTCAGAAGTTGCTTCGCACTTCACTCCTTGCTCCATCCCGAATGGCTGTGCCGGTGAAGCATGGTACGACTTTAATGTGGACGCCGCCAAAGCCTTGCTTGAACAGGCTGGTTATGGCGCGAGCAACCCATTCCCCACCGTCAAACTCAGCTACCGCAATGTTGTCCGCGGTTACCTGCCCGATCCCGTCATTGTGGCGCAGGATATTCAGGCGCAGTTGAAGGAAAACCTCGGCGTGACGGTTGAGATCGTAGAAATGGAATCCGGCGCATTCCTCGATGCCGCCAATTCCGGTCAACTCGATGGTATGCACCTGCTCGGCTGGGGCGCGGACTTCCCGGATGTGGTCAACTTCCTCGACGCGCACTTTAGCGCCGCGGCGTTCAATCAGTTCGGTACTCCGTTCGATGACATCACCGACAACCTGACCAAAGGCGGACAACTCGCCGCAGAAGCCGATCGCGAACCCTTCTACGCCGCCGCCAATAACGCCATCAAAACGCATGTTCCGATGATCCCTGTGGCGCATGGTGGTTCCGCAATTGCCTTCAAGGCGGCTGTGGAAGGCGCTCATGCCAGCCCGCTCAGCACCGAGATCTTCGCGGTGATGGGTGTTCCCGGACAGGACACCTTCGTGTGGATGCAGAACGCCGAGCCCATCTCGCTTTATTGTGCGGATGAGACCGACGGCGAATCCCTGCGGGCATGCGAGCAGGTGACGGAACCGCTTCTTTCCTACGAAATCGGCGGCACCGCCACAGAAACCGGCGGTTTGGCTGAATCCTATACGGCAAGCGACGACCTCACTGAGTGGACCTTTACACTCCGCCAGGGCGTTACCTTCCACGATGGCTCCTCGCTGGATGCCAACGATGTTGTGCTCTCGTATGCCGTGCAATGGGATGCCGCTCATCCGCTTCACAAGGGCAACACCGGCGCGTTCGAATACTGGACGTATCTGTTCGGCGCTTTCTTGAACGCTCCTCAATAAGCCTTGTGCTGGTTCTGTAAGACCAAATGAACGATCCCCGACAGGGATGACAACACATCCCTGTCGGGGTTTATCAAAATATCCATGACAACGTACATTCTCCGCCGTTTCTTCCTTAGTATTCCCGTTCTTATTGGTATATTATTTGCCACCTTTGCGCTGGCGCGTTTGATCCCTAGTGATCCATGCCGCGCGATGTTGGGGGAAAAAGCCACCGATGAGGTCTGCGATCAATTCCTCAAACGCCATGGTTTAGATAAACCGATCCCCGTTCAATTCGTTGTGTACATGGGCGAAGTGTTGCAAGGCGACTTTGGAACATCGTTCCGCTTTTCGTTGCCGGTGACAGAGATCATTATTCAACGCCTGCCGATCACCGTTGAACTGGCATTTTCGGCGTTGATGTTGAGCATGATCGTTGGAATCTCATTGGGGATCATTTCCGCGGTCCGTCACAACTCATGGGTGGATGTTGTGACCATGTTGTGGGCAAACATCGGCGTTTCGATGCCGGTCTTCTGGCTGGGGTTAATGCTGGCGTACGTTTTTTCACTCACGTTAAAAGACACACCATTTCAACTGCCTCCATCGGGGCGTCTCTCTCCGGGGTTGATCCCTGCCCCATTCTATGAAGTGTGGAAGCTGCAGTTGACGGAAGGAACCTTCGCTTTTACGGCGGCAGATTTTATTTCTCGAATGCATATTTTCAACAGTCTTCTTTCCAGCGATTACAAAACATTGAAGGATGCCGTTCAGCACATGATCCTGCCGGCGCTTGCGCTTTCGACCATACCCACCGCCTTGTTCGCGCGGATGACGCGCTCCTCGATGCTCGAAGTATTAGGGCAGGATTACATCCGCACGGCGCGCGCCAAGGGATTAAAACAGAGAGTGGTCGTTTTGAAACATGCGTTGCGGAACGCCCTGCTACCTATCGTCACGGTTATTGGCTTGTCGTTAGGCAGTTTGCTCGGCGGCGCAGTGTTGACCGAAACCGTGTTCAATTTAGCGGGCGTCGGGCGCATTTTATACGAAGCCATCACTGCCCGCGATTATGGGATCGTACAGGCGTTCACGGTAGTGATCGCGGTGTTCTTCGTGATGTTGAACCTGCTCGTCGATCTCTCTTACGCGTATCTTGACCCGCGCATACGGTTGAATTAATCATGGTAGCCAATATCCCAAAACTAGATGCAGAAGCGGTTTCACTCGAATCAGTCAGTCTGTGGAGCATCACACGCAGCAGGCTCCTCCGCCGCAAGTCTGCTGTTGTTGGCATGGTCATTCTGGGAATCTTGATCTTCGTCGCGTTGACTGCCCAATGGCTGGCGCCGTACGATCCTACAAAATCCATGCTGGATATAAAAGATTATGCCGGGGAAACGCAAAAACGATTGCCGCCCTGCATTCACGCATTTGGTTGCCCGAAAGAAAATCCGCAACATCTCATGGGGCTGGATGGAAACATCCGTGATGAATTCAGCCGCATGTTATACGGCGCGCGCTTAAGTTTGGTGATCGGCTTTTCCACGGTCACATTTTCCATTTTGGTTGGCACACTTTTAGGCGCGTTGGCGGGTTACATGGGTGGATGGACGGATAACATCATTATGCGCGTGATGGATGTTCTGCTGGCGTTTCCGTCGCTGTTGTTAGCCATCGCCATCGTCACGGTTCTGGGACCTGGACTGGTCAATGCCTTGCTTGCCATTGGCATTGTTTCGATCCCGGCGTATGCGCGTGTGATGCGCGGCAGTGTGCTTTCAGTGCGCGAGATGGATTACGTGTCTGCCACGCGTTCTTTGGGGGGAAACACGTACGAAATTCTCTTCAGACGCATCCTCCCCAACGCGTTGACGCCGTTGATCGTGCAGGGGACTTTGGGAATTGCCTCTGCCATTTTGGAGACGGCGGCTCTTTCGTTCCTCGGGCTGGGGGCGCAACACCCGACGCCGGAGTGGGGCTCGATGTTGGGCGCAGAGCGCAATCAGGTGTTCACCGCGCCGCATCTTGTTTTCTATCCCGGACTCGCGATCATGTTAACCGTCCTTGCTTTCAACCTGCTCGGCGATGGTCTGCGCGACGCGCTCGACCCGCGCCTGGCGCACGTCAGTTAGAGAACGCCGAAGTCGCGTATCAAGCCGCCCGTCGGAAGGATCGTCTTCATCCGCTGGCGGAAAGATGATTGCTATTTCATAGACTCTATCCGAAATACAACGGGACGCTGATTCACGCGGAAAACGCAGATTTTCTTTTCTTGAATCAGCGACATCAGCGTTTTTCAGCGTCCAAAAAATTACTTTTATTGATTACGGATCAAGCCTAATGTATATAGCAGGAGGTTGCCCGGCACAGATGTCTCTCTACCCGTTTACCCACGCATCGAAAAACCGAATCCATCTTTCTTGGAGGAGAAACATGAAACGAAACCTGTATGTTTTACTGTCCCTGCTTGTGCTTGTGAGTATGACACTGGCGGCATGTGGTGGAGGCGCCGAAACCGAACCCCCAGCCGTGGCAACCGAACCGGCGGCGCCCGAAGCGACAGAACCCGCCGCCACCGAACCGGCGGCGCCCGTTCAGAGCGGTATCGCGGTCGTGACCTTCGTACAGCAACCAACCACGCTCAGCCCTCTCTATCAAACTCAATGGTTCTCGAGCATTACCACGCAACTGTGGTTGAAAGGCTTGTGGTCGTTCGACTCAGATAACAACCCAGTCCTCGATATTGCCGCCGAACTGCCCACTGCCGAGAACGGCGGTATGAGCGCGGACGGTATGACTCTGACGATCAAATTGCGCGACGATGTTCTGTGGAGCGACGGCGAACCCGTGACCGCGAATGATTTCGTCTTTACCTATGAGATGTTCGTGTCGGATAAGAATGTCGTGAGCAGTACTTACCCTTATGCGGATTATGTGACCAGCATGGAAGCGCCCAACGATCACACGCTCGTGGTGAACTTCAATGCCCCGTTCGCCGCCTGGTTGACCACGTTATTCAATACCGGTGTCTTGCCGGAACATGTGCTGCGCCCGGTGTTCGAAGCGGACGGCACGCTCGATAACGCGGCGTGGAATACCGCGCCGACGGTCGGTGTCGGTCCGTTCGTGTTCAAAGAATGGGAAACTGACAGCCACTTGATCTTCGAAGCGAACCCGAATTGGATTCACCCGGCGAAGTTGCAACAGGTGTTCATCCGCATTGCGGACGATGCCGCGCAAGAGGTTGCCATTCTGGCAGGCGACACGGACATTGGGACTTTCCTCGATTGGTCGCAAGCCGATGCCATCAATTCGAGCGGCAAAGCAAAATTTGTGACGCAACCGTCCGGCTACGATGAAGGCTGGTTTTTGAATTTCGATCCTGAAACCGCTCACCCCGCCATGCTGGATGTGAATGTGCGCAAGGCGATCGTCATGGCGACCGACCGCGAAAAGATCGTAAACGACCTGCTCGGAGGACTGACGACCGTCCCCGCAACGTTCTGGGACAGCACCCCCCCGTATGGAAACCCCGACATTTCACCTTATCTCTACAATGCGGAGGAAGCGGGTAGCCTGCTCGATACGGCTGGCTGGGTTGATTCCAATGGCGATGGCACGCGCGATAAAGACGGCGTGGAACTTGTCTTGCGCTACATCTCCAACCAGCGTCAGTTGCGCAAGGATGTGCAAGCCGTTGTCCAACAGATGTGGGCGCAGGTCGGCATCGGTGTCGAATTAGTGAACTATGGCGACGATTTCTTCAACAGTTACGCGGACGGCGGACCAATTGCTACCGGTAACTATGATATTGCCGAATGGTCGGACGTGACCAGCTTCCCCGACCCGGAGCAATCCTCTTACTGGCTGTGCTCGCAAGTTGTGGGGCCGGATAACCCGGACGGCGGAAACTGGCAGGGCTACTGCAACCCCGAACTGGACGCGTTATTCGACCAGCAAGCCACCGAGACCGATCCGGAAGCCCGCAAGCAACTTTATTATCAGATCGGGCAGATCATGTTCGACGAAGTGGTCTGGGTGGGCATGTGGAAAGACCCCGACCTGTGGGCTGTAAGCAACCGCCTGCAAGGAGTGAAATTCTCCGGGGCATCGCCATTCTGGAACGCAAACGAATGGTCGATTAGCGAGTAACTCAACAAACGAAATGGCGGACAGGGCGATCCAACAAGTCACCCTGTCCGTCGCTTTGTTTCAACACAGGCGGTCGTCATGGTCAACTACATCCTTCGGCGTGTCCTCCAGTCCATCCCTCAGCTCTTCCTGATCAGCCTGGTATTGTTCCTGTTGATGCAGGCATTCGGCGACCCGATCGCTTCGCTGGGAGTGCGCACGCCTCCGAAACCTGCCGACAGAGAGCGCCTCCGCCGCCAATTGGGGCTGGATCAACCCGTTTATGTTCAATATGTAGTGTGGCTCGCCGGCAATGATTGGATGAAGATCGACATGGATGGGGACGGCATTCCTGAAACGCCGGGCAAGCGCCTGGGCGTGTTGCGCGGCGACTTTGGAAATTCGCTCATCAACAAACGCCCTGTTTCCGAACTGGTCACCGAACGGTTGCCCAACACTTTGCTTTTGATGGGAGTGGTGGAGATCGTCATCATTGTTTTTTCGCTTGCCTTCGGGGTGTATTCGGCAGTGCGTCAATATTCGTTATTCGATAACCTGTTCACCGGGTTCTCATTCATCGGTTACGCCATGCCAATTCCCCTGTTGGCATTATTGCTCATGTACTTATTCAGCATCAATTTCAAAGAATGGGGCTTGCCGTACCTCCCCACGGTCGGCATGTTCGACCCGCAGGTGGGGCGCACACCCGGGCAGATCGCCCTGCACATGATCCTGCCGGTGGTTTCCCTCTCGATCATCAGCATTGCCGGGTATAGTCGTTACGTGCGTTCCTCCATGTTGGAAGTGCTCGGCTTGGATTACATCCGCACCGCGCGCGCCAAAGGATTGCAAAAGCACATCGTCGTCATCAGACATGCCTTACGTAATGCGACGCTGCCGTTCGTCACGCTCATCGGTCTGGATATTCCCTTTCTGCTTGCCGGCGCCGTATTGACCGAAACCATCTTCGCCTGGCCCGGCACCGGGCGGCTGTTTGTCACATCCATCTCGCAATCGGATTTCCCGGTATTGATGGGCATCTTAATGATGACCGGTTTGGCGGTGGTGTTTTTTCAACTCGTTACCGACATCGCCTACTCGTTCCTCGACCCGCGCATCCGAATCGCATAACCGGGAGATGCCCGCATGACGACCATCACACTCCCTGAATCATCAGCCCTCGAAGGTATGAAAAACCAACCGCTTACCCCCGGTCAATTAATGTGGCGCAGGTTCCGCAAGCATAAAGCCGCGCTCTTCGCGCTCGGCGGGATGATCGTATTGCTCCTCTATATTTGGATGGGAGGGCTGGTGTTCTCGCGCGGCATTTGCGCCCCCACCGGCGAATTCCTAACCGCCGAGGCATACGCCAATTGCAACGACACCGCGCAGAAGCTCCAGCCGCCCTCGCGCGAGCACCCGTTTGGCACCGACACGATCGGGCGCGATATTCTTGCCCGCACCATCTATGGCGGGCAGATCTCGCTCACCATTGGTATTTTTGCCGTGATCGTTGAGGTGGTTGTGGGCGTGTTGGTCGGCGCGATCGCGGGATATTTCGGCGGATGGGTGGACGACGTTCTGATGCGCATTACCGAGGCGATGCTCATTATTCCCAGCCTGTTCTTGTTGATCGTCCTATCGAAAGCGCTCGGCGGGAGCGTCCCCGAGATTCAATTCCTCGGGCGCGCGTTCAGTGGGAGCGTGGTGGTCATCATCCTCGTCATCGGGTTCACCAGTTGGATGTATCTCGCGCGTATCGTCCGCGCCAATGTGTTGTCGTTGAAAGAAATGGATTACATCTCCGCTTCGCGCGCCCTCGGCGTTTCAGACGCGCGTATTATCTTCAAACATCTTTTGCCCAACACCATCGCCCCGATCATCGTCTCCTCCACGTTGGGGGTCGCCAACGCCATCACCAGCGAAGCCTACGTCAGTTTCCTTGGTCTCGGTGTGCAGACTCCCACCGCGAGTTGGGGCAACATGCTGGATAGCGCGGTGAAGTATTTGCAAACCGCGCCGTGGTTATGGCTTTTCCCGGGGTTGATGATCATGCTGACCGTGTTGTGCATCAACTTCATTGGCGACGGTCTGCGCGACGCGCTCGACCCGCGCAGCGCAAGGAATATTTGATCGAAAAGCCCGTCCCTCGGTTTACGGAAACTCACGCGCTCACCTCCCGGATATAATGACCGGGAGATTTGACTCTCATCGTTAGGAGGATAGGATGAAACACAAGGGATTGTTCGGTTTTACGGTTTTCGTATTGTGCCTCTCCCTGGCAGGTATGTCGTGTGGGTTCTCAGACGTGTCTACTTTTTTCGCCACAGAGACCCCCACGCCTACACAAACCTTCACGCCAAGTCCCACCCCCACTCCCAGCGCGACCCCTACACAAACGCAGTCTCCCACGCCAGCGCCGACAGGAGTCGAAACCCATGAAGGCTCAGGCGGGACTACAGTGTTCATCGACTACGACAACAAGTTTCAACTCACCCTCCCTTCTGACTGGTTCATTATCCCTCTCAGCGCAAAGGATATCACCGAGATTCTAAACAGCATGGCGGAGGAGAATCCCGAACTGAAAGCGTCAGCCGACGCGTTCAAAAATCTCGATCCGGATGTCATCCGCGTGATCGCCGTCAATAAAGATTCGAAATACGTTGTAAAGGGATTTAGCTCCAATTTGACCATCACCGCCGTCAAGGATAAATTTTTGGCTGGGTTGCCAGTCTCGTTCGTCACAGGGTTCCTCGAGGAGGAGATGGAAAAGAACGGTGTGACAATCGTGGAAATGGATGAACTGGCGATTACCAGCGCAAGCGGCGTGGAAATCGGCGTCATGGAATTTATTCAAGATACGCCCACTGCCACTGGCGGCACAATTTCCGCCCAATCGCATATGCTCGTTTTCCAGACCAGCGGCGCCTTGATCATGGTCCAACTCGTCACGCCCAAAGAATTCGCCGGGGAACTCTTCCCGATCATGGACGACATCGCCGAATCCATAACACTACTCAAATAAAATCCATCTACCGGGTAGTTTTAAGCGGGGTACAGATGGACTTTTCAGAGCATCTTTCCAAAAATCTGCGTTCGCCTCTGCGATGGGAACGCCGCCGTCGCTTCGTGGTCAAATTGTTGCTCGTAGAGGGTGGAGAGATCAGATTCGGTGGCGGGACGGAGGAGGATGGGCATGGTGGGAGTATAACTGCAACTTGTTGGGTGTTGTATAATCTGCTACAGAGAAACGATGCTGAAACAAAGACAGGAACACCTCAAAGCGGAATTCAAGCAGGCATTGACTGAATTCGTTGAAACTTTCAAGGATCATATCTCCACGCCTGATAATCAATGGACAGTAAAAGTTCCGCCCTTGAAATGTCAGGGAATCAAAACCAAGTTGGTCGAATGGATTAAAGACCACGCTCTTCTCGATGAGAATGGGACATGGATCGAACCTTTCATGGGCTCGGGCGTTGTTGGCTTCAATATGCGCCCTCAACGTGCAATTTTTGCTGATGTTAACCCGCATATTATCAACTTCTACAATGCCATCAAGAAAGGCAATATCACAATAGGAATTGCCAAAGAATTTCTGGAGAAACAAGGCGCATTACTGAAAGAAAAGGGCGAGGATCATTATTACGAAGTTCGAGAGCGTTTCAATCAAACTGGCAATCCTTTGGATATGCTCTTTTTGAACCGCGCTTGTTTCAATGGAGTCATGCGATTCAACAAGAAGGGCGAATTCAACGTTCCTTTTGGGCATAAACCCGAACGATTTGCAAAAGCCTACATTACCAAGATCGCAAATCAAATTAAATATGTCGCCGATGCGCTGAGTCAATATGATTGGAATTTTGTCCCTCAAGATTTCAAGACGACGATTTCGTCTGCATCTGCAAATGATTTTATCTATTGCGATCCGCCCTACATTGGCAGGCATGTGGATTACTTCAATTCGTGGTCAGAGCAGAGCGAGCAGGAGCTTTACGATGCGCTCGCTTCAACACATGCAAAATTCATGCTTTCCACATGGCACAGCAATCAATATCGGGCAAATCCTGCCGTTGATAAATACGCTACTCGTTTCACTATTTTGACTCGTGAGCATTTTTATCACGTTGGCGCCAGTGAGAAGAATCGCAATCCCATGTTGGAAGCAATTATTCTTAACTACAATCCATTGCCACAAATAGAATTTCAAATGGAAAGGCAAATGGCTTTGTTTGAAAAATCGCAAAAGGATGATTATGTGGTTCCTGTGCTGAAAAGTTAGACGCTCGATTTGAGCGTCTTTTTATCTTCAGTTCGCTATCTAATTCTCCAATCCTCTAATTCTCTCCTCCTTCCCATGCTCATCCACTCCTCCTCCCAACTCCTCACCCTGCAAGGCGGTCCCCAGCGCGGACATGCCCTCGGTAACCTCGGCATCATCGAAGACGGCGCGGTTGTTGTCCACGATGAAAAGATCGTCGCGGTGGGAACGACGCCCGAACTCAAAGCATCCTATCCCGACGAACCGACTCTCGACGCCAGCGGATGCGTGCTCATGCCCGGCTTCGTAGACCCGCACACGCATCTCATTTGGGCGGGCGACCGCGCCGATGAGTTCGAGAAAAAAATGTCGGGCAAGCCCTACCTTGAGATTCTGGCGGAGGGCGGCGGGATCATTTCGACGGTCAAGAAGACGCGCGCCGCCAGCATGGAGACTCTTATCACGCAGAGTCGCTCGCGCCTTTTGCGTATGTTCATCCACGGCACCACCACCGCCGAAGCCAAAACGGGATACGGTCTGCAAACCGCCACCGAACTGCGCCTGCTCAAAGCTCTGCTCGCCCTCGACGATGAATCGCCGCTCGACCTCGCCATCACGTTCCTCGGCGCGCACGCCATCCCACCCGAATACAAGGACAACCCGCAAGGCTACACCGATCTCGTTTGCGAGACGATGCTGCCGATGCTCAAAGAATGGTGGGAGACTCACGCGCCGCGACTCTCACTCCCATTTGTGGATGTGTTCTGCGAGACCAAAGCATTCGACGTGAAGCAATCGGAGCAAATTCTCAAGAAAGCAAAAGGACTCGGATTCCCGCTTAAGATCCACGCTGACGAATTCGACAACCTCGGCGGCGCGACGCTCGCGGCAGAGTTGGGCGCGGCGTCTGCAGATCATTTGGTGGTCACCTCCGATGCCGATATTGCCGCGTTAGCAAAATCAGAGACGGTTGCCGTGTCGCTTCCATGCACACCGTTCGGGCTTGCGGAAAATCATTACACCCCCGCGCAAAAACTCATCGCCGCCGACGCCTACTTCGCCCTTGCCACTGATTGCAACCCAGGCACCACGTGGAACGAGTCCATGCAGTTTGTCATTGCGCTGGCGTGCCGCGCCATGAAGATCACGCCCGCCCAAGCCATCGCCGCCGCGACCATCAATTCGGCGCACGCAATCCGCAGGTCCGATTTGATCGGCTCTATCGAAGTCGGCAAACAGGCAGACATGTTAATCCTGAACGCGCCGGACTATCGTCACTTGGGCTATCGCTACGGGACAAATCTGGTGAGGCAAGTTATCAAACGTGGAAGGGCATATTCTGTGGATGTGGGGTATTATAGGACTGCTTGAACCGAAAAGACGGGGAAACCCGCCTTTTTTTATCCAACATGTAGGTTTTTTTCTTGAGTACTGAGTGGATTTTCTTTGCTTCAATTCTATTGGCGAACTCGCTGATCGCCGCGTTCATTGCGGCGTTGTTGGCGCGCAAGCCCCAAGCGCCCGGGCGCAGGTCTCTGTTTTTCATGCTGGTCATGCTCGCCGCGTGGAGTTTTTCCTACGCGATGATCACGCTTTCCTCATCGCTGGAAACGAAACTGCTATGGCTCAAAATCGAGAATATCGGTATCCTAACGGTGCCCATATTTTGGTTCTTCTTTGCCTTGCGGTATAACGGGTTGGATGGATGGCTAAACCGTTATACCGCTTCATTATTCTTTATCCTGCCCGGGATCTCGCTCCTCTTTCTGTTTTCGGAACAGTGGTTCCACTTGTATTACGCCTCCGTTAGCGAGGTGTCTGAGGTTGGCGGCCCGCTGATGATCGAGCGCGGACCGTGGTACGCCGTCGCCCTCGTGTATGCGTATCTCGTAAGTCTGGCGGCGATCATTTTGCTCATCCGGCGCGCGGTTCAGCATCGAAACATTTATCGCAGGCAGATGTATGCGCTGATCGCCGCGGCGTTGATTCCGATTTTGGCTAATGTGGTGTATCAACTGGCGCTTAGTTTTCTGCCGAAATCCGCTCTGCACATCGATCTGACGCCCATCTCTTTCATGGTCTCCGCGGTGTTGATCGTGATCGGCGTGTTTGGGCTGCGCATCTTCGATCTCATCCCCATTGCGCGGCACACGGTGCTGGAATACATTCCTCAGATGGTCTTTGTGGTAGATGCCCACGACGTGGTTGTGGATGCAAACACCATTGCGCAAAAAACACTGGGCAAAAGCATGGATGCGATCGTCGGCAAAGATCCGCTGGAAGTGTTTCAGGATTGGCCCGACCTTCTCCATCACTTCCTCGTTGCCAATGAGTCGCGGAACGAGATCCAAATTCCCGGTGACCCGCCGCGCGCGCTGGAAGTGATGGTGACCGCTTTATACAATTCAGAGAACCAGTTCGAAGGGCGCGTGATCGTCGCGCACGACATTACCGAGCATAAATGGTTGGAAAACGATCTCACGTTTGCCAATGAGGCGCTCACTCGTCAACTAGAGGAGATCAATCAACTGCGCGATGAGTTGCGGGAACAGGCGATCCGCGATCCTTTGACGGAAGTGTACAACCGCCGCTATATGAACGAATTTTTGTCGCAGGAAGTGGCGCGGGCGGAACGCGATGGGACTCCCCTTTCCGTGGTCATCATGGACATGGACAATTTCAAAATGTTCAACGATACCTACGGCCATAAATGCGGAGATATTGTCCTGCAGGAGATCGCCGCGTTTCTCATTCAACACACGCGCAAAGGAGATGTGGTCTGCCGTTTTGGCGGGGAGGAGTTTGTGATCCTTATGCCCGGCGCCACGCTTGAAAAAGCGTACGAACGCGCCGAAACCTGGCGTCAGGATTTTGCGGATACGACCATCGAGTATGAAGGCATGAAGTTGAGCGCCACTTTTTCGGCGGGCGTGGCATCCTACCCCCTGCACGGCGACACCGATGAATTTATCTTGCAAGCCGCCGACCGGGCTTTGTACCAGTCGAAGGATGCCGGTAAAAATAAAGTAACGATGTACAATTTGTGAGTCTTTCAATCTGTATCAGCGTTTTCAGCGTTCACGCCGCACTGGCGCTCGGCGCAAGTGTCTGAGTCCTGTTTTAAAACTGTCAGACACTGTTTCTTAAGTACACGGATACTTCGACACTCCTTTCAGTCGCAGTACACGGATTTGACGGATGACACGGTCAAACACGAATTTTGAAATGGTAGCTCTACCGTTTTTAACGGGAAACCATTTTTCAAACACAAAGGACACGACGGTCACAAAGGAAAAACACAAGGAATCTTGGCTCTTTCCCCACTTTGTGTCGCTTCGACGAACTCAGCGCAAGACTTTGTGTCCTTCGTGGTGAGGCTCTTTCCCGTTGGTTACGGGACACCCGAAATGGTTTTCTCCGTGAAATCCGTATAATACGTGTCTAAACAAAGACTTAAGAAACACTCTCGCTCGCAGGTAGTAAATCCTTGGCGACAAAATTATTTTAGGAGTAACCCATGCAAATCGATATCATCGGCGTGCCCATCGACCTCGGCGCGGATCGCCGCGGCGTAGATATGGGGCCCAGCGCAATTCGATATTCAAGCCTTCGACAACGCCTCGAAAGTTTGGGGCATACCGTGGAAGATAAGGGCAATGTTGAAGTGGCGATTCAAGAGACCTGTTCGATCACCGACCCCAAACTCAAATATATTGACTGCATCGTGCCGATGAGCCGGCGAGTGGCTGGGGCGGTCGCCACCTCCATGCAAAGCGGGTGTTTTCCGCTTGTCTTGGGCGGAGACCACAGCCTTTCGATCGGCTCCGTGCGCGGCGCGGCAAAGCAAAAGAAAATCGGCGTGATCTGGCTGGACGCGCACGGCGACTTCAACACACACCTCACCACCCCTTCGGGAAACATTCACGGAATGTCGTTAGCCGCCCTATGCGGCCTCGGCGACCCGCGCCTCACCGCGCTCTACGATGAGCCGGGGCCGGTCGTCGACCCCGCGAAAGTTGCCATCATTGGCGCGCGCGATCTCGACCCCGGTGAAAAAGAAAACCTGCGCTCTGCCGGGGCGCTCGTGCTCAGCATGGAACAGGTGGACCGCATCGGCATGGTCGCGGCGTTGGAACAATGCATCGAACGCGTCAGCCGGAATGTGGATGGGATCTATCTCTCGATGGATTTGGACGCGCTCGATCCGCGCTTCGCTCCGGGTGTGGGCACCCCGGTCGCCGGTGGGTTAACGTATCGCGAAGGACACCTGGCGTGCGAAGTGGTGGCGGAAACCGGCAAACTCATCGGCATGGATGTTGTGGAAGTGAATCCTATTCTTGATGAAAAAAATCAGACCGCGAAGATTGCCGTGGAATTTGCCTGCTCGGCGTTAGGCTCGCGCGTCTGGCAGGGTTGAGTCGTTGAGGGCGCGAATCGCGCCGGGAAACTGTAGCAGTTTCATGTCAGAGCATGAGGCGGGTTTGTCCATCCTAGGGATACGGTAAAATCGGGTTATGTGCGCCGCCTATGGACCCGTCTTGATCGTCGAGGATGTTCCTAATGTTCTCGAACTGCTTGAAGTGACTCTGCGATTTAAAGGCTATTCTGTGCTGACCGCCCGCAATGGCGAGGAAGCGCTCGAAGTGGTTGCGCGGCAAAGGCCCGCGCTCATCGTCACCGACATTTTGATGCCTAAACTGGATGGCTACGCCTTCGTGCAAAAATTACGGCTCAACCTCGAAACGCGCGCCATCCCGGTCGTTTTCCTTTCCGCCACTTACGTTACCCCGGAGGATAAGGATTTTGCCTTGAGCCTGGGCGCCTCGCGCTTCATGGAAAAACCCATCGATACTGAAGATTTCCTGCTGACAGTGGCAGAACTTGTGACCCAGCAACCATTTACCCAGCCCTTGCCACTGGATATGGAAAGGTTTTATCAAGGCTATCGCACCCGTCTTGAAAATAAACTGCGTCATAAAAACACGCAGATCATGCGAGCTGAGCGGTTACTCGGCACCCTGCCCGCCGATCAGCGACCAGCCTTCGAAGCGCTCTTACAGCAATCGATGCGCGACCGCGATGAAATACAGAATGAACTGTACGATATTTACAAAACACTCGACGAATTAAAAAAATAGTTCATTCACAAGTGCGGCGGGCGAAAACCCGCCGCAATACGTTTCGGGAGTCTTATGCAACCAACGCTATCGTACGTCGAAGAACTTGCGCGAGGGGCGGGGGCGATTCTGCGCGACGGGTATGACAAGGAACACGAGGTGAAATATAAAGGCGTGATCGATCTCGTCACCGAGGTCGATCATCAATCTGAGGCGCTTCTACTTGGGAAAGTTCAATCCGATTTTCCCGGGCATCATATCTTCAGCGAGGAAAGCGGGGTTATTCACGGAGACGATGAACATGTCTGGTACATCGATCCGCTGGATGGGACGGTGAATTACGCGCATCACCTCCCGATTTTTTCTGTGTCCATCGCCTACGCGTTTCGCGGCGCCTTGACGTTTGGCGCGGTGTACGATCCGCTTCGTGACGAAATGTTCTGCGCGGAACGCGGCAGTGGAGCATACTTGAACGGCAAAAGGATCAAACCGGCTGGCGTTACCGAATTACAGAAGAGCTTGCTCGTGACTGGATTCCCCTACGATACGTGGAATACAAAGCAGGATAACATGTCGAATTTCTCGCATCTCGCAAAGTTGACACAGGGCGTGCGCCGTCTCGGCTCGGCGGCGTTGGACCTGGCATACACCGCCGTAGGAAGGCTGGACGGGTTTTGGGAACTTTCCCTGCACCCGTGGGATGTGGCGGCAGGCGGGTTGATCTGCGAAGAGGCTGGCGCGCGCGTCACGAATGTGCATGGCGGGGCGGATTATCTGACGCCCCCGCTGTCCATTCTTGCCACAGCCCCCGGCATCCATGCGCAACTGCTGGGAGAATTGAAAAAATCCTTACTCTAAAGTCTCCCTAAAAGCGCGAAAGTGTGATGAAATTTGGAAGATTTCAACGGGAACGGCTAATTCCGTCCAATGACAAAATCATCCATCCCGATCAGTAAAACGAAGATCATTATCCCGAACCGCCGGCGGGAACTGCTCTCGCGCCCGCGCCTGCTGGAGAAAATGAACGGGTTTCTGGAAAACAAGTTGATCTTGCTCTCTGCCAGCGCGGGGTATGGTAAGACGTCTCTGCTCATCGATCTTGCCCATCAGGCAAAAGTTCCGGTGTGTTGGCTTACCTTAGATCCGCTGGATCGCGACCCGCAGAGGTTCATGGCGTACTTGATCGCATCGCTGGCAGAGCGGTTCCCGAAGGTGGGCGAAGCGTCGCAACCACTGTTGAACAACCTGAAATCGATGGAAAGCGACGCGGAAGCGCTTCTCGTCGCCTTGACGAACGAGTTATACGATCAGGCGGAAGGCGATTATTTCGTGATCCTCGACGATTTTCACTTGTTGGATGATGTGGCGGTCGTTGCTTCGTTGGTCAACCGCTTCTTACAATTAGTGGATGAGAACTGTCACCTGATCATTTCCTCTCGCACCCTGCCCGAACTCGATGATGTCACCCTCATGGTGGCGCGCGAGCAGGTGAAGGGTTTGAACCATACCGACCTGGCGTTCCAGCCGCGTGAAATTCAGGCTCTCTACATACAAAACCACCACGAGTACCTGGCAGATGAAAAGGCTAACGAATTTGTGGAGAAATCGGGCGGGTGGATCACCGGCATGGTGCTTTCCAATTCCACCGAGGTGCAATTTTCAGGCAAGGATACGTTTGCCTATTTGGGGAAACAGGTGCTCGACCAGCAACCCCGTCATGTGCGCGAGTTTCTTCTGCGAACATGCCTGCCGGAGGAATTCAACGCGGAGTTTTGCGAGATCGTGCTGGGTCCGTTTTATGGAGCGCCGCAAAATTGGCTTAACCTGATGGGCTTCATTTTGGATAAGAACCTGTTCGTTCTGCCCTTGGAAGATGGGCGCTGGCTCCGATACCATCCTCTCTTCCGAGAGTTTTTACAAACCCGCCTGCGGGAAGAGTACCCCGAAGATATTCCTCTCTTATTGAAGAGGATGGTCACCGCGCATGAAGCGGAGGGCGAATGGGAAAAAGCCTATTACACCTGCAAACAATTAAACGACCCCAACACGCTTGCAGAATTGATCGAACGGGCTGGCACGCCCATGTTGCAAACGGCGCTGATCACGCTGGAAGGCTGGGTCAACAGCCTGCCACCGGCTGTGATCCGCTCGAAGCCGGGGTTGATCTCGTTGCGAGGGATGATTTCAGCCATGAAGGGAAATTTACCCGAAGCAAATGCTTTGCTCGACATTGCAGTTGAAACGTACCAAAGAGAGCATAACCAAAGCGGCTTGGCTCTTGCGTTGATCCGCCGCGCGCACGCCCTGCGATTGCTTGCAAAATATGAAGATTCGATCAAAGATGTAAATAATGCCCTCAAAATAGCCGAAACGGATATGTCGATGCAAACGCTTTATGCGGAAGCGTTAAGAACTCGAGGATTAAATTATTATCGTTTGGGGCAGGCACGAAATGCCGTCGAAGACCTTGAACGTTCACTCCACCTCTACAACGAGTTAAAGGAAACCGGCAGCATTTCGATGCTGTTAGTTGAGACAGCCATGGTTCGAGCGACTATTGGAGATATCGAAGTCGCGAAGAATTTGTATCAAGAAGCGTTAAATCGATTACGCCGTGAAAAGAATCTTTATACCCAGGCGAATACATTGAACAATCTTGCGGTGCTTTACTTACAAGTAGGCGAATATGAATTCGCTTCGGATAGTTTTGAAGAAGGGCTGGAGTGCGCTCGCAATAGTCGTAATCAACACGCCGAAGCGTTGATTCTGACCGGGTTGGGCGATCTATATACTGAAATCGAAGAGTTTGATGCCGCTGAACGCGCCTATGAACAAGCAAGCATTGTAGCTGAAAGTTGTTCCGCTGTTTTCATTGTAAACTATCTGATTTTGGCGCGCGCGAATTTGGCGCTTCTAAAAAATGATGTGAACACAGCGGATGAACTGCTCAAAGAATTTAGGAAGAAATTAAAAATCAATCCATCAAGTTATGAACGCGGCTTGTGGGCTTTGCTACAAGGCAGGCTTTGCTTCATAAATGGTGATTTCAAAAAAGCTATCATTCACCTGAATGACAGCAAATCGCGTTTTCTACAAGACGGCCGCGATGTGGAATATTGCTGGTCTGTTATATGGCTGATGGCTGCATACAATCACTCTGAAGAGAAAGATAAAACCCGGCTGGAATTTCAAAATATTATTGAGGGGACAAACCACTTGCAACATGCCTTGCTGGTTGCCTTGCACCAGGCTTCGTCTTGGCTTGCGTTACTGCAAACGGACACTACTATTGGACGCCAATTTAGCAGATTGTTTGAAAATTCCCGAATATTAAGCGAGAGGTTACCATCTGTGCGCAGGATTCTGCGCAGGTTTGCTCAAACTATTCAAATGCCCACTGCTAGCATTAAAATCAAGGCATTAGGGCGCGCCGAAGTTGTTGTTAGCGGCAGGGCGGTTAACGTTTCCGATTGGCGCACACAATCGGTTCGAGATTTGTTCTTTTATTTCTTATACAACCAGGAACCGGTCACAAAAGAACAAGTGGCTGAGATTTTATGGCCCGATATCGATGATCCAGACGCTATACGAACAAAGTTCAAGCACGGTATTTATTGGCTTCGTCGCGCTGTGGGACGAAATGCGATCCTGTTTGAGGATGAATATTACCGATTCAATCGCGCGATGGACTATGAGTATGATGTAGACGCATTCGAGTCCTTCCTGAAGAAAGTCTATCAAACCCAGGATTTGATCGAGCGAATCGGGCTATATCGCAAAGCGGCAGAATTGGTGGAAGGTCCATTTCTTGCTGATCTCGACGCGGATTGGGTCCTGATCGAGCGGGAGCGGTTGGGACGTATCTATCGTTCTGTTTTAGATGAGCTTGCGCAACTATATCTGGATACCAACCAATTTCAGGAATGTCTTGCCACTTGCAAGAAAGCAGTTGAACAGGATCGTTACAATGAAGCGATTTGTCAGATCGAATTGCGGGCATACGCGGCGATAGGTGACCGCGGGGCTATTGTGCATCGGTATCATGAGTACAAAACCTTGCTAATGAACGAGTTAGGGTTGTCTCCTTCTGAAGATTTTGACAAAATTTACATCGAATTAACTATGTAATACTTCAGATTTGTCTATACTGATTTTGTAGCCTGTTTTGTAGCCTGGGGGCGAGTATCATGGGAAAAAATTTGAAAGAAAGAGGAAACATCCCATGAACAACAAATTCTCCCTGCATACACCTGCCGATGGTTGCACTGGCGGACGCCGATCTCCTGCTGACGGTTGCACTGGCGGACGCCGATCTCCTGCTGACGGTTGCACTGGCGGACGCCGATCCCCTGCCGACGGTTGCACCGGCGGACGACGATCTCCTGCCGACGGTTGCACCGGTGGGCGATAGGCTGTTAACTTGGAAGTAGGAGAACATCATGGCATTGCTCACCTTTGACACTTACAAAAAACCATCCCTGGGCTATCGCCAGCAGTCTGTCAAACGCGCGGGACTCCATCGCTTATTTGCCGCGGCTGTAGTCAGCGGACAATTTCGAGAAACGCTCCTCAAAACACCCGAGGAGGCGCTCGCGAACGGATACCTGGGGCAACCCTTTGCCTTGTCCGATCGCGAAGCATCCATCATTAAATCGATACGGGCTGAAGATCTGGCTGATTTTGCCCAACAGGTAAACCAGGCGCTGCAAGGTGCCTAACCAAACTGGCTCACCTTGGGTGACGCGGTGGAATTGGGGGGCATGGTGACAAGGGATTCACTGTGCCCCGCGTCCGCCGTGTTTTTATTTTAATGCCTGATGAACAATCAATTCACAGCGCGTCCGGCAGATTCCCTGCTCGAATCGATTCTCAAATCATCCGCCGATCTGGTTGTAATTCTAGACGCTCGCGGGAACATCTTAGATTACAAGTTGACCGCCCCTCACCTGGCTGAAAAATTTTCAGGGGAATTTCATTACCAGCGAATAGGCGAACTGCTTCCCTCAAGAAACCACCCAGGCGGGCTTAAGGAATTTTATCAAAGCGGTCATACCCTTCCCTTTGAGTTCTCACTAACCACGTTTGATGGCCAGAAATTTTGGTTCGACGGACGCTTAACCTGCCTTTCCCCCTCCCAACAGATCCTGTTTTCGCGAGACATCACAAAATACAAACAATCTGAATTGAGAATGCGGCAACAGTCGCAGCGGATGACGGGATTGCGAAGTATCGATCTCGCCATCGCTTCCAACCTCGACTTGAACCTGCTCCTCCCCCTCCTGCTTGAGCAAGCAAACACCCTCCTGCCCGCGGATGCTTCCACCCTCCTGCTGATGAATTCTGAAACCAACCTGCTCACCCTGGCGGCATCGAGTGGCTTCCGGTCAAATACTCACCCATCAGTCTTTCTCAAACTTGGGACCGGATACGCGGGGCAAGTAGCGCTGGAAAGAAAACGTATCCACTACCCAAACATCACCGGGAACGCGCAGGGCGGCGACCTGCCATCCTATCTACAAGGTGAAAAATTTGTCTCCTACATGGGCTCGCCGCTTATCACAAAGGGGCGCATTCTTGGCGTGCTGGAGGTATTTCATTCCTCGATTCTAAATCCGGACGCGCCATGGCTTGAATTTCTCGACATTCTTGCGGGGAGGGGCGCCATAGCCATCGACAATGCTATTTTGTTCGAGAATCTGCAAAAATCCAATGCGGAACTGGGCATGGCATAC
>WBZL01001472.1_pt1 | contig 24703 bp, 27 predicted proteins | sample 5204291 | NCBI WGS metagenome assembly WBZL01 (sample SAMN12344345, study PRJNA552823) | activated sludge metagenome | biome: Activated sludge suspended growth; feature: Nitrification reactor; material: Wastewater; isolation source: activated sludge from nitrification reactor of wastewater...
ACGGGGTCGACGGCCTATGCGCTGTCAGCCGGCGGGCCGATCCTGCATCCGGGCATCGGCGGGCTCGTGCTGGTGCCGATCTCGCCGCACACGCTGTCCAACCGGCCCATCGTGCTGCCCGACCAGGGCGAGGTGCGCATCACCGTCGTGGCCGGCCGCGACGCGTCGGCCAACTTCGACATGCACAGCCTGGCCAGCCTGCTGCACGGCGACCAGATCCGCGTGCGGCGCTCGGCGCACAAGGTGCGCTTCCTGCACCCACGTGGCTGGAGCTACTACGCCACGCTGCGCCGCAAGCTGCGCTGGTACGAAGGCGTGGTTTGACCGGGGAGCGGGCATGCTGCGCCGACTGTCGCTTCGCGATGTCGTCATCGTCACCCAGCTCGACCTTGAGGTGGCCGGGGGCTTCACCGTGCTCACCGGCGAGACCGGTGCCGGCAAGTCGATCCTGATCGACGCGCTGCAGCTTGCGTTGGGCAATCGCGCCGATGCGACGCTGGTGCGCGAAGGCGCGGCACGCGCCGAAGTCAGCGCCGAGTTCGACGTGCCACCAAGCCTGGCGCCCTGGCTCGACGCCGGCGGCTTCGGACCTGCCGACGAGGCCCTGCTGGTGCGCCGGAGCATCGATGCGCAAGGCCGGAGCCGCGCCTGGATCAACGGCAGCGCGGCCACGGTCGCGCAGCTTCGCGAGATGGCCGAGCACCTGGTGGACATCCACGGCCAGCATGCCTGGCAGGGCTTGACGCGGCCTCCCGCGGTGCGGGCCCTGCTGGACGACCAGGCCGGGGTGGACGCGCGTGCACTGGCGCAGGCCTGGCAGGTCTGGCGCGGCAGCCTCGCGCGGCTCGACGAGGCGCGGGCGCAGCGCGACACGCTGGAGCGCGAGCGCGAGCGGCTGGTCTGGCAGATCGGCGAACTCGACCGCCTGGCGCCGCTGCCCAACGAGTGGGACGAATTGAGCGCCGAGCACCAGCGGCTGGCCCACGGACAGGCCTTGCTCGACGCGGCCCGGGCCGCGCTGCAGGCCTTGTCGGACGACGAGCCCGGCGCCGATGCGCTGCTGTCGCGCGCCGGATCGGCGATCGACGAGGTGCTGCGCTTCGATGCCGGGCTGGCCGGCGTGGCCGAGGTGCTGCGCTCGGCCCAGCTGCAGGTGCAGGACGCCGTGCACAGCCTGCAGGCCTATCTGGGCCATCGCGATCCGGATCCCGACCGCCTGGCCGAGCTCGATGCGCGCATGGGCTCGTGGATGGCGCTGGCCCGGCGCTACCGTCGCGCTCCGGCGGAGCTGCCGGACCTGCTGGCCGGCTGGAAGGACGAGCTGCGCAGGCTCGAGGCGGCGGCGGACCTGGAGCGCCTCGAGCGCGAGGTCGACGCCGCGCGCGAGCAGTTCCTGACGCTGGCCCGGTCCGCCCGGGCCAGCCGCCAGCGGGCGGCGCGGACGATGGCCCAGGCGGTCACCGCCGCGATGCAGGGCCTGGGCATGGCGGGTGGCCGCTTCGAGGTCGCCCTGGTGCCGCTGGACGAACCCCAGAGCCACGGCCTGGACCAGATCGAGCTGCGGGTTGCCGGCCATGCCGGCAGCAGCGCGCGCCCGCTGGCCAAGGTGGCCTCGGGCGGCGAGCTGTCGCGCCTGGCCCTGGCCGTGGCGGTGACCACCTGCCGAGCCGGCGGAGGCTCGGGGGTGTCGACGCTGATCTTCGACGAGATCGACAGCGGGGTCGGTGGTGCCGTGGCCGACGCCGTGGGCCGGCTGATGAAGCAGCTGGGCCGGCGGGTGCAGGTGCTGGCGGTGACGCACCTGGCCCAGGTGGCCGCCTGCGCCGACCACCACCTGGTGGTGTCCAAGACGTCGCGGGGTGGGGCGACCTTCAGCGACATGCGTGCGGTCGCCGGCGAGGCCCGCGTCGCCGAGATCGCGCGCATGCTGGGCGGCGAGTCGCTGTCGGGTACCGCCCATGCCCAGGCCATGCTCGCCCGTGGGTCGGAGCCGGAGACCTCCCCATGAGCCCGCCGCGAGCCGAGCGGGCATCGGCCGCCCTTCACGCGGTGCGGCGCTGTCGGACGGAGGCCGCACGGTGAGCGAGTGGGCCCCGCTGGACACCGGTGCGCGCGACGAGGTCATCCTGGTCACGGGCATCTCCGGCTCCGGCAAGTCGGTGGCGCTGCATGCGCTGGAGGATGCCGGCTACTTCTGCGTCGACAACCTGCCGCCCGAACTGCTGCGCGACTTCATCCGGCTCGAGCACGACCGCTTCACCCATCGCGTGGCGGTGGCGGTGGACGTGCGCACCGCCGGCTCGCTGCCGACCCTGCTGCCGCTGATCGAGGAGTTGCGCGGCGAGGGGCTGCGCGTGCGCCCGCTGTTCCTGGATGCCAGCACCGACGCACTGCTGCGGCGCTTTTCCGAGAGCCGGCGCCCGCACCCGCTGTCGCAGCTGGCCGCCGGCAGCGACCACTCGCGCGCGCTCGTCGACGCCATCGAGCTCGAGCGCGAGCTGCTGGCCGACCTGCGCGAGATGTCCACCGTGATCGACACCAGCCAGCTGCGCCCGGCCCTGCTGCGCAGCTGGGTGCGCTCGCTGGTCGGGGCGCGCGAGGCACGTCTCACGCTGGTCTTCGAGAGCTTCGCCTACAAGCACGGCGTGCCGCTGGATGCCGACTACGTCTTCGACGTGCGGGTGCTGCCCAACCCGTACTACATCCGCGAGCTGCGGCCGCTGACCGGACGCGACGCGCGCGTCGCCAGCTACCTCGAACAGCAGCCCGAAGTGGCGGCCATGGTGTCGCAGATCGAGGTCTTCCTGCAGCACTGGCTGCCGGCCTTCGAGGAGGACCAGCGCAGCTACCTGACGGTGGCCGTGGGCTGCACCGGGGGTCAGCATCGATCGGTGTACACGGTGGAGATGCTGGCGCGGCGGTTCGAAGGTCGGCATGCCACGCTGGTGCGCCATCGGGAACTCGATGCTCGCGACTAGACGACCCCTGCGCGCCGGCCGGACGCCGCGCCCCCGCCCGGCGTCGCCGGCACGCCGGCAGCCCCGGCTCGATGCGGGCCCTGGGAGGGCCGGGTGGGCGGCCGCTGCGCGGGCCGGAGGCCTGTCGTGAAGCCTGACGCGGGGTCCGCGCTGCCGCTGTTCCCGTTGCGCACGGTGCTGTTTCCCGACGGCCTGCTCGGATTGAAAGTCTTCGAGGCGCGCTACCTCGACCTGGTGGCACGCTGCCTGCGCGAGGCGCGGTCTTTCGGTGTCGTCTGCCTGCGCCAGGGCGCCGAGGCAGGCCGGTCGGGCGAGGCGGTGCTGTTCGAGTCGGTCGGGGTGCAGGCCCACCTGCTCGAGGTCGACAGCGAGTCGGCCGGCATCCTGCGCGTGCGCTGCCAGGGTGCACGTCGCTTCCGGATGCAGGGCGAGCCTTCGCAGGAGGCCAACGGCTTGTGGACCGCCTCCACCTCGGAGGTCGATCCCGACCCGGTCCAGGTTCCCGCTGCGGCGATGTTCAAGACCGTGCAGGCCCTGGCCCAGGCCATCGCCAGCCTGCGCGACAAGGGGCAGCTCCCCTTCGCCGAACCATTCCGCCTGGACGATGCGGGCTGGGTGGCCAACCGCTGGTGCGAACTGCTGCCGATCTCGCTGGCCGCCAAGCAGAAGCTGATGGAGCTCGACGACCCGGCAGTCCGCCTGTCGCTGGTCGACGGCTACCTGCGCGACAAGCGCGTGGTCACCGATTGACGGGGGCGGGCTGCAGCAGGCGCCGGATCGGCGCCGGCAGGCCCAGCGCGGCGAGGCCGGCTGGCCCGACCCAGCGCACCTCGCCTGCCGTTGAAGCCAGGGACGCGACCAGCCCGTCGCGGCGGGCCGCGCTCAGGCGATGCGGCAGCTGCCACAGCAGCGGGTCGAGCCTCCAGTCGAAGTGGGTCAGGGTGTGCTCGATGGCCGGCTGCGCGCTGCCCGAGCCCGGCCATCCGGCCAGGGCCTGCTGCAGGGCCTCGAGCGAGTCGAACTCTGGCAGGCTCCACAGTCCGGCCCAGACGCCCCGGTCCGGACGTCGGACCAGCCAGACCTGGTCACGCCAGGTCAGCCACAACACGGCATGGTGGCGCCGGCTGCGACGCAGGCGGCGGGTCTTGACCGGGAAGTCCTGCGGTCGCCCGGAGCGGCTGGCCACGCAATCATCGGCCAGCGGGCAGGCGGCGCACCGCGGGGTGCGCGTCAGGCAGACCGTGGCGCCCAGGTCCATCAGGCCCTGGGTATAGACCGCCACGTCGTCCGGCGGCAACAGCCGCTCGGCCAGGTCCCACAGGCGGCGCGTCTCGGTGGCCGACCCGAGGTCACCTTCGAAGCCCAGGGCACGCGACAGCACCCGCTTGACGTTGCCGTCGAGGATGGCCGCACGTTCGCCGTGGCCGAAGGCGGCGATGGCGGCGGCGGTGGACCGGCCGATGCCCGGCAGGCCTTGCAGGGTGGCGCTGTCGGCCGGGAACCGCCCGCCATGCGCGGTGACCACGACCTGCGCGCAGCGGTGCAGGTTGCGGGCGCGGCTGTAGTAACCCAGGCCGCTCCAGGCGCCCAGCACGTCGTCGAGCGGCGCGTCGGCCAGCGCCTGGACATCCGGAAAGTGTTCCAGGAAGCGCTGGTAATAGGCGACCACGGTGGTCACCTGCGTCTGCTGCAGCATCACCTCGTACAGCCAGATCCGGTAGGGATCGTGGGTGCCCTGCCACGGCAGGTCATGCCGACCGTGCGTGCGCTGCCACCGCTGGACGCGGCGGGCGAAATCCGACGGCAGGGCGGGCTGCCGTGCCGTGGCCCCGCGGTGCCGCGGCATCAGGCCGCAGCGGCGGCCGTGTCGGTGGAGACGGCGCCGGGCTGGGCCTCGGCGCGGGCACGCACCTCGGCCACCCGTCGCTCGAGCTGGCGCTGCTGCTCTTCGTGCAGGGTGTCCTGCTCCTCGACCTCGGCGATGCGTCGCTCCAGCTCGTCGGCAGCGGTCTGGATGCGTTCCAGCGCCTCGCGCCGGTGCTTGAAGGCACGGCGCTTCTCGGCCAGCTGGCGGTCGACCTGGGCCGAGGCCGTGCGGTTCCACAACTCGAGCTCGCTGCTGGCGCCCTCGAAGACCATGCGCAGCTTGGACAGCAGCATGCGCCGGAACTGCTCCATGAAACCCGGCGAGGCCATGCGCCAGGCCTGCAAGAGGCCGAGGTACTGGCTGTAGTTGTGGTCGATCAGGTCGAGCTCGCGTCCGAAGCGCTGCAACTCCGGCTGCGACTGCATCGAGAACGAGAACCCGTACTCGGTGTTGAGCTGGTTGAAGCTGCCGTCGAGCATCTGGCGGATCTCCTCCGCCTGGGTCTGGGCGTCGGCCAGGGCCTGTCGCAGGCGCTGGCACAGCGTCGAGAAGGCCTGCTTGCCACCCAGGTTGAACGGTCGCGCGCCCAGCGCCGACTGCATGGCCGTGACCTCCGAGCGCAGCACCTGGGTGGAGATCTTGGCCAATGCGGCCTTGAGCATGCGCTGCTGCACCGAGCGCACCGCCAGCAGCCGCGTCGTGCAACGCTCGAACTCGGCCGATTCGGCGTCGACGCGCTGCAGCATCAGGCGCACCTTGGCGCCGCTCTTGCCGCGCAGGCCGCGCAGCTCGAGCATCTGCTCGGCGAGGTGGCGGCGCTTGTCGCCGATGCGGCGGGCGGCCGCGGTCTGCACGCGCTGCAGCACGGCCAGCACGTTCTGGCAGAGCAACTCGCGCTGGCGGGGCAGCAGCCCGGCCGACAGGGCGTCCTCGAGTTCACCCAGGTGGCTGCGCTGCAGGCCGCCGGCGCTGCCCGATACGCGTGCAGCCAGGCCATCGCGGGCCGACAGCGCAAACACGCGCTCCACCGGCAACTCCAGCGTGCGCGCCACGCTGTCGCGCTGACCCTGGATCTGGCGCTCGACCTCTTCGGGCGTCGCCAGCGGGTCGTACAAAGCGTCGATCTTGTTGAGCACGACGAAGCGCTCGAGTGCGTCGCTGGACAGATGCTCGCGCCAGATCGTCAGGTCGGACTTCGTCACACCGGTGTCGGCTGCCAGCACGAACACCGTGGCGTGCGCCGTGGGCAGCAGGCCGAGCGTCAGTTCAGGCTCGGCACCGATGGCGTTGAGGCCCGGCGTGTCGATCACCACCAGCCCCCGCTTGAGCAGGGGGTGCGGATAGTTGATGAGCGCATGGCGCCAGGCCGGCACCTCGACCGTGCCGTCGGCTTCGCGCGGCGGATTGTCCTCGGGATGCTCGTCGTTCCAGAAGCCCAGCGCGGCGGCCGTCTCCACGCTGACGCGCTGGGTGCGCGTCACGGCGACCAGGGCCTTGGCCAGCGACTCGGGGTTGTCGGTCTCCAGCGGCATGTGCTGCCACGGTTCGTCGCGGCGCCGCAGATCGGACAGGGCCAGGCCGCGCAGCCGCGTCTCGATCGGCAACAGCGACAGCCGCGGCGGCGCATCGGGGTCGAAGAACATCTCCACCGGACACATCGTCGTGCGCCCCGGCGTGGCCGGCAGCACGCGGCGCCCCGCCCCGGAGAAGAAGATCGCGTTGATGAGTTCGGACTTGCCGCGCGAGAACTCGGCCACGAAGGCCAGCACCAGGCGATCGGAGGCCAGCCGCTCGCGCAGGGCGGCCAGTGCCGCCGTCTGCGGCTCGTCGACCAGCTCATGATCGACGACGAAGCGCGCCAGGCCCATCACGCTGCGGTCGACGTCGCCACGCCAAGCGGAAAGTTCGTCCAGACGAGTGACGATGGAACTCTGCATCGGGGGCACCGGAAGCCTGCGTGCATGCTAGCGCAAGGGGTGCATCCGCCCGTAACCGAAGCTATCCGCCCATGCCGGGTCCATGGGGCCGCGCGCAACAGTTCACGGCAGGACTTGGCGCCGGTGCCCGGCCCCGGCGGCGGTCAGTGGCGCTGGCAGCGCGGGCAGTAGAAGGTGGAGCGTTGCCCTTGCACGATGCGGCGGATGGCCTGGCCGCAGGTGCGGCAGGCCTGCCCCGCGCGGCCGTACACCCGGGCTTCGGCCTGGTAGGCCCCGCTGGCACCATGGGCATCGCGGAAGTCCTGCAAGGTCGAGCCGCCCAGGTCCATCGCACGGGCCAGGGTCTCGCGCAGCGCGCCCAGCAGCCGCTCGGCTGCGCCCGCGCCGATGCGGTCGCTCCGGCGGGCCGGGTGGATGCCGGCGTGGAACAGCGCTTCGCAGGCATAGATGTTCCCGGCGCCGACGATCAGTTCGCCGCCCAGCAGCAGCGACTTGATGCCGGTCCGGCGACGGCGCAGGCCTGCGTGGAAGCGGGCGGCAGTCAACTCCGGATCGAAGGGCTCGAAACCCAGATGCGCCAGGAGGGTCGAGGCGGGTGCATCGGCCAGCGACCCCGACCACACCACCGCTCCGAAGCGCCGTGGATCGGTCAGTCGCAAGGTGCCGCGGGTGGTGATCAGGTCGAAGTGGTCGTGCCTGCCCGGGGCCACGCCGCTCGGCTGCATGGCCAGGGACCCGGACATGCCCAGATGCCACAGCAGCCCGCCCTGGGCCGCGGCATTCGACAGCGGCATCCACAGGTACTTGCCGCGGCGCGCCAGCTCCCCGACGCGCAGCCCGGTCAGCGATTCGGGCGCCACGCCGAGGGGCCAGCGCAGGGGCTTGCCCAGCCGCGCGCCGCGCACCTCGGCGCCGTGCAAAGCTGCCCCGATGCTGCGGCGGGTCACCTCGACTTCGGGGAGTTCCGGCATGGGTCATTATGTGAGAATGAATCTTCACCGCACGGAGTGACGATGCCGCTGTTTCCGCGCTGGCAGGCCCTGCTGGCGGCCCTGCTCACCTTGCCCGCGTGGATGCCGGCATCGGCCGCCACCGAGGGTTCGGCCGCGCCCGCCGAACCGGTGGCGAGCTCGGCGATGGACGCGCCGCTGTTCTACCAGCTGCTGCTCGGCGAGATGGAGCTCAGTGCCGGCCGTCCCGGCGCCGCCTTCGACATCATCCTCGATGCCGCCCGCCGCACGCGCGACCCGGAAGTCTTCAAGCGTGCCGTCGACGTGGCCCTGCATGCGCGCGCCGGCGAGCAGGCCCTGGTGGCGCTGCGCCAATGGCGCCAGGTGCAGCCGGATTCGCTCGACGCCGTGCGCATGCAGGTGCAGATCCTGTCGGGCATGGGCCGCTACGCCGACCTGTCCGAGCCCCTGACCTCGCTGCTGGCGCTGATGCCCGAATCCGAACGGTCCGGGCTGATCGCGGCGCTGCCCCGGTTCGTGCAGCGCGCGCCCGACAAGGTCCCGATGGCCACCCTGCTCGACGAGCTGCTGCAGACCCAGGCGCAGGCGCCCGTGACGCGCGGTGCCGCGACGGTGGCACGCGGTCGCGCCTGGCTGCTGGCCGGCGATATCGACCGCGCTTGGCAGCTGCTGCAGCAGGCCCGCCAGCAGGACCCCGAGGCCACCGGCCCGGTGCTGCTGGCGCTGGACCTGATCGCCCGGCAACCCCAGGCCGAGGCGCAGGTGACCGACTACCTCCAGCGCCCCAACGCCGAACCGCAGGTGAGACTGGCCTACGTGCGGCTGCTGATGGGGGCGCAGCGCTTCGCCGAGGCCATCACCCAGCTCGAGGTGGTGACCCGCCAGCGGCCGGAGATGGCGGCGCCCTACCTGTCCCTCGGTGCCCTGCACGTCGAGCTGCGCCATCCGCAGGAGGCCGAGGTGGCCCTGCGCCGCTACATCGAGCTGGCGCAGGCCGCAGCGGCACCGGCTGTGGCCCCGGCGGCCTCGTCGGCCGAGGCCGACGATGACGACGACGCCCGTGCCGACCAGGGTGTGATCCAGGCCCGCCTGCTGCTGGCCCAGGCCGCCGAGCAGCGCAAGGACTTCGCCGCGGCCGAGAGCTGGCTGGCGCAGATCGACGACCCCAAGCGGGCACTCGAGGTGCAGACACGCCGGGCCACGCTGATGGCGCGCCAGGGCCGCATCGCCGAGGCCCGTGAGGTGGTGCGGCGTGCGCCCGAGCGCGAGGCCGGCGACGCCCGCGCCAAGCTGCTGGCCGAGGCCGGCGTGCTGCGCGAGGTCAAACGTTGGGGAGACGCCTACGAGGTGCTGGGCTCGGCGGTGCAGAAGTTCCCCGAGGACACCGACCTGTTGTACGAGCAGGCGATGGTGGCGGAGAAGCTCGAGCGCCTGGACGAGATGGAGCGCCTGTTGCGCCGGGTCATCGAGCTCAAGCCCGACAACGCTCATGCCCACAACGCGCTGGGCTACTCGCTGGCCGATCGGCGCCAGCGCCTGCCCGAGGCCCGGCATCTGATCCAGCGGGCGCTCGAGCTGTCGCCCGGCGACCCGTTCATCACCGACTCGCTGGGTTGGGTCGAGTACCGCATGGGGAATCCGGCCGAGGCCAAGCGGCTGCTCCGGCAGGCCTACGCGTCGCGGCCCGATGTCGAGATCGCCGCCCACCTCGGCGAGGTCCTGTGGGCCAGCGGCGAGCGCGAGGAAGCCCGCCGCGTCTGGCGCGAAGGGCAGACCCGCGACGCCGCCAACGACGTGCTGCGCGAGACGCTGTCGCGCCTGAAGGCCGATCTGTGAGCGGGTCGTGCCTGGCGCTGGCGGCCGGCGGCGCTGCCGGCGGGTCTTCGCACCCGGCAGGTTTGCGCCGCGGGCCAGGGTACCCGGCTGCCTGGCTGCGCGCCGTGGCCTGGGCATCGCTGTGGGTCCTGTCGTCCTGTGCAACCCGCCCGGCGCCCGATGTCGGCCAGCCCTGGATTTCCGGGCGGCTCAGCGTGCGGGTGGAGGCCAGTGCCGACCGGCCGGCCAGCAGCGTGTCGGCCGACTTCGACCTGCGCGGCGACCATGCGCGCGGCGAGCTCGTGCTGAGCTCACCGCTCGGCACGCGCATCGCCGAAGCCCGTTGGGCGCCCGGCGACGTGGTGCTGGCCACCGGTCAGGGCGAGTCGCGCTACGCCGATCTCGACGCCTTGTCGCGCGAGGCCCTCGGTGAGGTCCTGCCCTTGCGCGCCTTCCCCGACTGGCTGGCCGGCCGGCCCTGGTCGGAGGCGCCTCGCACCGAGCGTCAGGACGGCTTCGAGCAGCTGGGCTGGCAGGTCAAGCTCGACCGGTGGGCCGAGGGCTGGGTGCAGGCGGTGCGGATGACGCCACCGATCGTCGACGTGCGGGCCCGGCTGCAGCGATCGCCATGACGGGGCTGCCGCGCGCGCAGGGCTGGGCCGGATGAGCCTGCAGTCGCTGGTCGACCTGCCGGCGCCGGCCAAGATCAACACCTTCCTGCACGTCGTGGGACGTCGCGAGGACGGCTACCACCTGCTTCAGTCGGCCTTCGTGCTGGTCGACTGGATCGACCTGCTGCACGTCGAGCGCCGGATCGACGGGCTGTTGCGGCGGCACGATCTGGGCGAGCCCCTGCCGCCCGAGGACCTGTGCCTGCGGGCGGCGCGCAGCCTTCAGCAGGCGTCGGGCGTGAGCTTCGGCGCGGACATCTCCGTGCTCAAGCGCCTGCCCAGCGGGGCGGGGCTGGGCGGTGGCAGCTCGGACGCCGCGACGACGCTGGTCGCCCTCAACCGCCTGTGGGGCGTCGGCTGGACCCGTGGGCGGCTGCAGGCCCTGGGGGCGACGCTGGGTGCGGACGTGCCCTTCTTCATCGGTGGTTGCAGCGCCTTCGTCGAGGGCATCGGCGAACGCCTGCGGCCGATGGCCTGGCCGCGCAGCTGGTTCGCGGTGGTCAAGCCCGCGGCTGCGCTGGCGACGGTCGATGTCTTCAGGCATCCCTCGCTGCGACGCGATACCGAAGCTGTTATAGTTGCGGGCTCTCTTGCAGACACTCGGGGCTCGGGATTCGCCGCCGCGGAGCTGGTTTCCGAAGAGTGGGTTGGCAGGTTCGTCGACGGATTCGGCCGCAACGACCTCCAGCCCCCGGCCGAATCCCTGTGTCCGGAGGTGGCGCAAGCCACACGCTGGCTGGAGGCCCGCTTCGGCAATGGCCGCATGACGGGTTCCGGCAGCGCTGTCTTCGCAAGGGCCGGCACCGGCGACCAGCCCGTGGCGACATTGCCGGCGGAAGAACTTCCGTCGGGGTGGGTGGGTCGCATGTGCCGCAGTCTCGACCGTCATCCGCTGGCCGGATGGCTCGACGACTGAGATGGTTTGCTCGAGGGGTCGGGCCTGGCCCGGCTCCTGTGTAGGGGAGTCGCCAAGTTGGTTAAGGCATCGGATTTTGATTCCGACATGCGAGGGTTCGAGTCCTTCCTCCCCTGCCAAACATCCTGACGAGGCTGGCGCCTCGGCCTCCCGGAGACCCATCGTGCTGTTCAACACCGTGCTGTTCACCGGCAACGCCAACCCGGTGCTGGCGCAGGAGATCGCCACGCACCTGGGTGTCGAACTCGGCCGCGCCCATGTCGGACGCTTCTCCGACGGCGAGGTGACGGTCGAGATCCGGCAGAACGTGCGCGCGCGCGACATCTTCGTCGTCCAGCCGACCTGCTCGCCGACCAACGAGAACCTGATGGAGCTCTTCATCATGGTCGATGCGTTGAAGCGTGCCAGCGCGCGCCGCATCACGGCCGTGATTCCATATTTCGGCTACGCCCGCCAGGACCGGCGTCCACGCAGCACGCGGGTGCCGATCAGCGCCAAGGTGGTGGCCAACATGCTGCAGACCGTCGGCGTCGAGCGCGTGCTGACGATGGACCTGCACGCCGACCAGATCCAGGGCTTCTTCGACATCCCGGTCGACAACATCTACGCGTCGCCGGTGCTGCTGTCGGACCTGAAGAGCCGCAACTACAGCAACCTGGTGGTGGTGTCGCCCGATGTCGGCGGGGTGGTGCGTGCGCGGGCGCTGGCCAAGCAGCTGGGCTGCGACCTGGCGATCATCGACAAGCGCCGGCCGGCCGCCAACGTGTCGGAGGTGATGCACGTCATCGGCGAGATCGAGGGCCGCAACTGCGTGATCATGGACGACATGATCGACACCGCCGGCACGCTGGTGAAGGCGGCCGAGGTGCTCAAGGAGCGCGGCGCCAAGAGCGTCTACGCGTACTGCACGCACCCGGTCTTCTCCGGCCCGGCGATCGAGCGGCTGAAGACCTCGCGCATCGACGAGGTCGTCATCACCAACACCATTCCCCTGTCGGACGCGGCCAAGGCCTGCGCCAACATCCGCCAGCTGTCGGTGGCCTTCCTCTTTGCCGAGACGATCCGCCGCATCAGCGACGGCGAGTCGGTCACCTCGCTGTTTGCCGAGCAGAACAACAATTTCTAGAGACGATAGCGGGCTCCTGCGGAGCCCTTCAAGGATGTTTTGTCGGCCGGGCTTGTCCCGGCACCCACCGGGCCCTGGTCGCGGGGCCTTTTTCAACCTGGAGCCATCATGAATTTCACCGCTTTCGAGCGTACGCAGCAGGGGACCGGAGCGAGCCGCCGCCTGCGCAACGCCGCCAAGGTGCCGGGCATCGTCTACGGTGCCGGCGACCCGACGATGATCGAACTCGATCACAACGCGCTGTTCTTCGCCCTCAAGAAGGAAGCCTTCCACAGCTCGATCCTCGACATGGAGCTGAACGGCAAGACGCAGAAGGTGCTGCTGCGCGACTTCCAGATGCACCCCTACAAGCCGCTGGTGATGCACATCGACTTCCAGCGGGTCGACGAGACCACCCGGCTGCGCAAGAAGGTGCCGCTGCACTTCGAGGGCGAGGAGAACTCGCCCGCGGTCAAGACCGACAAGTGCCTGGTCAGCCACGTCGCCACCGAGCTCGAGATCGAGTGCCTGGCCTCGCAGCTGCCCGAGTTCGTCACCATCGACCTGGCGGGCCTGGTCAAGGGCCAGTCGCTGCACGCCAGCGACCTGAAGCTGCCCGAGGGCATCAAGGCGGTCAAGCACGGCACGCTCAACCCGGTGATCGTCGCCGTCACGCTGCCGCGTGTCGAGGAGGAGACCGAGGCCGCCGCCACGACGGTCGTCGCCGCGCCCGAGAAGAAGGGCAAGGGCAAGAAGGACGAGAAGCAGAACAAGAAGTGACCCGGCGCCCGAGCCGGCGAACCGAGGGCCCCCGAAGTGGGGCCCTCTTCTTTTCCGCGGCCGGTCCCGCTTCGGCGGGGCGCGGCGTTCCAGGCGGCCTCCGATAATCGACCGCATCATGATTCGACTCTTCGTCGGCCTCGGCAACCCGGGCCCTGAGTACGAGGCCACGCGCCACAACGCGGGCTTCTGGTGGATCGACGGCCTGGCCGACCACCTGGGCGCGCGCCTGCAGACCGAGCGCAGCTACCACGCGCGCATGGCCCGCGTGAACGCCGCGCAGGGGCCGGTGTGGCTGTTGCAGCCGCTGACCTACATGAACCGATCCGGCCTGTCGGTGGCGGCGCTGGCGCGCTTCTTCAAGATCGCGCCGGCCGACATGCTCGTCGTGCACGACGAGCTCGACCTGCCGCCGGGCCAGGCCAAGCTCAAGTTCGGCGGCAGTGCCGCCGGGCACAACGGCCTGCGCGACATCGCGGCCCAGCTGGGCACCCACGACTTCTGGCGCCTGCGCCTGGGCATTGGGCATCCGGGCGTGAAGTCCGAGGTGGCCGACTACGTGCTGCGCAAGCCCGCGCCCGACGACCGGGAGGCGATCGTGCGCAGCATCGACAAGTCGCTCCAGGCACGCGACGAGCTGCTGGCCGGCGAGATGGAGCGCGCCACCATGAAGATCCACGCCGGGGCGCAGCGACCCAAGCCGCCACGTCCGCCGGCACCACCGGGAGACGCCGAATGAAGATCATCGCCAGCCTGTGCCTGTGCGCCGCCCTCGGCCTGGCGCAAGCTCAGACCGTGTGGCGCTGCGGTCCGGACGGGCGCAGCTACGCGGATGCCCCCTGTCCGGGCGGCCGCGAGGTGGCGGTGGCCGATGAACGCAGCGCCGAGCAGCTGCATGCGGCCCGGCAGGTCGCCGACCGTCAGGCCCGCCTGGCGCGCTCGATGGAGATCGAGCGCGAACGGCGGCAGCGGGAGGCGGTGGTGGCGAGCCGGCTGGCGGCGCGCATCGGCCCGCCGGACGGTGAGCTCAAGCCGAAGGCGAAGGCCCGGTGGCACCTGGCGCCGGCGCAGTGCCGGCGGCCTGCAGCCGACGGAACTTGTCCTGCAGCTGGGCCGGGGTCTCGACGCAGGACGGGTTGACCGGGATGCAGGCCACCGGGCAGAGCTGCACGCATTGCGGCTCGTCGAAGTGGCCGACACACTCGGTGCAGCGGGCCGGGTCGATCTGATAGATCTCCTCCCCCATCGAGATGGCCGAGTTGGGGCACTCGGGCTCGCAGACGTCGCAGTTGATGCACTCGTCGGTGATCATCAGGGCCATGTCGGCTCCGGTTGGCCGGGCACGCCGGCGCGCGCCGGCCCGGCCCTTCACTCGGGCTGCGTCACCCGTTCCTTCAGGCGCCGCAGCACCGAGGGTGCCACGAACTTGGAGACATCACCGCCGAGGCTGGCAATCTCGCGCACGAAGGTGCCGCTGACGAACTGGTACTGGTCGGACGGGGTCATGAACACCGTTTCGACCTCGGGCATCAGCTGGCGGTTCATGCCGGCCATCTGGAACTCGTATTCGAAGTCGCTCACCGCGCGCAGGCCCCGCACCACCACCTGCCCGCCGTTCTCGACCACGAAGTCCCTCAACAGGCCGCGGAACGCGGTGATCTCGATGTTCTTGTACGGCGCCGCGATCTCGGTGGCGATCTCCAGGCGCTCGGCGATGGTGAACATCGTGCGCTTGTGGTGACCCGCGGCGACGGCCAGGATGAGGCGGTCGAAGAGCCCGGCGGCCCGGCGCATCAGGTCCTCGTGGCCCAGCGTCATCGGATCGAAGGTGCCGGGGTAGACAGCGGTGAGCGATTTCATGGGCGCGGCGCAGCCTGGGGGCCAGTGACGACCGGAGTGTAGCGGCGCCTCCACAGGCCGAAGTGCACGGTGCCGGCCCGCCCGGCGCGGAACGCCTCGCAGCCTCGCGGGGTCGCGACCAGCGGCGCGGGCGTCTCGACGTAGAGGTAGCCGCCGTCGACCAGCAGCTCGGCGGCGGCATCGGCCGCCGCGGCGGCCAGATCGGCATCGAAAGGCGGGTCGATGAATGCCAGCTCGAAGCTGCCGTGCGGCGCCGAGCGCATCCACGTCATCGCGTCGGCACGGCGCACGTCCACCGCGGTGGCCTGCAGGCGCTGGCACGTCGCCAGCAGGCTGCGGACCTGCGCCGGATCGTGTTCGAGCAGCGTCACCTGCGACGCCCCGCGCGAGGCGGCTTCGTAGCCCAGCGCGCCGCTGCCGGCAAAGGCATCGAGGCAGCGCCAGCCGGTCAGGTCCTGGCCGAGCCAGTTGAACACGGTCTCGCGCACGCGGTCGGGCGTGGGTCGCAGGCCGGGCCGGTCGGCCACCGGCAGCTTGCTGCGCTTCCACTGGCCGCCGATCAGGCGCACCTCGTGCGGCCGGCGCCGATCCGCCGACACCGACGTCGCGGATGTCGCTCGGCGGGCCATGCCGGCGCTCGCGCCGCGGGAAGGCGGTGGCCCGGCGGCCTTCACAGCCGCACGGTGATGCCGTCGCGCGCCATCAAGGCCTTGGCCTGCCCGACCGTGAACTCGCCGTAGTGGAAGATGCTGGCAGCCAGCACCGCGTCGGCCCCACCGATGCGGATGCCGTCGGACAGGTGCTCCAGCGCACCGACGCCACCCGAGGCGATCACCGGCACCGGCACGGCGTCGCTGACCGCGCGCGTGAGCTCGAGGTCGAACCCGACCTTGGTACCGTCGCGGTCCATGCTGGTCAACAGGATCTCGCCGGCACCGGCCTCGGCCATGCGGCGTGCCCAGCCGACGGCGTCGATGCCGGTGTTGCGCCGGCCGCCGTGTGTGTAGACGTCCCAGCCGGCCTGCGCGCCGGCCACCGGACGGCCCTGCTCGTCGACCCGGCGCTTGGCGTCGATGGCCACGACGATGCACTGCGCGCCGTACTTGTCCGACGCGTCGCGGATCACCTGCGGGTTGGCCACCGCGGCCGAGTTGAAGCTGACCTTGTCGGCCCCGGCGTTGAGCAGCCGGCGCACGTCGGCCACCGTGCGCACGCCGCCGCCGACCGTCAGTGGAATGAACACCTGGGCAGCCACGGCCTCGATGATGTGCAGGATCAGGTCGCGGTCGTCGCTGGTGGCCGTGATGTCGAGAAAGGTGATCTCGTCGGCGCCCTGGTCGTTGTAGCGCGCGGCGATCTCCACCGGATCGCCGGCGTCGCGCAGTTCGATGAAGTTGACGCCCTTGACGACACGGCCACCGGTGACGTCCAGGCAGGGAATGATGCGCTTGGCGAGCATGGGGTCGGGGCGTGCGTCGGGCCTCGCGTCGGATCGCTCAGGCGGACTCGGCGCCGAGCTCGTCGGCCCGGGCCTGCGCCGACGCGAAGTCGAGCGCCCCGGTGTAGATCGAGCGGCCGCAGATCACCCCTTCGATGCCCTCGGACTCGACCGCGCAGAGCTTCTCGATGTCGGCGATGCCGGCCAGGCCACCCGAGGCGATGACGGGGATGGTCAGTCCCTGGGCCAGCCGCACGGTGGCCTCGACGTTGATGCCGGTGAGCATGCCGTCGCGGCCGATGTCGGTGTAGATCACGCCGTTGACGCCGTAGTCCTCGAACTTGCGCGCCAGGTCCAGCACCTCGTGTCCGGTCAGCTTGCTCCAGCCGTCGGTGGCGACTCTGCCGTCCTTGGCGTCGAGCCCGACGATGATGTGGCCGCCGAAGGCGCTGCAGGCATCCTTCAGGAAGCCCGGGCTCTTGACCGCGGCGGTGCCGATGATGACGAAGCTCAAGCCGTCGTCGAGATAGCGCTCGATGGTGTCGAGGTCGCGGATGCCGCCGCCCAGCTGCACCGGGATCTCGTCGCCGACCTCGCGCAGGATGGCCTTGACGGCACCCTCGTTGACCGGCTTGCCCGCGAAGGCTCCGTTGAGGTCCACCAGATGCAGCCGCCGAGCCCCGGCGTCGAGCCAGCGGCGCGCCATGGCCGCCGGGTCGTCGCCGAAGGTGGTGGCGACGTTCATGTCGCCTTGCTGGAGGCGGACGCAATGGCCGTCCTTGAGGTCGATGGCTGGGATCAGCAGCATGGCTCGGGGCTGAGCGGGGTGGAGGATCCGGGTGGGCGGGAAGAGCGGTGCAAGGCAGGGCGGACGGCGGCCATCGAGGGTCGGACCTGGATCGGCGCGGCCGGCTGCGAGTGCCGGCGAAGGATTTCAGGGCCTCCAGGCGAGGAAGTTGCGATACAGGGCCAAGCCGTGGGCGGCACTCTTCTCGGGGTGAAACTGGGTGGCAAAAATGTTATCCCGCGCCAGCGCACAGGTAAAGGCGGCACCGTAGTCGGTCTGGCCTGCGGTATGGGCCGCGTCGTCGGGGTCGGCGTAGTAGCTGTGCACGAAGTAGAACCAGGCGTCGTCGGGCACGCCGGCCCACACCGGATGCGGGCGCGCCTGGCGGACGCGGTTCCAGCCCATCTGCGGGACCTTGTAGCGGCTGCCGTCGGGCTGCAGCCGCCCTTCGAGCTGGAAGCGGCGCACCCGGCCGGGCACCAGGTCGAGGCCCGGCGTGTCCTGCTCCTCGCTGTGCGTCAGCAGCATCTGCATGCCCACGCACACGCCCATCAGCGGCTTGCTCGCCGCGGCCTCCAGCACCGCCTGCTGCAGCCCCGAGTCGCGCAGCTCGCGCATGCAGTCGCGCATCGCCCCCTGGCCGGGCAGCACCACGCGCTCGGCGGCATGCACCTCTTCGGGGCGGCCGGTCACGATCACCTCGGTGTCGCTGCCGGCAGCCACGTGCATCACGGCCTGGGAGACCGAGCGCAGGTTGCCCATGCCGTAGTCGACGACCGCGACGCTGCGTGTCACAGGCTGCCCTTGGTCGACGGCACCACGCCGGCCGAGCGCGGGTCGGGCGTCAGCGCCATGCGCAGGGCGCGGGCGAAGGCCTTGAACACCGTCTCGCACTGGTGGTGGGCGTTGTGGCCGTGCAGGTTGTCGATGTGCAGCGTCACGCCGGCATGGTTGGCGAAGCCCTGGAAGAACTCGAAGCTCAGCTGGGTGTCGAAGCCGCCCACCATGCCCGAGGTGAACGGCACCCGCATGTGCAGGCCGGGGCGGCCGGAGAAGTCGATCACGACGCGCGACAGGGCCTCGTCCAGCGGCACGTAGGCATGGCCGTAGCGGTTGATGCCCTGCTTGCCGCCCACCGCGCGGGCCACCGCCTGGCCCAGCGTGATGCCCACGTCCTCCACGGTGTGGTGGCCGTCGACATGCAGGTCGCCCTGGGCTTCGACCTCCAGGTCGATCAGGCCGTGCCGCGCGATCTGGTCGAGCATGTGGTCGAAGAAGCCGATGCCGGTGGCCAGCTGCGAGCGGCCGCTGCCGTCGAGGTCGACGCGCACGCGGATCTTCGTTTCCTGGGTGTCGCGCCGCACCTCGGCGCATCGTGTCGGGGTGTTCATGTCACAAGCTCTGCTGCAAGGCCTCGATCATGCGGTCGTTCTCGTCCGGTGTGCCGACGGTCAGCCGCAGGCACTGCGCCAGCAGCGGATGCAGCCCCGCGATGTGCTTGACCAACACGCCGCGGCTCTTCATGCCGGCAAACGCGCGGGCCGAGTCGGGCACGCGCACGAGGATCATGTTGGCCTCGCTGGGATAGGGCCGCACGCCGGGCAGCGTGGCCAGCGCCCGCTGCAGGCGGGCGCGCTCGTCGCGCAGCAGCGCCGCCTGGCGGGCGTACTCGTCGGCATGGTCCAGTGCGAACAGCGTGGCCTCGGCGTTGAGCACGCTCACGTTGTAGGGGGGGCGCACCTTGTCGATCTCGTCGATCAGCGCTGCCGCCCCGCACAGATAGCCCAGCCGCACGCCGGCCAGGCCGAACTTGGACAGCGTGCGCATCACCAGCACGTGGTCGTGCCCGGCCAGGCGCGGCAGCCAGGTGCGCGAGGCGAACGGCTGATAGGCCTCGTCGAACACCACCAAGCCCTGCTGCGCGCCGACGGCCTGCACGATGCGCTCGACCGCGGTCTCGTCGAAGAGGTTGGCGGTCGGGTTGTTGGGGTAGGCGATGTAGGTCAGCGCCGGGCGGTGGCGCTCGATCGCCGCCAGCATCGCGTCGGTGTCGAGCTCGAAGTCGGCGGTCAGTGGCACGCCAACGAAGTTGAGCCGGCGCAGCTTGGCCGACATCTCGTACATCACGAAGCCCGGCAGCGGTGCCAGCACGCTGGCGCCGGGCACGTTGCAGGCCACCGACAGGATGTCGATCAGCTCGTCCGAGCCGTTGCCGAGGATCAGCTTGCAGCCCTCGGGCAGGCCGACGAAGGCCGACAGCCGCGCCACGACGTCGGCAATGCACTGCACCGGGTAGCGGTTGATCGCCACGCGCGCGAGCCGGTCGCCGAGTTCCCGCTGCAGCTCCGGGGGCAGGCGGAACGGGTTCTCCATCGCGTCGAGCTTGACCAGCCCGGTGCTCGGCTGGATCGCGTAGGCGTGCATCGACTGCACGTCCTGGCGGATGGTGTGCTGCAGGCGTTCGGCAAGGCTGGGATTCATGGGCGGGTCCCGGTGGGCGAGGGTGCGTCTTCGAGCCGCAGCTCGGCCGCGCGGGCATGGGCCTGCAGGCCCTCGCCGTAGGCCAGCTCGGCGGCGATCGGCCCGAGCGCCCGGGCGCCGGCGGCGCTGACCTCGATCAGGCTGCTGCGCTTGACGAAGTCGTAGACACCCAGCGGCGACGAGAAGCGCGCGGTGCCCGAGGTCGGCAGCACGTGGTTGGGACCCGCGCAGTAGTCGCCCAGGCTCTCGCTGGTGAAGGCGCCCAGGAAGATCGCGCCGGCGTGGCGCAGCAGGGGCTCCCAGCGCTGCGGATCGCGCGAGCTCAGCTCCAGGTGCTCGGGCGCGATGCGGTTGCTGATGGCGCAGGCCTCGTCCATCGAGCGGGTGCGGATCAGCGCGCCGCGTCCCTCCAGCGAGGCGCGGATCACGTCGCGCCGCGGCAGCGTGGGCAGCAGCCGCTCGATCGACGCGGCCACCGCATCGATGTAGCTCGGATCGGGACACAGCAGGATGCTCTGCGCCAGCTCGTCGTGCTCGGCCTGGCTGAAGAGGTCCATCGCCACCCAGTCGGGCGGCGTGCTGCAGTCGGCCAGCACCAGGATCTCGCTGGGGCCGGCGATCATGTCGATGCCCACCTGGCCGAACACACGCCGCTTGGCCGCGGCCACGTAGGCATTGCCGGGACCGGTGATCTTGTCGACGCGCGGGATCGTCGCGGTGCCGAAGGCCAGGGCCGCCACGGCCTGCGCGCCGCCGATCGTGAAGGCGCGGCTGACGCCGGCCACCGCGGCGGCGGCCAGCACCAGGTCGTTGCGTTCACCGACCCCGGCGGTGGCGACGCCCGCGCCGCCGGTGGCCAGGCTGCCGCGCACCGGCGTGGGCACGACCATGATGATCTCGCCGACGCCGGCCACGTGCGCCGGTACCGCGTTCATGATCAGGCTGGATGGGTAGGCGGCCTTGCCGCCGGGGACGTAGATGCCCACGCGGTCGAGCGGCGTGACCTTCTGGCCGAGCAGCGTGCCATCGGCATCGCGGTAGCTCCAGCCGCGGCAGCAAGCCTCGAGCTGGCGCTGGTGGTAGTCGCGCACGCGCAGCGTCGCCTGCTCGAGCGCCGCGCGCTGGGCCGGTGTGATGCGGCCGAGGGCGGCCTGCAGGTCGCCGGGGCCGAGCTCGAGCGCCGCTACCGACTCGGCGCGCAGGCCGTCGAAGCGCGCCGTCAGCTCCAGCACCGCGGCATCGCCGCGCGCGCGCACGTCGTCGATGATCTGCGCGGCGCGGCCGTCGATGGCCGCGTCGGTGTCGGCCGACCAATGGAGGACCTGCTGGAACTGCGCCTCGAAGTCGGCGTCGGTGGTGGCCAGCCGGCGCAGGGCGACGCGCACGGCAGCCCCTTCGGGCTGCGCCCTCTGGACTCCGCCATCCGGGCGGCCAGGCGGGCTCATGCCGTTCCCCGCGCCACGGCCGCCTCGAAGGCATCGATCAGCGCGCGGATCGGCTCGCGCTTGAGCTTGAGCGCGGCCTGGTTGACGACCAGGCGCGAAGAGATGTCCATGATGTGCTCCACCTCGACCAGGTGGTTGGCCCTGAGTGTGCTGCCGGTGGACACCAGGTCGACGATGGCGTCGGCCAGTCCGGTCAGCGGGGCCAGCTCCATCGAGCCGTAGAGCTTGATCAGGTCCACGTGCACGCCCTTGGCGGCGAAGTGCTGGCGCGCCGTCTCGGTGTACTTGGTGGCCACCCGGATGCGCGAACCCTGGCGCACCGCGCTGGCGTAGTCGAAGTCGGCGCGCGTGGCCACGCTCATGCGGCAGCGCGCGATCTTCAGGTCCAGCGGGCGGTACAGGCCGTCGCGGCCATGCTCCAGCAGCACGTCCAGCCCGGCCACGCCGAGATCGGCGCCCCCATGCTGCACGTAGGTGGGCACGTCGGTGGCGCGCACCAGCACCACGCGCACGTCGGGCCGGGTCGTGCCGATGATGAGCTTGCGCGATTTCTCGGGGTCTTCCAGCACCTCGATGCCGGCCGCCTGGAGCAGCGGCACCGAGTCGTCGAAGATGCGTCCCTTCGAGAGGGCCAGGGTGATCATGGCAGGCGGACTCCGGGCGGTGATGGCTGGGTGGCCGCCGCCTGGTGGACCTGCCGTTCCTGCCCTCGACGCGGGCGGCGCGCGGCGGCCACCCGCGGCGCGCCGCAGGTGGGCCTAGGGGTGGTGGTGCTGCGCCGACCCGGACTGGGCGGCGTGTTCGGCGGGCGTCAGCGTCTTCATCGACAGCGCGTGGATCTCTTCGCGCATTCTATCGCCCAGGGCTGCGTAGACCCGCTGGTGGCGCCGCACGCGCGTCAGGCCCTCGAACTCGGGCGAGACGATGGTGGCGAAGAAGTGGCGGCCATCGCCCTCCACCTCGATCTGCGTGCAGGCCAGCCCCTGGGCGATGAAGCCACGCACCTGGTCCGGCGTCGGCTCGGCCATCAGCCCAGGTCCTTCTGGCTGACGATCACCCGCGAGGCGATGCCGTAGGCGATGGCCTCGTCGGCGTTCATCCAGTAGTCGCGCTCCATGTCGGCGCGCACCTTCTCGATCTTCTGGCCGGTCTCCGCGGCGATCACCGAGGCGATGCGCTCGCGTGTCTTGATGATCTCCTTGGCCATGATCGCGATGTCGGTGGCCCGGCCACCGGCACCGCCGGCGGGCTGGTGGATCATGAAGCGCGTGTTGGGCAGGCACACGCGGCGCTCCTTGGGGGCGGCCAGGAAGATGTGGGTCGCCGCGCTCGCCACCCAGCCGGTGCCGATGGTGGTGACCGGCGCGCGCACGAAACGGATCATGTCGTGGATCGCGTCGCCCGACTCGACGTGCCCGCCGGGCGAGGAGATCAGCAGGTGGATCGGGGCGTCGGAGTCCTGCGCCAGCAGGATCAGGCGCTCGCAGGCGCTGCGCGCGAGCTTGTCGTCGATCTCGCCGAAGACGAGCACGAAGCGCGACTTGAAGGCCAGTTGCTCGGCCAGGCCGGACGGGCGGTCGGCCTTGTCGTTCTTGGCGGGCTTGTCGTCGCCGGCGAGTCGGGTGGGCATGGCGTTCTCCATCGGGCGGCGATTATCTCTTGAGTGCGCCGGCCTCGGCCCGGAGGGGGCTCGATGCCCGTGCCGGGCCGCGGGGCGGTCAGGAGCGAATCTTGTACCCGCGGCGCAGCAGCTCCAGGCACAGCCCGGCCACCACGACGTAGCTGCCGCCCACCACCACCAGGCTGAGCCACGGCGACACGTCGCTGTGGCCGAAGAAGCCGCGGCGGAAGCCGTCGATCATGTAGAAGAAGGGATTCAGGTGGCTCACGCTCTGCCACACGGCGGGCAGCGACTTCACCGAGTAGAAGACCCCCGACAGGAAGGTCATCGGCATGATGATGAAGTTCTGGAAGGCCGCCATCTGGTCGAACTTCTCCGCCCACAGGCCGGCGATCAGGCCCAGCGATCCGAGCATGCCCGCCCCGAGCGCCGCGAAGACGACGATCCACCACGGCTCGGCCAGGTGCACCGGCGCGAACCACACGGTGACGACGAAGACCCCGGCACCGACGCACAGCCCGCGCACCATCGATGCACCCACGTAGGCCACGTACCAGGCCCGGTGCGACAGCGGCGTGACCAGCAGGAACACCAGGTTGCCGGTGATCTTGCTCTGGATCAGCGAGCTGGAGCTGTTGGCGAAACTGTTCTGCAGCACGCTCATCATCACCAGCCCGGGGATCAGGAAGCTGGTGTAGCCGACGCCGGGGAAGACCTGCACGCGGTCCTCGAGCACGTGGCCGAAGATCAGCAGGTACATGATGGCCGTGAGCACCGGCGCGGCCACGGTCTGGAAGGCCACCTTCCAGAAGCGCAGCACCTCCTTGTACAGCAGCGTGCGGGCGCCCTCCAGGTGCGTCATGCGTGCGCGCCTTCCATGATCTGCAGGAACACGTCCTCGAGGTCGGCGCGGCCGATCTCGAGGTCCTCCACGCGCACGCCGGCCTCGCGCAGGGCCGCCAGCAGGTGCTCGACCTCGGCGGCGTCGTGAGCCTTGAGCTGGGCGATGCGTCCGGTCACCCGGGCCTGGGCGGCCAGCGCTGCCGGCAGCGCATCGTCGGTCTTGAAGCGCAGCATCGTGCTGGCCATGCCCGACAGCAGCGCCGAGGTCTTGTCCAGCGCCACCACGCGACCCTGCTTGAGCATCGCGATGCGCCCGCACAGTGCCTCGGCCTCCTCCAGGTAGTGCGTGGTCAGCAGCACCGCGTGGCCCTGCTTGTTGAGCCGCGCGATGAACTGCCACAGCGTCTGGCGCAGCTCGACGTCGACGCCGGCGGTCGGCTCGTCGAGCACGATCACCGGCGGCTTGTGCACCAGGGCCTGGGCCACCAGCACGCGCCGCTTCATGCCACCGGAGAGCTGCCGCATGTTGGCGCCGGCCTTGTCGGCCAGGCCCAGGCTGGCCAGCAGTTCGTCGATCCAGGCGTCGTTGTGGCGCACGCCGAAGTAGCCGCTCTGGATGCGCAGCGTCTCGCGCACACTGAAGAAGGGGTCGAAGACCAGCTCCTGCGGCACGATGCCCAGCGAGCGTCGCGCCGCGGCGTAGTCGGTGATCACGTCGTGCCCGTGCACCTCGACACGGCCGGCGCTGGCTCGCGACAGGCCGGCGAGCACCGAGATCAAGGTGGTCTTGCCGGCACCGTTGGGGCCCAGCAGGCCGAAGAACTCGCCGGGCTGGATGTCGAAGCTCACGCCGTCCAGGGCCTTCAGCGAGCCCCGCGAGCCGGTGTAGATCTTGGTGACGGATTCGAAGCGAACGGCAGGGGCACTGGACATGAGGGGCGGGATTGTAGGCAGGCGGCGCCGACTTTGCCGGTGCCAGAATGGGCCGACCCCGCCCGCGCCATGCCGCCTCCGAAGAAGCCCCGCCGCACCGCCGAGCGCATCCTCGAGGTGGCGCTCGAGCTGTTCAACCGCTTCGGCGAACCCAACGTCAGCACCACGCTGATCTCGGCCGAACTGCGCATCAGCCCGGGCAACCTGTACTACCACTACCCGGCCAAGGACGAGCTGATCAACGCGCTGTTCGAC
>WBZL01001473.1_pt1 | contig 24699 bp, 26 predicted proteins | sample 5204291 | NCBI WGS metagenome assembly WBZL01 (sample SAMN12344345, study PRJNA552823) | activated sludge metagenome | biome: Activated sludge suspended growth; feature: Nitrification reactor; material: Wastewater; isolation source: activated sludge from nitrification reactor of wastewater...
AACGAAATCTTCGCCGTCGTGTTTCTCGACAACCAGCACCAGGTGCTCGCCTTCGAGCCGCTGTTCAAGGGCACGGTCGACCAGACTTCGGTGTATCCGAGGGTGGTTGTCCAGCGTGCGCTGGCGCTCAACGCTTCGGCGCTGATCCTGGCGCATCAGCACCCGTCGGGAAACACCGAGCCCTCTGCCGCTGATCGTGCGATCACCGAGCGGCTGAAGAGCGCCCTGGCCACCGTCGATGTCCGGGTGCTGGATCACTTCATCGTCGGCAAGGGCAGCCCATTCTCCTTCGCCGAAGCCGGTCTGCTGTAGCAGCGTCAGTTCACTTCGTAGCCTCGGCATGCGCCGTTCATCCCCATGGGAGCCTTCGGGCTCCCCTTCTTTCGACAGCGCTCCCCCAACCGGGACATCCCGGCTTCGGATTCTCTGTCGCTCCGCGGACGCCCTTGAATTCGACTACGACCCGCATCGACACCACGGAGGCGCAATATGCCGGTTCCACCCCTTCGCTTACTTTCATCCCTCGCCTCGTGGCGACCCATGACTGCCACGGCGATTACGTGGCTGTGCATGGCTTTGTTCTGCCCGCTCGCTGTGGCCGATGTGCTTGTCGTCACCGACAGCCATCATCCCGTGCAGCCGGCCGCCGAGGCGCGCGTTATCGAACTCGATTTGCCGGCTCGCCTCGAGACCGAGCTGGCTGCGGGGCTGCCCTCCGATCCTGTGAGGGCCGCGGCCGTCATACAGCAGCGCCTCCGCGAAGGAGGCGAGGAACTCCAACACCGAATCGGACGCGCCTACCAAGGCGTCGCCGAGGCCTGGGGACTGGGCGTCGTCAAGATTCCCGCGATCGTGGTCGACCGTCGCTATGTGGTCTACGGCGACCCGGAGGTCAGCCGGGCCATGGCGTCCATCGAAGTCCATCGGAGGGCTCGACCATGAACCAACTGCACTCGGCGCCATCGCGGTTCGGTGTCGATCCGGGGGGCAATTTGGAAGGGAAGTACCTCATTTTGATGGTGTGGGCCGATCGTCCAACGTGATCCTTCAAGGGCTGTTGATGTATATCAATTCGAAAGCGCAATATCCAAGTGTATATTGCGCTTTCGAAAACAAGCCTATGAGACCGCCGTGTTGACTCCCACATCCGTGAAAAAAGGCCTTGTCGTGCTCGCTGCCCTCGTCGCGACCGGCCTGGCGCACGCCGGCGAGGTGACGGTGTCTGCCGCCGCCAGCCTGACGAACGCCTTCAAGGACGTTGCCCAGCGCTATGAGGCGCAGCATCCCGGCTCAAGGGTCCTGCTGAATTTCGGCTCCTCCGGTGCGGTGCTGCAGCAAATGGCCAAGGGGGCGCCTGTCGATGTCTTCGCCTCTGCGGACCAAGAGACGATGGACATGGCGGAGGCGCAGGGCTTGGTTGTCCGCGGGGAGCGGCACGACTTTGCCCGCAATGCCCTCGTACTGGTGGTCCCTAGTGACAGCAGGCAGTCCCTCGGCCGCCTGGATGACCTGATGCAGCCCGCTGTGCAGAGGGTCGTTATCGGCAACCCCGCGAGCGTTCCCGTCGGTCGGTATGCCAAGCATGCGCTGGAGGCGGCCAAGCTGTGGTCCGACGTTTCGTCAAAGGCGGTCAGCACCCAGAACGTTCGCCAGTCGCTCGACTACGTGGCGCGTGGCGAGGTGGATGCGGGTTTTGTCTATGCAACTGACGCGGCGGTCATGAAAGACAAGGTGCGTGTGGCTTTCGAGGTGCCGCTGGATGTCGCGATCGCGTATCCGATCGCACGGACGGTGGGGAGTGCGAACGCCGAGGAAGCCCAACGATTCGTTGCCTTCGTGCTGTCGCCGACCGGGCAGGCAATCCTTGGCAAGTATGGCTTCCAGAGGCCGTGAGCCGGGTCTCGATAACACATGGAGTCGGCATGGACGGCGCTGGCCCTCTCATTGAAGGTCGCCGGCTGGGCTACGGCGATCGACCTGGTGCTAGGCGTTGCCGTGGGTTACCTGCTGGCGCGCACGCGCTTCCCCGGGCGAGATCTGCTCGACACGCTGCTGACACTGCCAATGGTGATGCCCCCGACTGTGCTGGGCTATTACCTGCTGGTGATGATCGGGCGGCGTGGCTGGCTGGGGGCGTGGTTGCACGAGCAGTTTGCGATCAACTTGATCTTCACTTGGCAGGGCGCGGTGATCGCGGCCTCCATCGTGGCTTTCCCGCTCGTGTTCAAGCCCGCCCGCGCAGCCTTCGAGGCCGTGGACGGGCAACTGGAGCAGGCTGCCCGGGTGCTGGGTATCCCCGAGGTCGCCGTATTCTTCCGCGTCACCTTGCCGCTGGCGTGGCGTGGCATCCTGGCCGGCTTGCTGTTGGCCTTTGCCCGTGCACTCGGCGAGTTCGGTGCGACCTTGATGGTGGCCGGCAGTATTCCCGGCAGGACGCAAACGCTGTCGGTGGCGGTATACGAAGCGGTCCAGGCCGGACAGGACGATACCGCCAACCTGCTCGTGCTCGTCACTTCGGTGGTGTGCGTGGTGGTGCTGCTGGCGGCGGGGCGGCTTGCTCCCGGCCGCGTTGCCAGCCGCTAGGGAGGCCGCGCGATGCAACTTGACCTAGACGTTCGCAAGACCCTGCGGTCCGGCCAGCGGGTGTTCCATCTCGATGTACGTCTTCAATCCTGCAGCCAACGTATCGTGATCCTAGGCCCGTCCGGTTCGGGCAAGAGCCTGACGCTCAAGGCCATCGCTGGCTTGCTGCGCCCGGATTCTGGCCATATTCGCCTTGACGGGAAGGTGCTGTTCGACGCTGCAAAAGGCATTCATCTGCCGCCCCAGGGGAGAGAAGTGGCCTACGTCTTCCAGGACTACGCCCTGTTTCCGCACTTGACCGTGCGGCAGAACATTGCCTTTGGGCTGACGCGAGGGTGGTTCAACCCGCTGGCGCATGTCCGGCACGAAACGGTCGAATACTGGCTGGATGCGTTCCAACTCGCCCATCTAGCCCACCAGTTCCCGGTTGAACTGTCGGGTGGGCAGCGCCAGCGCACTGCGCTGGCACGGGCCTTGGTGGCGAGACCGCGCGCCCTCCTGCTGGACGAACCTTTCGCCGCACTCGATCCGACCTTGCGCATTGCGATGCGCGAGGAGTTGGGAGAACTCCAGCAGCGGCTGCAGGTGCCGATGGTGCTCATCACGCATGACCCGGAAGACGCGGTGGTTTTCGGCGATCACGTCCTGAGCCTGCAAGACGGGCGCTTCGCCGTCGAGGCCGGGGAAGGGGCGCTGGAGGCCTTGCATGCGTGAGCCGTTCATTCGGCTTCGCCACCTGAACAGCGGCCAGGGGAAGGTGTCGTCACTTATTTTTTTGCCAACCGCTATATATAAGTTGCTATTGCTAACCAGGGGAGAAATATTGATGTTCAGGCCACCGAGAAATCCATCCTTTCCACGAACGCGGCGGGCTGCACTGGCGACGGCCGTCGCCGTTGCGAGTGGCTGCACGGCGGCATGGGCACAGGAAGGGCGCGGCGCAACGCCGTTCGAACTGGGCGCCATCCAGGTGACGGCTCCGCGCCTCGCTCTCGGCGAGATCGCGCCGGAGCAAGTCTCCTCGGTGGTCACGCGCGAGGACATCCAGACGTTCAACCGCGAAACCGTGGGCGAAGCCGTCAATCTGCTCTCCGGGGTGACGGTGTCGACCAACTCGCGCAACGAGCAGACGGTTTACCTGCGCGGCTACGATCCGCGCCAGGCGCCGTTGTTCATCGACGGCATCCCGGTCTATGTGCCCTATGACGGATATGTCGACTTTGGTCGCTTCGACACCGGCGATCTCGCCGCGATACAGGTTGCCAAGGGGTTCAGCTCCGTGGCCTACGGCCCCAACACGCTGGGCGGCGCCATCAACCTGATCTCGCGCAAGCCGGGCAAGGCCTTCGAGGGTGACGCGAGCATCGGTTTCGGCGAGGATGGTGCCCGCCGGGCGGCGGTCAATCTCGGCAGCAACCAGGGCGTCTGGTACGTGCAGGCCGGCGTTGCCCATCGCGAAGCCGATGGCTTCAGGCTGTCCGACGACTTCAGGCCGACCGCGACGGAGGACGGCGGCCGGCGTGACAACGCCTACTACAAGGACAGCAAGGCCTCGCTGAAGCTGGGCCTGACCCCCGGAGGCGGCGACGAATACGCGCTGACCTACATCAAGCAGGACGGCGAGAAGGGCCAGCCGCCGTCGACTGACCCGACCGCCGCGCGCTACTGGCAGTGGCCATACTGGGACAAGGAGAGCCTGTACTTCGTCTCACGCACCGCGCTGGGTGCGCATGAGACACTGAAGCTGCGCCTCTTTGCCGACTGGTTCGACAACGAGGTGAACAGCTACACCGACGCGACCTACGCCACGCTCAAGACGAGCGGTTCCGGCAGCGTGTCCACCGGCCGCAGCATCTATCACGACAAGACCCATGGCGGCGCGGTGGAACTCGAGTCGCGGCGCTTCGAGGGCCATCTGGTGCGCTTCGTCGCCCAGACGAAGAGCGACCGGCATGAGGAGCGCGACGGTGACAATGCCCTGGGCGCGGATTTCGAGGACACCCTGCGCTCGCTGTCGGTCGAGGACGGCATCTCGGTCGGCGACAAGACGCTGCTGTCCATCGGCCTGGCCCATCACGAACTCGAACCGGAAAAGGTGTTCAGCAGCGGTGGCAGCTTCACCCTGCCGCGCCGCCAGCGCGCCACCGATGCGCAGATCGGCCTGTTCTACGATCTGACGCCAACGGCGCGCCTGTACGCGACCGTGGCGGAGAAGACCCGGTTGCCCACCCTCAAGGATCGCTACTCCATCCGCCTGGGCCGTTTCATCGAGAACCCGGACCTCGAGGCCGAGCAGGCGCGCAACTACGAGATCGGCTACCAAGGGCAGCCCTGGGCCGGTGCCCAGGCGGACGCCGCAATCTTCTGGAGCGATATCGAGGACAAGATCCAGAGCGTCAACCTGACTGGCGCGGCCAGCTGCAGCGCCGCCAACCAATGCCAGATGCAGAACGTCGGAAAGGCGCGAATCAAGGGCATCGAGCTTGGCCTCAAGACACCGCTCGGCGCGCGCTGGGAGATCGGCGGCAACGCGACCTGGATGGATGTGGAGAACGTCAGCGATCCCGCGACCAGGCTGACGAACATCCCGGAGACGAAGATCATCCTGCATGCGCTGTGGCGAGCTGCGGCGGCGGTGGACATGATCGCCTTCGCCGAGCATGACAGCGGCCGCTGGGCCAGCGATACGGTAAAGCTGGACGGGTTCACCACGCTGAATCTCAAGATGGTCTGGCGGCCGATGAAGGACCTGTCCGCCGAGCTGCGGGTCAACAACGTCACCGACCGGAACTACGAACTCGAGGCGGGCTTTCCTGCGCCGGGGCGCATGTGGTTCGCCAGTCTGGACTACCGATTCTGAGGACGGACGATGGCAACCTTGACAGCCCATGCCGCTGGGCCGGCCCTCTCGCCGACCAACACCAGCCCCATCGCCGCGATCGTTCATCTCGAGCACGGCGTCGCCGACGGCGTCCTCGCCGACTTTGCCTTTGCCCTGCGCCAGGCGGGCCGGCGGGTCCGGGGGGTGGTTCAGCAGTCCACGGGCGGTACGGGCAAGGAGGCGACGATGCTCGTCGATCTCGACCAGGGAACTCGCTTCCCCCTCTTCCAGCGCCTCGGCGCGGGCGCCGGCTCGTGCAGCATCGACCAGCACGGCGTGGCTGCCGCGAGCGTGGTCCTGCGCGGTGCGCTCGATGCGGCCCCCGATCTCGTCGTGGTCAATCGTTTTGGTGCGCTGGAGGCGGCGGGCGAGGGATTTGCCGACGAGATGCTGGCCCTGATGAGCGAGGGCATTCCCCTGCTCACCGTCGTCGCCGAAGCCTATCGATTCGACTGGCAGCACTTCACCGGCGGCGCCGGTGTGGAACTCGACCCGAGCCGGGAGGCGCTCGATGCCTGGTTCGCCGGCCTGCAACGGGGTAGCGGCCGGTGAAGCGGCGCGACCTCTTGCGCGCACTGGCCATCGCGCCCTGGCTGGCCTGGGTGCCGGCAGGGGCGCGGGCAAAGGCCGGTGTCGAGAGCACAATCGCCGCTGCCTACGGCACCCTGCCGCCGCCGCAGGCGATTCGCCGCGTGTTCGCCGCTGGCGCGCCGGCCAGCGTGCTCTTGAGCGTGCTCGCACCGGAGAAGCTGATCGGCTGGCCGTTCAAGGTGTCCGAAGAGGCGCGCGCCTGGCTGGCGCCGGTGGTGCGCGCGCTGCCACAGGTCGGCCGCCTCGCCGGTCGCGGCAGCACGGCGTCGAACGAGGCGCTGCTGCAAATGAAGCCGGACGTCATCCTCGACGTCGGCACCGTCGACGCGACCTACCTCTCCGCCATGCAGCGGGTGGCCGAGCAGACCGGATTGCCGTGCCTGCTTGTGCAGGGACGCATGGCCGACCACCCGGCGCAGTTGCGCGAGGTCGGCCGACTGCTCGGCGTGGCGGCGCGCGGCGAGCGCCTCGCCGCCTGGGCCGAAGAGACCCTCGCGCTGGCGGCGCGCGCGCGCAACGAAGTGCCGCCCGGGGCGCGTCCGCGCGTCTTCTTCGGGCGTGGCGGCGATGGCCTTGAAACCGGGCTGGACGGATCGATCAACATGGAGGCGATCGAGATCGCCGGTGGCCGCAACGTCGCCGCCGAGTCGGGGCGCGGCGGGCTGATCAAGGTGTCGCCCGAGCAGATCCTCGCCTGGGATCCGGAGGTGATCGTCACGCAGGATCGCGAGTTCGCCCGTGGCGTGCTCGCCGATCCGCTGTGGCGTCCGGTCGCCGCCGTGCGGGCGCGTCGCGTGCACCTGGCGCCGAGCCTTCCGTTTGGCTGGCTGGACGGGCCGCCGGGTGTCAATCGCCTGGTCGGTGTACGCTGGCTGATCGAGCGCCTCCATCCCGGCCGGGCGGGGGGCGAGGCGGCCCTCCAGGCGGCCGCCTACGATTTCTACCGCTTGTTCTACGGCATGGAGCCAGACGCGGCGAGTCTCGGCACCATGATCGGTGGCCCGGCATGAATGACGCTCCAGACCTCTCCCGTGGCGCGTCCACGCACGGCGCCGGTGTCGCCGCGGCGGTCAACGCTGGCGCGCCGTGCCACCCCGCGGCGGCCTGGCTGGCGGGTGCCGCCGCGTTGCTGGCGGTGCTCGCGGTGGCCTTCGCGGCCGGCAAGTTTCCGGTGGCACCGGCCGACCTGCTGCGTGCGCTGGTCGCGCGCCTGTCCGGCAGCGAGTCCGGGTTGCCCGAGGCTGTGGAAACCGTCATCTGGAACATCCGCCTGCCGCGTGTCGCCGCCGGTGCCGTCGTCGGCGCCGTGCTCGCCGCAGCGGGCGCCGCCTACCAGGGCATGTTCCGCAACCCGCTGGTGTCGCCGGACATCCTCGGGGTCTCCGCTGGTGCCGGTCTGGGCGCCACGCTCGGCATCTACCTCGGCCTGCCGCTCATCTTCGTGCAGGTCGTCGCCTTCGGCGGCGGCATCATCGCCGTCGCCATCGTCTACCGCCTCGCTTCGATGGTGCGGCGCCATGATCCGGTGTTGGTCCTGGTGCTCGCCGGCGTCGCCCTCGGTGCGCTGCTTGGCGCCGGCATCTCGCTGGTCAAGATCCTCTCCGACCCGTATACGCAGCTGCCGACGATCACCTTCTGGCTGCTCGGCGGACTCAACCAGGTGACCTCGCGCGACCTGGCGACCACCGCGCCGGCGATGCTCGCCGGCTTGCTGCCGATGGCGCTGCTGCGCTGGCGCATCAACCTGCTTGGCCTCGCTGACGAAGAGGCGGCAGCGCTCGGGGTCGACGTCGGGCGCCTGCGCCTGGTCCTCGTCACCGCCGCAACGCTGTCGACCGCCGCCGCTGTCTCGCTGGCCGGTATCGTTGGCTGGGTCGGGCTGGTCGTGCCGCATGTCGCACGCCTGCTCGTCGGCCCTGACTTCACCCGCCTGCTGCCGGCCTCGCTCATGCTCGGCGCCGGCTTCCTCGTCACCACCGACACGCTGGCCCGGACGATCGCGCCGATCGAGCTGCCGCTCGGCATCCTGACGGCGGTGGTGGGCGCGCCTTTCTTCCTGTGGTTGTTGGCTCGCACGGGGAGGCCGGCATGAGCGTTGCCATCGAGGCCAGCGATCTTGCGATCGGCTACCACGGCCGCCGCGTCGGCACCGACATCTCGCTCGGTATCGACAAAGGCGAGGTGCTCTGCCTGCTCGGCCCGAACGGCAGCGGCAAGACGACGCTCTTCAAGACACTGCTCGGCCTGCTGCCGCCGCTTGCCGGCACGGTGCGCGTACTCGGCGAGCCTGTCGCTGGCTGGTCGCGCGCGGCGTTTGCGCGCAAGGTCGGCTATGTGCCGCAGGCGCATGCCGGCATCTTTCCGTTTTCCGTCGAGGACATCGTGCTGATGGGTCGCGCTGCGCGCATCGAGCGCTTCGCCACACCGTCGCGGCATGACCGTCAGCTCGCTGCCGACTGCCTGGCAGCACTCGGCGTCGCCCACCTGCGCCAGCGCACCTACACCGAGATCAGCGGCGGCGAGCGGCAACTGGCGCTGATCGCCCGCGCGCTGGCGCAGGAGCCTGCGCTGCTGGTGATGGACGAGCCGACGGCCAGCCTCGACTTCGGCAACCAGATCCGCGTGCTCGAACACGTGTGCCGTCTGCGCGAACGCGGCATTGCCGTGCTGATGTCCACACACCAGCCGGAACACGCGCTGCGCGTTGCCGACCGTATCGCGTTGCTGGCACCGGGCCGGCTGGTCGGCATCGGTGAGTCGTCCGAGGTGGCGACGCCCGCGGCGCTTGCCGCGCTGTACGGCGTCGATGCGACCGCCATTGCCGGCAGCCTGCCGTCGATTCCACTCCGGCTGCCACGCCGTCCTGTCGAAGAGAACGCCCCATGAGCATCTCCGCCATCGATTTCGGCCGCCTCTACCGCGACCACCATGCTGCCGCCAACCGCAACCCGAAACCCGCAGGTGTCTGGGACGTCCGTGCCGCCGAGATGAGCGGCAAGGTGCGCAAGAGCCGCTATGTCGAGGACTTCATCGGCCGCATGGATCTTACCGGCGCGCATTCGCTGCTCGACGTCGGCTGCGGGCCCGGGACCATCTGTCTGCCGCTCGCCGGCCGGCTGCAGCGTGCCATCGGCCTCGACTTCAGTCCGCGCATGCTCGATGCCTTGCGCGAAAACGCGGCAGCGCTCGGGCACGACAACGTCGAGGCCCTGCAACTGGCGTGGGAGGACGACTGGTCCGCCGTGCCCGCGTGCGACATCGTCGTCGCCTCGCGCTCGACGACGGTCGCCGACATGGAAGCGGCGCTGCACAAGCTGAACGACAAGGCCAGGCGCCGCGTGTACCTGACCCACCTCGTCGGTGGCCGCTTCATCGACCCAGCGGTGATCGACGTCATCGGCCGAGACCTGCCGCCGTTGCCGGACTATGTCTACATCGTGAATATCCTGCATGGGATGGGCATCCATCCCCGGCTCGACTACATCGAGCATGAAGGCCGGCTGGCCGGCGCCACCAATTTCGACGAATTCGCCCGGCGTGTCGCCTGGGCGCTCGGCGAGCTCTCCGATGACGAGCGTACCCGCCTGCGCGCCTGGCACGGGCGTGTCGCGCCGAGCCTCGGTGCTGCCGGGGCGCCGATGCGCTGGGCATTCATTTCCTGGGAAAAGACATCGCGATAGGTGGCCGGCGTCGGTCGCAGCCCATTCGTACTGATCGTTATATACAAGTTGCTATTTCGAGACCAAAAACCGATGAACGACCTGCTGGATCACCTTGACACCTCCGTAGCGGCCCGCGATCTGCCTCCAGTCGGAGAAGGCCTGCCCGCCGACTGCAGCACGCGGGATGTGCTCGACCTCTATCGACGCTCCGCCGATCCCCGTGTCGCCCCGGCCATCTTCCGCCACGCCGCAGACCTGCGCGACCGCCATATCGGCCGCAGCCCCTGGTGGTCGGCCGGCGTCTCGGCCATCGTGCCGTGCGAGCTCGAGCCGCTGTGCACCTACTGCACCTTCTTCAGCCGCAAGGCGGTGGCAACCAGCGACATCGTGTCGGCCGTGCGTGCCATCGCCGACCTGGGCATCCGCCATCTTCACCTGTCCGGCGGCACGCGTTTGCCGGTGAAGGGCGAGCCGATCAGCGGCTACGACCGCTACCTGGTCGACCTCGTCGTCGCCATCCGAGATGCAGCCGATGTCGAGATCGAGGTCAATGTTGGCCCGTCGCTGACGCGCGGCGGGGTCCGCGCGCTCAAGGAGCTTGGCGTGGCCGCTGTCACCAGCTCGCTGGAGGTGCTGAACGCCGAACTGTTCGCGGCATTCAAGCCGGGCGACAGCCTGGAAGGGCGAATCCGCCTGATGGAGCTGTGCGAGGAAGAGGGCCTGCCGATCCGCTCGATGATGCTGGTCGGCCTCGGCGAAACGGACGCGGATCGCATCGACCACCTGCTTTTCCTGCGCCGCTTCTCCATGCTGCGCCACCTGCGCCTGTCGCGGTACATGCCCTTCCCCGGTACCGCGTCCGGCGGCGTGCGCTGCTCGCCCTGGCCGGTGGCACGCCTCACGGCGATTGCGCGCCTGCTCTATCCGACCCTCGATCTCGGCCTGGCGGCCGGCAACGATCCCGACGACATGACCCTGTGGTGGCTTGCCGGCGGCGGCAACCAAGTCATCGGCGCCACCGCGTCGATGAAGGACCCGCGCGGCAAGGCCGGCGGGGAAGCACGTGCGATCCCGGTCGGCGAGCGTGTCGTGGTGCACGACAACATGGCCCGGGTGACCCGCTATCTCGGCGAACTCGGCCTGACGCCGAGTTTCGCTCCCCAGTCTTCCTGAAACCAACCAATGGAGTCCATCTTGCGTACCCGCATGCGTTCCCCCTTGGCCGCCGCCGTCGCCGCGCTATGCGCGGCCGGCCCGGCTCTCGCCGCCGACGCCACGCTCACCGAAGTGGTTGTCACCGGTGCCCACGAAGCCCCCCTGACACAGCCCGATCCGCAGCCCTGGGCGCACAGCCAGGTATCGCGCGAGGGCGTCGCTATCCTCGGCGGGCCCGCGCAGACCAACCCGTACCGCCTGCTCGACCTGATGCCCTCGGTCAGCGCGGAGTCGGCCGATGCCTATGGCCTGAACTCGCGCGGTGGCCGCAAGCTCAACCTGCGCGGCAAGGGCGACTTCCACCTGACCCGCAACATCGAGGGCGTGCCCCTCTACGGCATTGTCGGCAACAACGACCTGTTCGATCTGGAGAACGTCGCCGGCTTCGAGCTCTACCGCGGTGGCATGCCCGCCAACGCCGGGCTTGGCGTGTCCAACAGCACCGGGGCACTCGACATGACGCTGCGTCGCCCCGATGAAGTTCCTGGTGTCGAGATCCGCCAGGGCTTCGGCTCGGACAGCTTCCGCCGCACCTTTGCCCGCATCGACAGTGGCCGGTTCGGTCCTGCGGATACCGCGCTGTTCGTGTCGGCGTCGGACATGGAGGCCGACAAGTGGAAGGGGGCTGGCCAGACGCCCGGCGCGCGCCGCAACTTCACCGTCGGCCTCGCCCAGCCGTTCTCCAACGGGGCGCGCTTCGAGCTGTTCGTCGCCTCCAACCACATCGAGGGCCACGACTACCGGGCGATGAACTACACGCAGGTCGAGGACAAGTCCAACTGGCGCAACTTCGACTACGACGAAGACCTCACCGCCGGCCGGCTTGCCCGGTACTACGATTTCAACCGCAACGAGTTCGACGACGTCGGCGTCATCGCGAACCTGGTCCTGCCGGTCGGCGAGGCGGGGCGTTTCACCCTTCGCCCGTACTGGTGGGACAACGATGGCTACTTCCTGTTTTCGTCGTCCGACACCAATGTCCGCCGCTGGGATGTCGAGCACGAGCAGAAGGGGCTGGTCGCCCAGTATGACCACAGGTTCTCCCCGGCGCTCGACCTCACCGTCGGCTACTGGTGGATGGACATGGAGTCGCCGCCACCACCCGTCTACCAGAAGAACTACACGGCACAGGCAGATGGCAGCCTGACCTATGCCGGCTGGGCGCTGCTGTCGAAACATGGCAGGCACGAGTTCAACAGCCCCTTCCTGCAGCTGACAGGGCGCAGCGGCGCCACCACGATCTCGGGCGGCGTGCGCCTGCAGCAGCAGTCGCAGCCGTCGTTCTCCTACTACGCCACCGCCGGCCTTCCCGACGTCTCCTACGACGCGGTGTGGGCTTTCAACCCGGCCGTCGACCCTTGGATGCGAGTTTCCGGCAAGACCTACCGCGAGTGGCTGCCGAACCTGTCGCTGCGCCACGAACTGCGGCCCGACATGGCGCTCACCGCCGCCTACGGCCGGCGTATCGGCCGGCCCGACTGGGGGCCGGTCGCATCCACCTATAGCAGCAACAAGGCCAAGTTCGTTGCGCAGAACATCACCCTGCAGGATGTCTTCTCCGGGCTGAAACCGGAGATCTCCGACAACCTCGACCTCGGTCTGCGCTACGAGGGTGAACGGCTCTCGCTCGCGCCCAACCTGTACTACGCCAGGACCCGCGACAAGGAGGTCAGCGTCTACGACCCGGGCGTGGACGTGACCTACTACCAGAGCGTCGCCAAGGCCGTCGGCTACGGCGCGGAGCTGGAGGGTAGCTACCGCTTCGACGGCGGGCTGTCGGCGGTCTTCGCCCTGTCCTGGAACCGCTTCGCCTTCGACGGTGACATCCAGGCCAAGGCCGGCGCCGTGACGGGCACCGACGGCAAGCAGGTTCCCAACGCGCCGCGCATGCTGGCCAAGCTGGGCGTCGACTGGCGCAGCGGCAACTGGAATGTCTCGCCGGTGGTGCGCTACGTCGGCAAGCGCTACGGCGACACCCTCAATAAGCAGAAGATCGACGGCTACTTCCTTGCCGACCTGCATGTCGGCTACCAATGGAAGAACGTCGCCATGCTGCAGGACGTCGGCATTGCCCTGTCGGTGTTGAACCTGTTCGACAAGCGCTACATCGGCCAGATCTCCGCCAGCGACTTTGACCTAAACGCCGGCACGACCTACTACGCCGGCGCACCGCGGACGGCCGTGATGACCGTCAGCGCCAGGTTCTGAGGCCAACGTGAGCGGGCAGGTGGGTAGCATCGTCGATGGCGGGGGCCGGGTGGCCGGCCGCTGGCGCGGGTTGGGTTTCATCACGCCACTTGCGTTCGCGGTGCTGGCGAGCGCGGTGTTCTCGATGGGGCTCGGCCACTACCCGCTCGCCCCGTCGGAAGTGCTCGCGGTATTGTGGGCGGCGTTGACCGGGACCGAGTCGGGACAACCGCCCATGGCGGAGACCGTGGTGCTGGCGGTGCGCTTGCCGCGCGTGCTCGCCGCCATGCTGGTCGGGGCCAGCCTGGCGGCGGCCGGCGCCGCCTACCAGACCTTGTTCCGCAATCCGCTCGCCTCACCGGCTATCCTCGGCGTCTCGTCTGGCGCCGGCTTCGGCGCGGCGCTGGCCATGCTGCTCTCGGGTAGCGCGCTCGCCGTGCAGGGTGCGGCCTTCGCCGGCGGCCTGTTGGCGGTCGGTGCGGCGATGCTCATCGCCGGGCGTCTGGGCAAGGGTTCGGCGCTGGTGATGGTGCTCGCCGGCCTGGTCGTGTCGGCCCTCTTCCAGGCACTCACCTCCGCACTGAAGTACGTCGCCGATCCGCTCGACACGCTACCGGCCATCGTCTTCTGGTTGCTCGGCAGTCTCGGCCGCGTCGGCACGCATGATCTGGCCTGGGCGGCGCCGTTCGCTCTGGCGGGCATGCTCGCGCTGTTCCTGCTGCGCTGGCCGACGCAGGTGCTGGAGGCCGGCGACGACGAGGCGCGCACCCTGGGCGTGCCGGTGCGCGCGCTGCGCCTCGCGCTGATCGCCGCGGCGACTCTGATGACCGCCGCCGCCGTGTCGATCTCCGGCATCGTCGGCTGGGTCGGCCTGCTGGTGCCGCACCTCGCGCGCCTCATCGTCGGCCCGGCCTACGCCGCGCTGCTGCCGGCCTCGCTGCTGCTCGGCGCCGGCTACCTGCTGTTGGTCGATAACCTGTGCCGCAGCGCCTTTGCCGCCGAGTTGCCGCTCGGCATCGTCACTGCCGTGCTCGGCGCGCCGGTGTTCGTCGCCGTCCTGGCCAAGGCGAGGCGGACATGGTCCTGAGCGTGGCTGACCTCGTCTATCGCCGCGCGCCGGGCGAGGCGCCGGTGCTCGACGGCATTGACCTGTCGCTCGCAAGGGGCGAGATCCTGTGCCTGCTGGGGCCCAACGGCACCGGCAAGACGACCCTGCTGCGCTGCCTGGTCGGCGCACTGCGGCACGAGCGTGGCGAGGTGCGCATCGACGGCGAATCCGGCGTCCCTCCCCGGCGTCTCGCCCGCGCGCTCGCCTACGTGCCGCAGGCGGCCGGCGACAGCGGCCTGACCTTGCTCGATGTCGCGCTGATGGGCCGCACGCCGTACCTGCCGCCCCTCAGCCTGCCCGGCCGCCACGATGAGCGGATCGCGCGCGAGGCGCTGATGCGGGTTGGCATTGCACATCTGGCACAGCGGCCGTTCAACCGCGTCAGCGGCGGCGAGCGCCAGCTCACCCTGATCGCCCGTGCGCTGGCCCAGCAGCCGCGCCTGTTCATGATGGACGAACCGATGGCCAGCCTCGACCTCGGCAACCAGGCCCGCGTGCTGCGCGTGATCCGCGATCTCGCCGCCGATGGCATGGCCGTCCTTGTCACCACCCACCAGCCCGAGCACGCGTTCCTGCTTGGCGCGCGCGTCCTCGCCCTGGCCGGTGGCCGCATCGCCGCCGCCGGTGCGGCCCGCGATGTGCTGCACGCGCACACGCTGACCGCCCTGTACGACACGCCGGTGGAGGTCATCGCCCATCGTGGCGCACCGGCGGCCTGCATTCCGCGCCTGTGAAAGGAGACTTGTGATGTTGTTCCGCTTCCTGCCGTTCCTGGTCGCTTTCGTCGCCGCCATCGCCCAGGCCGCGCCGCCGCGCGTGGTGGAGGACATGGCGGGCGACGAGGTTGCCCTGCCCGCGCGGGTCGAGCGTGTCGCCACCATTGGCGCGGTGCCGGTGCTCAACGGCCTCGTCTTCGCCGTCGGCGAGGGCCGGCGCATCGTCAATGGCCTGCCGGAGTTCGCCCGCAAGCCGCGCTGGGGCTACCAGGCGGTCTTTGCCCCGCACACTGCCGCGCTGCCCACGCTCCAGAACCACGACCGCACGCCGAACCTGGAGGCCCTGCTCGGCGCGGCGCCCGACGCGGTGCTGACCATGGATCGGGCGAGCGCCGACGCCCTGCGCCGTGCCGGCCTGCCGGCGCTCTACCTCGCCTGGCGCCAGCCCGAGGATGTGAAGGCGGCGGTGCGCCTGCTCGGCCGCGTCTTCGACCAGCCGCAGGCCGCCGAGCGCTACGCTGAGCGCTTCGACCGCATGCTTGCGGATGTCGCGGCGCGCCTGCGCGACGTGCGGACACGACCGCGCGTGCTCTACTTCAGCCCGAAGACGTTGACGCAACCCCATCTGGTGGTCGAATGGTGGATCCGTGCGGCGGGCGGCGAGAGCGTCACTGACGACGGCCGCACCGTCGAATCGCGCAGCTTCACCCTCGAGCAACTGCTCGCCTGGAACCCCGACATCCTCATCGTCTCCGGCCACGAGGAGGCGGAGACGGTGCGCCGTGAGCCGCGCTTCGCCAACCTGGCCGCCGTGCGCACTGGGCGCATCCTGGTGGCGCCCAGCGGCGCCCACACCTGGGGCAACCGCACCTCCGAACAGCCGCTCACCGTGCTGTGGGCGGCGAAACACTTCCACCCCGAGCGCTTCGGTGACATCGACGTCGTCGCCGAGACGCAAGCCTTCTATCACGACATTTTCGGCGCCGACCTCTCTGCCGCGCAGGTGCGCGAAATCCTCGATGGCGGCCCCAGGACGACCCTGGCCGCGCGTTGATTCCAATGCTATCGATACCAAGGAGCATGAAATGGACATGACCACGATGAAGTTCGATCTCGCCAGCCTGGAGGCTCCGCCCGCAGTCGCGGTGCTGGACCGCGTCGCCGGTGGGTTCAAGGCCTTCCAGGCCCTGCGCGCGGGCTACGGCAGCGGGCTGTTCGACTGGCTGGACCGCAACGGGCCCGCCGAGCGGGCGGTCATCGCCACGGCCCTGAAACTGCGCGGCGCGCATCTGGCGGGCTTCCTCCAGTCCCTGGAGGACCTCGGCCTGGTGTCGCGCCAGGGCAGCGTGTACGCCCTGGTTCCCGAGATGCGCGAGGTGCTCGTCGCCGGCAGTGTCTGGTGCCAGGCAGCGACGATCGAGCGCCTTTTGGCGCCGGAATGCGGCTGGTCAGATCTGCGCGGCTTCCTGTCCGAGGACTGGACGGCGGCGAGCGCGCCCGTGTCGCCATCCCCAAGGCAGCACCCCTTCCTGGTGGAGGCGCGGCTTCTGGCGACCCGGCTGGCGGCGCGGGAGAGGGAACTGCGCGGTGGCGCCAAGCCGCGCCGTCTGCTGTGCTTCGATGGCAGCGGTGGCATGGCGGCGGCGGCCATCTGCCTTGCGCAACCCGGGTTGGACGCGTCCGTCATCGTTGCGCCGGGCGCCGTGCGGGAGGCCATGGAACTGCTCGACGCCTGCGGCCTGGCTGAGCGATGCGTCGTCCATCCCGGTTCTCCGCTCGAAATTTCCGTGCAGGCAAGCTATGACCGCGTAGTGCTGTTCCACGCGCTCTACCCCGTGCGCAAGTCCATGGGTGACGCGCTTGCAGCCGTTGCCGCGCGCCTGGCGCCGGGTGGCGAATTGTGTTCGGCCCACTGGTTTTGCCTGGAGGCCTGCGAGACCGCGCCAGGTGGCCTGCGCGACCTGGACAGGGCGGTGCTGACCGACAGCCATCCGCTCTGCCATGTGGAGACCTTCGGCGAGCGATTTGTCGCGGCCGGGCTCGGCGACGAGGGGCGGGAAGACATCGATGGCCCCTGCGGCCACCTGAAGCTGCATTTCGCCTCTCGTGCCCTAAACCCCGTGGTGGTTTCACCGTACCTGCGTTGCTCGCGCTGCTGAGGAATGTCGACATGAAGACAGCGAACGACATGATCCCGAGCCGAATGGCTGACTGCCCGCCGGCCACCTTGCTCGCCGACCTGCACGCCGCCGTGGTCGAGCGCCTCGGCGCGGAGGCGCGGGCGCTGACGCTGGAGCGCGTGGTGCTCGGCATCTTCTTCACCGGCGTCAAGCTCTCCAACGGTGCCGGGGGGCTGTGCGCAACGCCGGTCAAGGGCGTGCCCGAGGCGGTGTGCTGCCCGAGCTCGGCCAAGGCCATGCCCACGCCGGGCAAGATCGCCGGCCGCCGTGCCGTCGACCTGCTCGACGACCTGTACCGCACACAGGACCTGCGTCGTGCGCTGGCCATCGCGACCCTCAACGCGCTGGCCGAAACGCTCTGGCTGCGCGACGGACCGCCGGCCGGCGTCGAGTGCCTCGACGGCGATGCCTTCGATGCATTGAAGATCGAGCCCGGCCGGCGCGTGGCGCTGGTCGGCGCCTTCCCGCCCTACATGCGCGAACTGCGGCGGCGCGGACAACCGTTCAGCGTGCTGGAGATGGACCCGTCGACGCTCAGGCCCGAGGAAATGCCCTTCTATGTCCCGGCCGAACGCGCCCCGGAGGTGGTGCCGCTGGCCGACGTCTTCATCACCACGGGGACGACCTTGATCAACGGCACGCTCGATGGCCTGTTGCGCTTGCTGCGGCCAGGCGCCGAGGCGGCGGTGATCGGGCCGACGGCGACACTCGTTGTCGATCCCTACCGCCCGCGCGGCGTCACTGTGATTGGCGGCACGCGTGTGCGCGCCCCGGACGAACTGCTCGAACTGCTGGCCGAGGGCGGCTCCGGCTATCACTTCTTCGGCAAGACGGTGGAGCGCGTCACTCTGCGCCTGACGCCGGCGCAGTGATGTTGGCGATGGAGGAGTACCTCTGCGGCAGCGGCAAGCCGGGCCAGGAGAAGGCACCGGTGGCGGCGTGGCGCTGGTGGCGACCGCTACTGCAGTGGTCCGGGGTCGGCCTCGCACATGCTGCCCTGCTCGGCATCGTGCTGCAGGTGTCGCCACAGGCAAGGCAGGTGCTGGGTCATGTGATCGAGGCCAGCCTGGTCGTCCCGCGACCGGTGGCCGTGGCGGCCGCGCAGCCGACGGCCGTGCCGGAGCCGACACCGACGCCGCCCATGCCGCCGAAGGAGAGGACGCTGGCGCCAAGAGCACCGCGGCCAGCGACGCCGCGACCGATCGCGGCACCACCCGCCGAGGCGCCGCCGTCCTCCGATGTCGCGTCGGAGCCTGCCACCGAGCCGGCGTCGGCGGTCGTATCGGTGCCCACCGCCGTTCCCGCCGCGCCTCCGCCGCTGGTGCTGCCGGTTTTCAACGCCGACTACCTCGACAACCCAGCGCCGCAGTACCCGCCGATGTCGCGCCGTCTCGGCGAAACGGGTCGCGTCCTGCTGCGCGTGCTCGTTTCGGCCGACGGACATGCCGATGAGGTCGAGGTCGAGACCTCGTCGGGGTTCGAGCGGCTCGATGCCGCAGCGCGCCAGGCGGTCGTCCGCTGGCGCTTCGTTCCTGCACGTCGGGGCGACGAGAGGGTCGCCGCGTGGGTGTTGGTCCCGATCTCCTTTGTCATGTGAGTCCCGCCATGTTCGAAAGCTCCCTGGGTATTGCCCATTTCCTGACGCAGGCCGACACGGCGGCGCGCGTCATCCTCATCGCGATGTTGCTCGCCTCGCTCGCCAGTTGGGGGATCATCGTCGATCGACTGGCCGCGCACTGGTTGCAGCGACGGCGGCAGGCGGTGTTCCTTGCGCGCTTCCGGCGTGTCCGCGCCTTTGAGGAACTGGGCGCGGTTCTCTCCGCAGGAGCGGAGGATGCGTGCGCCCGCCTGGCGCGCCTGGCGATCGAGTCCGCCCGGCATTTCTCGGCGCACGGGGAGGCCGGTGGACGCCAGGAGTTCCTGGTAAGGGCGCTGCGGCAAGGCATCGAGGAGGAGGCGGAACGGCTCGAGCGCGGGCTGACGCTGCTCGCCTCGGTCGGCTCGACCGCGCCCTTCGTTGGCCTGCTCGGCACCGTCTGGGGGATCTATCACGCCTTGATCGCCATCGGCCTGTCCGGGCAGGGCACCCTCGACAAAGTGGCCGGCCCGGTCGGCGAGGCGCTGATCATGACGGCCATCGGCCTTGCCGTGGCGATCCCGGCGGTGCTCGGCTACAACGCGCTCACGCGGCGGAACCGTGTCGTGCTCGGCCGCCTCGATGCGCTCGGCCACGACTTGCTTACGCTGGCGCTTACCGGTGCGCCGCTGCGGCGAGGCGCCGCCGAGGCGTCCGCTCGCATCGCGAGGGCTGCGTGATGGGGCTGGGCACGCTGGGTTCGGGTGGCGGCGGACGCCCGATGGCCGAGATCAACATCATCCCGTTGGTCGACGTGATGCTGGTGCTGCTTGTCGTCTTCATCGTCACCGCGCCGTTGCTCACGCATGCGGTCAAGCTCGAATTGCCGCAGGCGAGCAGCCGCCCCAATGTGGCACCTGCCGAACACATCGAGATCGCGATTCAGCGCGATGGACAGATGCATTGGAACGGCGAGGCGGTGTCTCGCGCCGAACTGGAACGGCGCGCGTGGCAGCTTGCCGAGAGGTCGGCGGACACCGAGATCCACCTCAAGGGAGATGCTGCGGTGCCCTATGGGGAGATGGCCTGGGCCTTGTCGGCGCTGGCGCGGCGCGGGCTGACGCGCGTCGGGTTCGTCACCGATCCCGGCGAGGCCGTGGCGCCCGATCGCGGGGCAGGCGGTGCCGGGGCGTTTCCATGATGCGCAATGGTCCCAGTCCATGGAGCAGAGCAACTTTCGTGAACCCGCCTGGAAGGAGCAAGGCAATGAAGATCGTTCGAACCAGCCCGCGATGGCTGGCGCCATCCCAATCGGGCATGTCCCGCCGGATGCCTGGCCGTGACCGGGAGAATGCTGGCGCGGCGGGCGACCATACCCTGATGCTGCGGGCGATATCGGGTGTTCTGCGGAACGCCCAGTGTGGCGAACTTCCAGTGTTCGCGTGGACGCTCGGGCTCCCGCAACAGGCCCTGCTGGAAATGGTCGAGCGATGCTTCCCGGAACTCGGTGCGCTGGAGGGGTTGTCAGATATGCAGTATGCGAGCCTCAAGGCGGCGCAGCCACCGTACTTCCAGGCGCTGGTGGCCCTGTTGATGACGCGGCGTACCGCGGGCGTGGATGAACACGTGGCCACGTGGCTTGCACATGCGATCGCGGCGGCATGCCACGGTGAACGCCATTTGTGGGAAGACCTGGACCTTGGCGGACGCGACGACGTGTCGCGCCTGCTGGAGCGGTACTTCCACCCTTTGTACCTCGCCAACTCACGAAACCTGCGCTGGAAGCGGTTCTTGTTTGCCGAACTCGGTGCCGTCCTGGGGAGAACGGAGTGCCTGCCTCCCGGGTGCCATCGGTGCGACCAACACCGGGTATGCTTTCCCGAGTCCAAGGCACAAGGGGTGAGCGTACACGATGGAATCGACCAAGAAGAGTATTGAGTTGCAAGGCTCGGTATGGATGACGGTGGGCGGCGAGAATTTTGGCGGTCCCGGCCGGATCGAGCTGCTGGCCAGGATCGCCGAATGCGGTTCGATCACGCAGGCCGCCAAGGCGATCAAGATGAGCTACAAGGCCGCATGGGATGCCATCGACACCATGAACAACCTGGCCGGGGAGCCGCTGGTCGAGCGCCTGGCAGGCGGCAAGGGGGGTGGCGGAACCCGGCTGACTCGCCGGGGCGAGCAACTGGTCGAGAACTTTCGCCTTGTCCAGCGGGAGCATCGGCGCTTTATCGAGCAATTGGCCCAGCAGGCCGATGACATCGCAGATGACTATTTGTTGATCAGGAGGATGAGCATGAAAACCAGTGCCCGGAACCAGTTTCTCGGCAAGGTCACCTTGGTGAAGCCGGGGGCGGTGAACGACGAGATCGAACTGGAGGTGGCCGGTGGCCAGAAGCTGGTCGCCATCGTGACGCACGAAAGCACCGAGAGCCTCGGCCTGCGCGTCGGGGCCGAAGCCTTCGCCTTGGTCAAGTCGTCATCGATCATCCTGGTCATGGATGACGATGGCGCACGCTTCTCGGCCCGCAACCGGCTGACAGGAACGATTGCCCGCGTCCAGACCGGTGCAGTGAACACGGAAGTCGTGCTTGACCTGCCAAACGGGGCTTCGGTGGCCGCGATCGTGACCAATGAGAGCAGCGCGGCCCTTGGGCTGGCGGCGGGCAAGACGGCGTCGGCCATCTTCAAGGCGTCGAGCATCATTCTCGGGGTTCCGGCCTAGCTTCGCATGGCTTTCTTGTACTTCGGGGAGCGCCTTGGCTGGCGGCATGCGTACTGCCTTGGCGCGCCCCCTTGCACCGCCATCCCGACGTGGCCTGCGCGGTTTCGGCGAATGCCCCATTTGCGGTTCGCAATCGTTGCGCTGCATCCCGGTTCGGGAGTCACTCGCTGAGCGGATGAGCGACGCCCATGGACCTGCGATGCCTGCGCTGTTTCGTGGCCGTAGCCGAGGAGCTGCATTTCACGCGCGCGGCCGCGCGTCTTCACATCGAACAATCACCGCTGTCGCGCACGATCAGGAAGCTGGAAAGCGACGTCGGCGCCTCGTTGTTCGAGCGCGGTGGGCGGGGTACGCACCTGACTTGGGCCGGACAAGTCTTGTTGCGAGATGCCAGGCGCGTTTTCGCAGTGTTGGAGCAGGCCAGGATCAATGTCAAGGCGGCTGCGACAGGCTACCGAGGCATGCTCCGCATCGCGCTTTCGGACGGTATCGCTCAAACCCGGCTCACGGCGCTGCTGGCCTTGTGCCGTGAAGAGGAGCCCGACGTAGGGATTCGCCTGTTCGAGACGCCGTTCGCGGCGCAAGTGCGCGGTATGCGTGATGACTCGTTCGATGCGGGTTTTGCCCAGTCCGACGAGGCCGGCGAAGGCATCCACTGCGAAACGCTCTGGTCCGATCCGCTTGTGGCTGCCATTCCCAATCGGCATCCATTGCTGGCCTTCAAGCAGATCCCGCTGGAGGAATTGCTGAAGTACCCCCTCGTGATGTACCACCCGGAGGCATGCCATGGCGCGAGCCGGCAAATCAAACGGATCCTGCGTTCCACGGATATCCGGCCGAACATCGCAGAGCGTGCGGTGACGCTGGAGTTGATGTTGACGCTGGTCGCCGCCGGCTACGGACTGGGCTTTGCCACGGCCTCTCAAATCTCGATCTGCCGACACCCGGAGATCGTCACTCGGCCCCTGGCCGATGGGTCGGCCAGGATGACTACGTTCCTGTTGCGTCCGCACCGAGAGCCGTCCGAACCGCTGCAACACTTCATCGACCGGGCCCGACTCTTACGTGACAATTCCTGCCTGCCTGAACAGACATAGCCGGTGGGCAGTCCCGTGGGGGCTTTTCGCAGGCATCCAGGGGGCCCGCTCAGGCACCTTTTCAGTGGGCTTGAAACAGGGAGCGATACTGTCCGCATTGTTCGTGGTACGTGCAAGCGTCATGGGTTGTACTGCCGGGAGTCATCAACCCATTGGCGATGCGGATGCGTGTTTTTCTGGCCTCGTTTGGATGTGCTCCGACCATCCTGTCCCTCTTGTTGGCGACAGGAGTCGCCACAGCGGCGGATGTTTGGGCCATTACCGTGCCCGGCCGCTCCTTGCGGGGATCTCAGGCAACTGACTGTGTCATCGAACCGGTCCCACCTGCTTGCCGCGAAGAAGAACTTGATGCCGGGTTTCCCGACGATTCGAATTGGGCCGCGGCCCTCGTCCCGCAAGGCCTGAAGCACGGTGGCTCCGAGCTGCAGCGCAGGCTCGGCACAGCGTGCCAGGGCATCGTCGATACTTGGAGACTGGGCATCGTCAAGATTCCCGCGATGGTCGTCGATCGACGCTACGTCGTCTATGGCGAGCCCGACGTGCCCCGCGCCGTCGCGCGCATCAACGCCTACCGGAGCACGCAGCCATGAGCCTCCTGCTGGCACGCCGGCGCCTGCGCGCCACCGCCGCCTCGCTGCTGCTGAGTGCGGCCACGTCGACGTTCGCCCTGGACACCGCCACCATCGTCTCGTCGGCGCTGTCCCCCGACTGCCTCGAATACCGCGTGGTCGGAATCTGCTACTGGCTGTACTGCACGCCCTTCGGCTGCTCGGTTCGCACCTCCGTCAAGGTGCGCCACTACGTCCCCGATGCGGTGGTGTCGAGCTACTCGAACACCGGCGAAAACCCGTGGCTGGAAGTCAGGGCGATGAGCATGCCCAACCCGAGCGCCAAGGCTGGCGGTGACGGCACGACCAATCACGACAACGAGAACAACCTCGCCAAGTTCAAGAACGCCGATGTCATCGGCCATCCGGCCGGGATGGTGTTCAGCCAGTTCGCCAGCGCCTCCGGCTACACCTGCGAAGGCGCTGGCACGGCCTTCATGCCGTATCTGCTGAGCACGCTCGACACGATCGCCTGGCGCTACAACATCCCGGAAGCGTTCTACCCCGAAGCGCTCATCCCCGGCCGGCGCGAAATCGGTACGCGCACCGGCCTGAACCTCTGGGGCAACGTGTATCCCCGCGGTGGCTTCCTGCACCAGACCGACGACCACAAGAGCGGCGCCGTGGTCGCGCAGCGCGCGGGCGACATCGTGACGCGCCGCAACCAGATTCACGTGTACCAGCCTCTGCTGGCCAACGCCCGCGACGGCTACTGGCCGGCCGGCGCGCTGATGGAGACCGACGCCTCGACGGGCAAGTGGCAGGAGCTGACGCCCACGCTCTCGAACAGTTGCGTGGTCTTCCCGCACAGCCGCACCCGCGTGCAGGCCCAGCAGGGCGACTACGCCTGGGCCTTGTGGCGGCCGTACTCCTGCTGCCGGCGCCGTGGCCAGGTCTTCCTCGGCAGCGTCGATTTCATGTGAGGAACCCACGATGAACGCCTCCCTCCCTGACTTCCTGCGCCGCGCGAAATCGCCCCTGCGGGCCACGCTGCTCGTGGCGACCATCACGCTGGTCGTCAGCGTCGCCTGGGCGCAGACGCGCATCGATCCCAATGGCGTGAACGCCAGTGGCAGCGTGATCGGCGACGACGTGCTCTACAGCATCGGCGGCGGCCGGGCCGTGTCGATGGGTGGTGCCGGCAACATGCAGAGCATCGGCGTGGGGATCGGCTGGAACAGCAACCTGATCTGCGGCGACATGAGCATCACCACGACGCTGCAGAACCAGCTCAACGGCATCACCAACGGCTTCCAGACGATCATGAGCAACGTGATCCAGAACGCCACCAGCGCCGTGGCCTCGCTGCCGGCCCTGATCATCCAGCGCGCCGACCCGGGCCTGTACAACCTGCTCACCAACGGCATCCTCCAGGCGCGCCTGGATTTCGACCGCTCGAAGATGACCTGCCGGGCCATCGCCAATCGCATGGCGGACATGGCCGGCGGCCAGGCCGGCTGGGACCAGCTCGCCGAAGGGATGGCGCTGCGGGATGCGGTCAGCAGCACCGATGCCGTCTCCGCCATCGAGCAGGCCGAGTCCAACAAAGGAAACAACGGCGTGCCCTGGG
>WBZL01001474.1_pt1 | contig 24688 bp, 28 predicted proteins | sample 5204291 | NCBI WGS metagenome assembly WBZL01 (sample SAMN12344345, study PRJNA552823) | activated sludge metagenome | biome: Activated sludge suspended growth; feature: Nitrification reactor; material: Wastewater; isolation source: activated sludge from nitrification reactor of wastewater...
TGGTGATTTCGGGCGGGGATGAACCCTTCGGGTCGGGGCACAAACCAAAGATATTGTGAGGCTCACGCCTCAGGCACCTTGCTTTGCCCATTTTGCCGGCTTCATGTCCGGTTTTTCGAGGTGCCCTATAGCAACCAGCTTCAACCCATATTGCCCCAAGAGTCAAAGAAAAAAACATTTCTTCTTTTCTTGTGGATTTTTTCAGGGAGCGAGCGGGTGGTGTTATCACCAGAAAAACGTAGGTTTTCCTTGTGGTTGGCGTGTGTAACACACCACAGCGCAAGCCTGCCGGTGTCTTAAATGCCTTTTCTGTTCCGTTGCGCCCTAAACCCCACCCTCTCACAGGTCGATCTACAGATTTTTCCCAAAATGACGTTCTGGCGGCGGCGGGGCCGGATATCTGCCGAACTTGGAATTCCAATAAGCCCACGAACGCCCGTCGATAATACCAGGGGGCGCTTTGTTGAGCGCCTCCTGGAAATCCTCGTCCGAGACATACCGCCGTATGACGCTCATATCTTCGTGGGTCGCATAAGTCATTGCATAGGCCATGAAACGAACAGGATCGGATAATGCCTGTTCCGGTTCCTCGAACCAGATGATACGGCGAGCGATGGCCTCGGTTTCCGGTGTAAGGGGGATAGTCTTCATCGTCTGCGCTCCGTGTCCTGCCCGATCTGCCGCCAATCGCCACCAATGGTCGGCAATCGGTCAAGATTGACCGCGCGGGCCGCCATGACAAGGCGATTTTTCACCTCTTCGGGAAGCCGCTTTAAGTCGCCGTCTTCGAAATAGGACAGCGCTTTCAAGGTAATTTGCGGATTGAACGAACGGCCATAAAGCGCCTGGCCTGCCGCAAGCCCGGTAGGAAGATCGACTGCGCCTGCCGTTATGAGTGTGTCAATGTCGATATAATCCTTGGCCTCAGCGCGCTTTTGAACAACCGATGCTTTCATTCCTGCCAAATCGAGCAAAGAGGCCATCCGAATTCCGTTCTCCAGAATTTCGACGGGCTCGGACAGGCGTGGCAGACCGGGGACGCCGAAAAACGACACTTGCACCGGTCCGTCCCGGTCAACCAAACTGGTCAAGGTGTTTTTCGCTTTCTGGATCACCTGTCCATTGGCAAGAAACGGGATTGAGTTAATCAGTTGGTCAGGATCGAAATCCCGATCCCCGAAGAAATCAAAATCGACCGATGGGCGGTGCCCGAGATACAAGGCAATCGCAGTGCCGCCGTATAGGATGAACTCTCGTGGCACCTCAGCCAATTCCTGCCACAAGCGGCGTTGCGGAGGCGGTAAAATGTCGAGGCAAGGCGAAAAAGACTGTGTCATGTTTTCATCGTACTGGTCTGAAGGCTAGGGACAACAAAAAAAGACGGCTTTAAAACAAATCGTTCAACGCACCATCAGCGATGATGATTTTCCGTTTCTTGCGGAATCTGGTGACTTTAGGGTCAAAGTTTTCCATGATGTCCCGGTGGTTTTGCTCCAGAAATTCAGCCGCTGCTAGGCGTTCCTGTTCAATGAAGGCATCCAGCTCCTGATTGTCACCCAGCATGCTCCGGCAATCCGCCATGAAATGGCGAAAGCGCACACCCTGTAATGCGCTTTGATCGGTAAAGATAAATCTCATGTGGGGGTCCACTTTCTCGCTTTTATCCACGAGGTAGACCCGTTTCTGGGCTCCGGCGTCAAAGTCATCCAAGGCCACCTTCTGGCGTTCGCCGGTATAAACGCGATAGCGACGTTGCAATTCTTCCAACTGCGCTTCCTTGCCGTTCGCCATAAGCTTCCAGTCAAAAAGGGTGCCCTTTCCTTCCCGTTTGCCGTGGTTTTTGCCATCGACATACTCGTAAGGGATCAGCTCCTGTATTTTATCGAAGCCGATTTCTTCGATAACGCCATACAGATAGTTTGCCATCATGGAAAGGTCAGCATAGAAAAACGTGCCGTCGATATGCAGACGCGCCCATTGATAGTAAAGAACTCCCCGATAGGGTTTGGCGATATAGTCCGGCACTTCCTCTTTCCAGGATTTCTCCTGAAAACAATGATCGTCATAATCGTAATCGTAGAGCGTCTCGAAATCGAGTAACGTTCTGTCCTTGTCGAGATATTCGTTCAAATAAAATAGATCATCGCCTATTCCCTGGAAAAACAGCATGGTCTCATTGAACAAGAGATAATGTTCATCTTTGAATGTTTTGCACACTGCATCCATTTTTTCTTTGGTATCGACACGAATATCGAAAAGAATTTTAAGCGCATCCCGTTCGATGCGAAAACACTCCTCGTCAGACAGGCCAAGCCGAAATCGTTCCTGTTCCGCCGTCTCCCAAGAAAAATAATCCGGATTAACGGCCATCATGATCCGTCTGAAAGCGACCTCTGGTCGAATCAAAGCACAATCGGGTGGTTCATGACGGTTTTTCATTTTTAAACAATAACTTCATGCCACAGAATAGTAACGTTAAAACAACATCATGATAACGTTATCATGATGTTGTTGGCTCAGTCGGTTTCGCTATCTAATTCGTCCAACAACCCTTTGAGCGAGTAATCGGCCCGGCCGCTATCTTCGCCTTCCTTGAGAGCCTGCCACAAGACAGCACCTCCTGTTCCGGAGTCGGGTCAATTGTGTTCGTGGCGTCCTCTATGCCCTGCCATGCAGCCGCCTTGCCCAGCTCGGCTTCCACCTCCTCCACGGTGGGGAAGCTGGACCGGAGTTCCTCGGGCAAGGTCGCGGCCAAGGCGTAGCGCGAAATCCCGATGGGCTTGTTCACGTCTCGCAGCGCATATTCGGCAACGATGTTGTTCCGGTCCCGGCACAGGATCAGGCCAATAGAGGGGCCGTCTTCCTTCATTTTTACCTGTTCGTCCAAGGCAGTCAGATAGAAATTGAGCTTGCCGGTGTATTCCGGCTTGAACGGTCCGGTCTTGAGTTCGATGGCGACGTAGCAATGCAGGCGAAGATGGTAGAACAGCAAGTCGATGTAGAAATCCTCGCCGCCAACCTCAAGATGAAACTGCCGTCTGACAAAAGCGAACCCTTTGCCCAATTCCAGCATGAAACGGGTAATCCGCTCGACCAGGGCGGTTTCAAGCTCCCGCTCGTGGGCTTCGTCTCCGACACTCAGAAAATCGAAAACATAAGGGTCTTTGAGGGTTTCGCGGGCAAGGTCGGATTGCGGGGCTGGCAAGCGTTCGGTGAAATTGTCGATCCGGAGTTTTTCAGCCTGCCTCTCGTAAAGCTGGCTGTCGATCTGGTGGGCCAGCACGTTGCGCGACCAGCCGTTTTCGATGGTTTTGCGGATATACCAAAGGGCTTTGTCCAAGTTCTTTATATTATTTATTATCAATATGTTATGGCCCCACGGGATTTGTCCAACAAGTTGTTGGACTTTTTCGCCGTGAGCGGCATAGAAGCCATACCACTGCCTCATGTTGTAAAGATTGCTTCGTGAAAACCCCTTGAGCCCTCCTAGCTCGCGGGTCAGGTCCCCGGCAATCTGTTCGATCACCGCATCCCCCCAACCGCTCGCCTGCTGCTTCTCGGCAATCTGTTTACCGATATCCCAATACAGGGCGATAAGCTGGGTGTTAACGGTTACCGCGGCCTTGATCTGTGCGGCCTGAATGCGGTTTTTCAGGTCTGCAATCAGGTTCCGGTAGTCATCCGTTTTGATAATATTCTGACTCATGACGATCCGTTGTAGAGGGTTTCCGGAACTTTCACAATGGTGGTTTCTGAGTGAGCCCCTGCCCTGCCCCACCAATGGCACGATAGCCGCGTCTTTCCTTCTGCCTGCGGATTTTTGCGCCCGCCTCAATGGCCGCGCTTTCGCTCTCGAACCAGGCTTCCCGGACCGTGCCGGGATGCCCGATCCGGCCCCATTCCCGAATGAGCGTCCACGAACCGAACAGGGTTTGGGCCACGGTGAGGGTGTAAAAACGCTGCCGGTTGTGGGCAGGCTCCCGCCGTTCAAGGTAGATCGTGGTCATCGTCGCACCGGCTCGGGTGGTTCCTCCTCCTGCATCATGTTCGGACCGTTCAAAAAAATCTGGCCCTCTTCAAATCGCCCTGAAAGGCTGCTGGATAGGTCGTACATCCCTTGCCCTCCCCCCCCTCTCCAGAAGGCTCCTGTGGCCGAATAGCGGCATCTCACCATGCGGCTTTAGGGTTGCGAGCCACGCGGAATGCCGCTCTGGAAATCAGAATAACGTTATACCAACCTTGTTATAAGGTTATTTTGAGAGTCATTGAAGCAATATTTCTCTGCCTCGATACCGCCCGCAACACGTCGTTCCACTCCATAGTTTCAGGGCAAGGCATACCAAGTGGCCTTGCCCGTACCGTGGCGGACCAAGTGGCCTTGCTGAACCAGACGCCGGAAATGCTCTTTGAGCGTGTTCCGGCTCGCGCCGCTGGCGCGGATCATGTCGCCGATGGTCACGCGGCCATGCTGGCGCGCATGGTCGATGATCCCGACGGCAAGTTCGGGCAAGGTGGCCATGACCAGTTTTTCGCGTTCCACCTTGGCGGCCAGACGGCGCTTTTGCTGCTGCAAGGCGCGCATGAAAAACAGCAGCCATGGCTGCCAATTCGGGGCCTCGGTGCGAAGGGTGCCCTGGGTCTGGCGTAGCGCCAGATAATAGCCTTCCTTGCTGTTCTCGATGACGCTCTCAAGGGAACTGTAAGGCACATAGGCATAACCGGCCTGCAACAAGAGCAAGGTCGTCAAAACACGGCTCAGGCGGCCGTTGCCGTCCTGGAAAGGGTGGATTTCCAAAAACACCACGATAAAGACGGCGACAATCAACAGGGGATGCAGTCGGCCCAGCTCGCGGGCCTCGTTCACCCAAGCCACCAGCTCCGCCATCCGGCGCGGCGTGTCGAAGGGGGTCGCGGTTTCAAAGACGATCCCGATCTGTTTGCCGTCTTCATCGAAAGCGGCCACGCTGTTGGACAGGGTCTTGTATTCGCCGCGATGCCGTTCGTCCTTCACGCTATGGCGCAAAAGGTCGCGGTGAAGCTGCCGGATGTGGTTCTCGGTGACCGGGATGTCCCGCCAAGCCTGGAAGATCATTTCCATGGCCCCGGCATAACCGGCAACCTCCTGCTCGTCGCGGGTATCGAATGTCCTGATTTCCAGATTGGCCAGCAGTCGCTCCACCTCACGATCCGTGAGCTTGCTGCCCTCAATGCGGGTGGAAGAACCGATGCTCTCGATGGTGGCGATGTGGCGCAACGCTTTCAGCCGCTCGGGCGCAAGGGTGCCCAAAGCGCGCCATGCGCCTTTGAACTCGTCAATCTCGGCGATCAGCGCCAGCAATTCGGGCGTGATCTGGATGGTATCAGTTTTGAGCATCCGTCAATCCTTCACACCCCTATTTACACCCATATTCACCCATAAATCCAGCCAAAAATACACCCGTATTCATCCATAAATTTTTCATCAATGGCCCTGTGTGGAGCGTTTTCTTGCACTGTATCCATCTGAATGGATTGCGTCTTTTGATCGAATTCTTTCCTTCTGCGAAAACAAATGACGTTATTTAAGTATTAAAGTAACGTTGGTTTGATGTCTGAAACCGTTCTCCCTCCCCTGCCCCACGACCGCCCGCGTCGTGATTGGTGGCCATCCGGATCGACGCGCCCGGCGGAAGTTTGCGGAAAGCGGATTCGAGTAGCTGACGCTGTACGGGGTTCATCTCGCCCGCAATGGAGAAATAGCGGGTTCCCTCGGCGCTGTGCAGGGCGTGGTAGCTCAAGGACTCGATGGCGCTCTCGGTGATGACCAGGTTCCGGTCACCGGAGGTTGGGGCAGAATACCAAAGCCCTTTCTGGCCGCCCTTGGCGAAGCCCTTGAAGCGGGTATTGCGCAGCTCGAAACCGCAAAGCCCGTCCCGGTCGCGATGAGGAAAGACGGCGTTGCCGTGGCGATCAATGTAAATCTTTCCGGCAAAGCGCGGATCGGTCAGCACGGCGGCGGAAATGCACCGTTCCCGCTCAAGATAGGGGTGTGCGCGAACCGGCTGCATGGCCGCGAACTGCGCCCGTATCCGGGCAAGGTCTCTGGAAATAGGCTCCACATCGCCTACAAAGCTCTCTGGGGCCGGTCGGCGGGGTGACTGAGGGGAACTGCCCACCCATGGCCGGAGAGCCTTCCTGACCTCTCCCAGACCCTCCTGAAAGCGGTTTTGAACAAAGTCGATGATCGTGCCGTTATCGGCGTCGTTGCGAACCGAGAAATAAATCCAGTGACCGCTGTTCGCATCCTTGCCGATGATGATCTTGTCGCCGTCGGGACCGCGCATGGTGACGCTGTTGCGGCTGCTTTCCTTGCGGTCGAGGACGTATCCCTGCGCGGCGGCATATTCGGTCAGATTGATGCGCCGCTTGAAGTCGTCGATTTCCTGCTGACGGATCGGGAACATGTCTCGAACCATAGCCGGGCGATGGGAAAAGGAAAGCCCATTTTCTTTTTCCTATTGTCCATTCCCCACAGGTGAGGAACCACCGTTCGATGTCGGGATGCAGACTGTGTGAGCCTCTTCTTTTTTTTAAGGATAAAAAAAGAAAAGGATAGGGCGAAAAAACGGGCAAAAACCACTTTTAAATCAATAAGTTATAAATTTGACCCGCGACCTATACCTACCACCTTGGCCTGACCCGCGACCTATACCTACCACTTTTTCGGCCACCCGCGACCTATACCTACCACTTTTTCGGCCACCCGCGACCTATACCTACCACTCCCGCGACCTATACCTACCACTTTGAGGCCGATTTTCGGGCCTCATCCTGTGGATAAGTACCTTCATTTTCGTGCCGCGACCTATACCTACCACTTTGCGCGACCTATACCTACCACCTTGCGCCTCGACCCGCGACCTATACCTACCACTTTTAAGGTCGAAAACAGGTTAGAGTAATGTTCTTATAACGTTGAAATAACCTTAATCGAAGGGTGATTGGAATCGACGCCTTGAACAAAAATTGACCAGCCTCTCGCCAGAACCCGTCCGATAGCCCTATCCCATTAAAATACCTATAGAATTCTTGTCCTAACGCTTCCTCACCGCCGGAGTCCGGCGTACCTCATCGCTTTCCGCGACACCGATTTCGGCATTGATCTGCTCCACCCCATCGGAATGGCGCTTGTTAGCGGCTTTGATCTGGCTGACAAATCCGGGGTCGGGTGTGATGGTGTAGGACACATCGAGAATACGACCCCGCTCCCCTGTTCGGTCCTCTTTCTTGAAGAACATCAAGACCCCCTTGTCTTTCAGCTCGTCCAGGGCCTCATCGAGCTTGCGAACGGCATCGCGGGTGCGTGCGTATTCCAGCAAGCCACTATCCCGTTGCACGGTCGTAAACAGGATGGTGTAGGGGTGCATGACGTTGGCGTTGACATAGTTGTGCGCCATGCGTTTGTGCATCCACCGGGCAAGCTGCGTGGTATGCGACATCATGGTGTGATAGTCGTACTGGCGAAAATTCAGCGCCTGAATGCTGCGGGTCACAAGCGGATTGAAGTGCGCCACCCAACGGGCTTTGGGGTCATCCCGATAATGATGGCGGCTGACCCGCAGCAGCCCGGCCAGAATGGGCGATTTATAATCCCCTGACCCGTCGGCGGCGATGATCTCGATCCGGCAGCCCGCCATGATATCGAGACTTTCGACCACTTCCTGATAAGACAAGGCATGCCCCCGGCGCTGAAGCTCCCTGCGCAGCAGGTGTAGCGTAAAAACGGCCCCGCTCTCCTGCGCGTCCAGAAAGCCATGATGCTGCTCGGCGGCAATTTTGCGCAAAGCGTCCTCGACCAGTTCTTCCCGCGCGCTCGGATAGAATTCCTTGTCGTTGCCGTCCTCGTCAGTCAGACGCGCCGGGCGAACCTTGACGGTAAAAAAACGGCCCCGGTGTTCAAAATCGCGGTCAATGGTTGGCAAAAGCCCCTTCTCCCGCCGCTTGGTCATCTCCTGCCGGGACATGAAATATTTCGGCACACCATCCCAAAGCTCGATGGTGTTGGACAGGTTGTCCCGCTCGGCGTCCGAGTTGCAAAGAAAGCTCTGAAACAGCGAAAGCTGTTTCGCGCCGAACGATTCCGGAGAAGGTTGCTTTATCTTCTTGCGGTCAAGAGCCATGATTGAGCCGTAGCACAGATTCCCGGCGGCGACTATGCACCTGTGCCCTCCTCGCGCTGCAATTTCTCGTGAATGGCTTCGAGAAGCCAGGCGTGACGCGAGGGAGCAACCAGACGGTTTCTGCGCACGGCATCAACGCGGGAAATCAGCTCCGCATCAAGGCGCAGTTGCAGCCGGCACAGTCCGGCGGGCGCTTGTTCTTCCCGAACCGCCACGGAACCGCCCTTGTTGATGAGCGCCTGAATCCTGCCTTCGTCTGCCGTGGGAACAGGGTTCAGCTTGGGTTTTTTTGCAATCGCCATAGCTTCGCAGCCCTTCAGGTTCCGACCTTTTTCAAGGTCTTTTTAACGTTAAAAAGATATTGAAATAACGTTGTCATTTCTTCGCTTGCCTTCGCGTCCTGTACCCGCAATTCAGTCACGGCCATCCCCTGGGCGGCTGCGTTACCGAACGCCTTGCGACTTCCAAGCGGCGTTTCGATAAAGGTCAGTTGCTCGGAATCGCGCAACATCCCGGCGGCATCATCGTTGTCGGAACCGCGCGGATCGGCGCGATTGATGAAGACATAGGCCTGTAGCGCCTCATTGACCGCCCGCATCTCCGCCACCAGACCCGAGACTTTTTCCAGGGTCCACACGTCGAAGGAACGGGGCACGAAAGGCACCAGAAGAACATTCGCCATGGTCAGCGCCGCCCGCTGTGAGGTCGTATCCCGTCCGCCGGTATCGACAATGATCTGGCTGTACTTGTCGGCCATGCGCAAGGTCTCGGTACGTACCGCCTGACCGGTCAGTTTGATGCAGGTATAGCCAGCTCCGCCTTCCCGGCTTTCGTTGCGCAGAATGGTGAAATCGGATGCCGTCTCCTGGTCGTCCGCATCGATCAGCAAAACATCCTCGCCGGCATTCGCGGCCAGAATGGCAAGGTGCGTCGCAACGGTGGTCTTGCCGCTACCGCCCTTGATTCCCCCTACCACAGTAATCATGTTCTCAGCCCTGTTGGTTCGATATTGTCATGATATGAAAATAAGGTTAGATTGATAGCAGAATGATTCTATTTCAACCTTACAATAAGGTGCATCCACGTCAAGAGAGACAAAAGGACAACCCGCCTTCGCCCGGCACCGGATCACATCAATATAATGTTATTTAAACGTTTTTCTAACGTTAAAATGCGCGGACATCTTCTCGGCGGGTCTGGTAGTTCACACATGATCGGCTATCCTTACATGAATCAAAACATGGATTGGATTCATGAATGAATTCGCGGATTTCTATCCGCGCGGGGTCGGCAATCTCGCGGGCGACCTGACGTCGCTACGGGCCTGGGCTCCGGCCTCGCACATCGACAAGGGCGCGTTTACCTATCGCGACGGCATGATCTTTCTCGGGCAGGCGGCCGATGGCACGGTGCTGGGTCTGTCCGACGACCGGCATTGCCTGACGGTCGCCGGCAGCCGGGCGGGGAAGGGGGTGTCGGTCATCATCCCGAACCTGTGCCTGTATCCGGGCTCGGCTCTGGTCATCGATCCCAAGGGCGAGAACGCCACCTTGACCGCCGCGCGGCGGGGGCAGGGGTCGGATTTCTGCGAAGGGATGGGGCAGGCGGTCTATGTGCTCGATCCCTTCGGCACGGTGCCCAATCACGGCTCAAGTGCCGCGTTCAATCCGCTGTCGGTGTTCGATCTGCAACAGGACGAACACTACGATCTGGCGATTGACGATGCCGCCCTCATCGCCGACGCCCTGGTCACGCCGGGCGGGGAGCGGGAAGCCCATTGGGACGAATCCGCCCGCGCCGTCATTCAGACCTTGATTCTCCATATCCTGACCACGGAACCGCCGGAACACCAAACCCTGCCCCGCCTGCGCCAGTGGCTTATGACCGGCGATTTTCTGGGCCGGATGGTAAAAAACAAAGCGTTCTACGGCGTGATTTCCGGCGAGGCCGAAGCACTGCTGGCTCTGGGCGACGAAGAGCGGGGCAGTATCCTGTCCACGGCGCGGCGCAATACCCGGTTTCTCGACAGCCCGGCCATGCAAGCGGTGCTGACGCACAGCGATTTCGATCTGCGCGATTTGAAGCGCGAGCGCATGACCCTGTATCTGTGCCTGCCGGCCTCGCGCCTGCATACCCACGCAAGGTGGCTGCGCCTTGTGGTGGGCCTTGCCCTCGCCATGATGGAGCGGGAGCAAACCCGGCCAGATTTTCCGGTGCTGTTTCTGATGGATGAATTCGCCGCGCTCGGCAAAATGGAAGTCATCGAAACGGCGGCGGGCCTGATGGCGGGCTATGGCGTCAAGCTCTGGCCGATCTTGCAGGACCTCACCCAGCTCAAGCGCCACTACCGGGAAAGCTGGGAAACTTTCCTCGGCAACGCGGGCCTGCACCAGTTTTTCGGCAACACCGATTTGACCACCCTGGAACACGTCTCCAAGCGCCTCGGCAAAACTCACGTCCTCGCCGTCACCGAAAACGAGAACGAACGCGCCGGGCAAGGCGGGCAGGGGGTTTCGGTCAAGGCCGATACCGCCAATCTCCTCAACCCGGATGAAGTCGAATACTTCTTCGCGCGGGACCGGCAACGGCAAATCATGTTGATCCCCGGCCAAATGCCGTGGGCGCTGTGGCGGATGCCGTATTTTCACGAATGGTTCGACGGCAAGCGCGACTGGAGCGTGGGCTTCGGCAATCCGCCGCCGACACTTGAACAACTGCGCAACCGTCCACCACCGCCACCGCCCAAACCGCGCGGCGTGCTGGGCAGTCTGTTCGGCAAAAAGGGGGGATGATCCGTGCTGGAACAACTGCGACGGTTGCAGTTTTATGGTTTCTTCACCCTCCTTATTCTGCCCCCGGCCCTGGGCTGTCTGTGGGTTTTGCTCGCCGGTTTCGGGCTGGTTCCGCCGGTGCCCGGCCTGTTGTGGTGGTTTTCCATCGTGGTCGCGCCGTGGTGGTTGCTGGCGGCGGGTGGAGTTCAGCTTCTCAAAGCGCTGCTGAGCTATCTCCTGCACCGGCAACACGCAACAACCAAACGCAAAGAGGGCGCGACCCGGCAAGAGGTCCCCCCTCCGCCGCTGCTCCGGGAACAGTGCATCGGCGGCGGCGGCGCGGTGCTGCTGGCTGCCATGGTGCTGGTTCCGCGCTATACGCCGGATGGGGTGTTGATCTGGGAGTCCTCGGCCACCGAGCGCCAAACGGTCATGGGCACCATCCGGCAGGAAGAGGGCAAGATGATGCAGGATTACGCCGATCAACGGGTGTGGACCTGCCATTACCTGACGACACTCGGCATTTCGACCCGCGTGCATGTCGCCTCCAGAGGCTTCCCGTACTGTAGCTATTTCATCTACCGCTACCCGAGAACCTGACGCCATGAAACGGACGGTGTGGCTGTTCCTGCTGGCCGCAAGCGCGGCCAGCCCGGCCGGGGCGCAAAGCGAAGCTTGCGCCACCGTGGACCCCGAAAGTTACGATCAGGTCTATGCCTGCCTGTCGTCCCTGCAACGCTCGGACGGACGCACGATGGCCCATGGCAATCTCGATACTGCGCCGTGCCGGACCGTGATTGCCCGCTATCGCGGCGCGGTCCGGGGGCAGGGGGTGCGGCTGCGCTCGCGGGAATCGCGCGCGAAGAGCGAACCGCTTTATCCGTCCTGCGCGGTGCTGGCCCGCGTGGTTCAGGACATGACCGGCAAGGCGGCCTATTGGTCGGGTTGCCTCGATTACGGATCGCTGCCGCTAGCCGAACATCTGAGCCAGTGCCTCAAGACCGTGCTGCCGGGTTATTACGGCGTAGTAGGGCAGGGCCGGGGAGCGCAACGCCTGCGCGGCTGCGGTGAGGTGCTCGGCGCGTATGAAACCGGCCTGCGCGCGGCGATGCCCGATAACGGCTTGCCGCCGGGCTATGTCCGGCCGGATTGCCAGCTCGCGGCTGACTATCTGGCGCAACCGGGGGACAACGCTTCCGTGGTTCCCCCGGCTTCCGCGCCTTCGTCGGCCCCGCCGCCGGTTCCGCCCGCGCCGTCCCATCCGGCCCAAGACCCGCCCGCCACGGCAACGCCTGCTCCCGTATCCCCGCCAGCCCGGCCCCGGCCGTTGCCGGGCACCGGGCAACCGCAATGGGCGGACTGCCTGAACTACGATCCCGATCAGCTACCGGCGCATCTGCGTCAGTGCCTCGGCACCGGACGGGAGATGCGGCGGATGCACGAATGCCGCGAGGTGCAGGCGGCCTACATGGCGAAGCTCATACAAGCGTATGGCCGCCTGCCGGAAAACCATATCGTCCTGCCCTGTTCGGTCGCCGATGGCTATCTGGCGGAATTTCGGGCCGAAGAGGAAGCCGAAAAACAGGCCGCGCTTGAACGCAAGAAGGAACAGGAACGGCAGGTCCGCGCCCAGCTCGTGCGCGATGCCGAAGACCTGCGCGATCACCCGCCACCACGCCCGCTGTTCGCCCGGCCGTGGGTGACATGGCTGGTCCTGCTGGCCCTCATCGGTGGGGTGGGATGGAGCGGTTGGCGGGCTCTTCGGCGGAAGCGGGTGCAAGCCGTGCAAGCGGCTTAATGCTCCCGACTCCGCCCGCCGCGCCCGTGACTGTGGCCGGAAGGCACATGGACTGTATCACGTTCCCGCTCTTCGCCGCGCTCGCGCCCGTTCTCGTTGGCGGCCTCCGGCGGGAGCTGGCCGCTGTCCACCTGCCGGGCGATGCGTTCTTCTTCGCTCTGTCGTTCCCGTTCCTGCCATTCGCGCAGCGCCCTGACTCGTTCATGCTCGGCTTTCTGCCGTTCCAGGGCTTCGAGCGCTTCTTCGCGGGCCGCTTCGGCGGTTTCCAGCTCTTCCCGTAGGGCCTCCAGCCGTTCCCCATGGCGCGACCGCTCCCATTGGCCGCGCAGTCCGGGCCGGGCCTGCCGAGCCTCGATGGCGGCGATTTCGCGCTGTACCGTGCTCAGGCGCGGGGCGTGGGCGCTTTCGACCGCCTGCCGTCTCTGGGCGAATTCCGGGGCCAGCTCGCGCGCCAGCTTTTGCCGGTCGGCGGCCTGCCGGTTGTCCAGGGCCTGCCGCATACCCCGCGCCCATTCCGCGATCTGTTCGGCGGTGGTCTTGTCGTCGCGCGCGTCCTTGAACGCCTCCTTGACCGGTTTTGGGGATTTTTCCGGCTTCGGCGGCCGGAGTACGCCGCTCGCGTCGTCGAAGGGTTCTCGTATCGTGGTGGAATCCGGCGGTGTCGGCGTTGGGGTGCGGATCGGGGCAGGGGGGTCCGGCGTGGGGCGGCGGTTTTGGATGTCCGCCAGCTTCTCGCCCAAGGTCGGGCGGCCGTAGCCGGGTCGCATGCGGGGGCGGGGGCGCGCGTGCAGTTCGGGTTTGCGCTCCGGCTCCGGCTCTTGCGGTTTGGAGACTGCCCCGCGCGCGTGTTCCTCCGGTTCGGAGAAACGCTCGCGCTCGGCGCTTCGCCGGGTGGAGCGGCCCGGCAAGGGGGCGACAACGCGCTCGTAGGTGAACCGACCTTGTTTTTCGGCTTCGTGCCGCAGTTCCATCTGGAACGTTTCCCGTTCTTGCCGGGTGGTCAGGTCTTTCAGCCGTTTTTCCACGATCTGTTCGCCCTGGGCGATGGCTTGTTTCAGCAGCTCGGCCTGTGCCCGGTCCCGCGCGTCCTGCCCTTTGAGCTGGCGCAAAATGGCCTTGAAGCCATGGGCCTTCTGGCGTTGTTCCTCAATCGCGGCCAGCTCCGCGCGGTGCCGGTCGATCCGATGCCCTTGCCGGAGGGTTTCTTCGATGCGCGCGCGCTCCTGAGCGTGCCGCTTTTGCAGGGCCGCGCGCTCGGCCTCGTGCTTCCCTTTCAGTTCGTGCTGGAAGGCGTCGCGGCGAGGATCGCGGGCGTAGGCCGTTCCGGTCACCTTATAGACCGGTGCGTTCCGCCGGGCTTGTTCTTGCGCGTATTGCGCCTCCTGCCGCGCCCGCTGCCGTTCGCGGGCTTCCTCGATGCTGAAAATCTGCGCCGGGCCAAGGTCCTTGAGCCGCGCGCGGATGTCGGCGACCTTGGCGCCGTCGATATGGCGGGCCGGGTTGTGAATTTTGCCGTTGGGGTCCATCACCACGAAGTCGCGTCGCTCGCCCCGGCAAATCGCGTAGCCTTGCTCCATCAGCGCGCTCGCGAACGCCTTGCCGCTGTCGGAGCGTCGCCACGCCACGGCGATAACGGGGTCGTGGTATTGGACGTATTCGCCTTTCTCTCGCCGGGCGTTGTTCTCGACCCGCTGTGGGCAATAGATGTGGCTGTGTTCCTTTTCGTAGGCTTCGGCCCATCGGGACAGTCGCATCTTGTCGAAATCGATGTTGACCATCTTCCCGGTGTCGGGATGGACCCGGTTGACGAGGATGTGCAGGTGGGCGTGCGGCTCGTCGTTGTGGGCGATCATCATCGCCTGATAGCCCTCCAGTTCCAGGGCCTTGAGGCTGGACCGCCCGGCTTCGATCATGTCTTCGCGGCTCGGTTGCTGGTCGGGGTGCCATGACAGGGAGTAGTGATAGACTGGGTATTCGCCTTTTCGGCCAACCTTCTCGACGCCCGCTTGCTCTTTCAACCGGTCGGCGTTCAGGGCAACGAACGCCATTTCCGTCAGGGCGCGCTCGGCGTTTTGACTGTGCAGGTTTTCGCCGTGGGTGAACGCGACCCGCTCGCTCGTTAGCGCGCCCTTGTCGTGCAGGTAGTAGAGCCCCGCGCCCTTGAAGCTGCGCCCGGCTTTAGCGATGTGCGGAACCACGGCCCAGATATTCGGCGAACAGGGTGCCCAGCAGCGCTTCGACCCGTTCACACAGAGAATGAAAGGAGGAGGGCAGGCCGCCGCCGCCACTGTTCAGGGCGCGGGCGATCTGGTTGAAATTCACCCCGATCCGCCGCAGTTGATCGACCGCCTCGAAATTTGCCGGGGTGGTTTGCGGCTTCGTGATGCGTTTTCGTAGCGCGGCGTGACGCACGAAATCGCCGATGTCGATGTCGGCTTTGTGTGCCCTGCGTTCGATACTCGCGTATTCGTCGTCCGTGACCCGGAAGGCGATTACACGGGTACGCTTTTGCTCCACCTGCTTGCGCGGCCTGGCCATGACACGCTTGCACCGTTTCTGTCGGGGGCGGGGAACCCGCCGGGGGGATGCAACGGGGGGCGGCACGCCCCCCTTGCCAAGACGGGTTTTTGTTTACAAAAACACATCTTGCTACTCACAAACCATGGCTTGAATTATACACGAGCGCCGACTCACTGCACCAGTCCCCGCACCACCACCCCGCGCTATCCACAACAAATCCGGGGTGGGTAAGGCATCGACAAGCGCAACCCTGCCGATGCCTCAACCACGAAAAGCGCGGGTCAGTATTCGCCCGGCAACAGGATCACGCCATCGGTGAAATACAGCATGATTTCCGGTAAGGGGAAATCGGTGTATTCGATGGCCTTCGAGAACACGACCCCACCGTTGCCATCCTCGCAAATCAGGCGGGCGCTGCGGTCAACCTGAACCGTCAGGGTCCAAAGCTGGAACGGTTCGGCCGTCACCGCCGCCACAGATTGGGCCAGGGCGATGAGGTCCAGCAGCCAGTACGCGCCGCCCTGCTCGGCGACGTACCGCGCGCCATCGGTGTAGAGGACGTTGCGCGCGAGGGGGTGGCGATACCAATGCTCGGTCCCGGTGAAGGTTCTCAGGGCGTTGGCGGTCAGGCACTTGTTTCCGTGAGTCATGATGGTCGTTCCTTCAGTTCGAGTGACCCCCACGGCGGGGGCACGGTGCGAAGGGCCGAAAGCGAACAGGCGGGCAGTCAATCCCCAACACGGGAGCCCCGCGTCAGCGGGGCGAATGGAGCGGGCCGGGGATTGACGGAACGCCGCTTTCGGCCATCGTCACCGGGTCCCCGCAACGGGTCAGGCAAAAGAAGAAAAACGAAGACCGCCCAAGGGAACAGGCGAACTCAACGCAAGGCGAAACGGGGCGATGGGAAAAGAGGGGTTATAGACGGGCGGCAATCCACTCGTCGATGGCGGTGGCGGCCTGTTGCATCAGGCGTTCAAACCCGGCTTGATCCGGGGCCGGGTCCGTCCAGTGAAACCCGAACAGGTGCAGGGCGTCGTCGTCGTCGCTGCCCTCCGCTGTCCAGCACGGGCCGTCGATCCCGGCCAGCTCCTCCGCACCGCTCGTCCATTGGGCCGTGAAGCGCGGCGCGGCGTGGTGGGTGAGGGTGCCGGGTCCGGCGTTGCCGGCGTCTATCGTCCAGTCGTCGGGATTCATAATGGCGGTTTTCGCGCTCGTTCACTCCGGATGCTTATGGACTTCCATATACTGCCGGAGAATGGCGTTGATCCGGGTCTGATAACCCTTGCCCTGATTTTTTAGCCATTGCAAGACGTCATGATCCAACCGGAGAGTAATCCGGTCTTTCGTCTCCGGCAGGCGCAATTCCACCTTTGCCCAGAACGCTTCGTTCAGCTCCGGGATTTCGGAATAATCGATCTTGTCTTCGGGCATGGCGGCAAGCCGGTCCCAATCGGTCTTTCCTTCGGCCTTGCGCCATGATCCGTCGGGCTGTTCCACCAACACCGCGCCATCTTCGGAAAGCCGCGCCTTAGTGATTTTTTCTTTGCTCATAAAGCCTCCTTTCTTGCTTGTTGCCGCGCCGCGCCGAAATGATCCGGATATTCTCGCCGCGATGCGTATAGGCGACCTGAAACAACAGGTCCCGGACCGCACAAAGCAGAATGTAGCGGGTCTCCCCATAATCCTGCCGGGTATCCTCGAACGATACCGCCTCGGGGCTCGCAAACAGCGGGATCACGTCAACAAAATCGATGCCTCTTTCCCGGATGTTGCGTAACCGCTTGTCCTCAAACCACTCAAACGGCATGGCCTGAAATCCCTTTCATAATAGTATGTACTAAATGTATGTACATTACAAGAAAAATGTAACATTATAGATACGATTTCCTGCAAGCTTTTATCTCCGTTCAGAAAAACGATAACTGCCTTGGCCCATCGAGTGGCGGCACGTTCGGCGCGGGCGGTCCGTCCAGTACGGACGGACCGCTTGCCGGGGAGTCCTCCCCGGCGGCGGGGGTGGGTTCAGATTCAGACGTGCGCGCCGGTTCGGGTTCCGGGATGGAATCCGGAACCGTTGCCGTTGGGGTGTCGTCGCCTTCGGCGTCCGGCTCCAGATCGGGAGCCGGGGCCGGTTGCAGGTTCAGGAGATAATCGGCGGCCTTTTGCGCATGGCTGGCGGCGGTAAAGATCGCTTTCTTGTCGTCCTTCAAGACCGTCAACCAAGAAGCGATATAAGCGGCGTGGTCGTCGCGGATTTCGGGGGTCAGGCCCAGCTCGGCGCACAGGAAGGCGCTGCCGATTTCGGCAACCAGTTCCTCCATGGCGTACCCGGCGTCGCCCCATTTCTTGCGGCCCATGTCACGGGCAAGCCGGGAGGAATGCCGCGTCCAGTGCGTTTGCTCGTGGGCCAAAGTGGCGTAGTAGCTTTCCGGGTCGTGGAAGCTCTCGAACGGCGGCATTTGAATGTAGTCGGGGCCAATGGCGTAAAAGGCGCGGTTGCCGCCGTGGCGGATGTCGGCGCGGGTCGCGGCAAAGAAGGCGTCCAGCTTGGCGTGGCGCTGTGCGTCCGTCAGGTGCGGCGGCTCGCTCCGGGCGTAGTAATGGGCGGGCAAACCGTCGATCTGTTCGACGTTGAAAACCGTGTAGCCCTTCATGTAAGGGATTTCGATTTCTTCGTCCTGCCCGGTTTTCTCGTTGGTTTCGGTCCGGGTCAGGGTATTGGCGTACACCACCAAGCTGCCATGTTCGCCTTTTTTGACCTGCGCGCCCAGCTCTTGGGCCTGTTTGTAGGTCATCCAAATGGGCGCGGCGTAGCCTTTTTCCATCGCCGTGACCCAAAGCATCAGGGTGTTGATACCGCTATAGGGTTTGCCGTTGTGCCGCAACGGCCGGGAAATCGGTCCGGCGGCGTGCGCGGCGTTCCACGGCTGCATCCATGGCCGGGTGCCCTGTTCAAGCGCGGCAAGGATCGTGTCGGTGACGCGGCTATAAACGTCCTGTTTCATGGTGAGAGTCCTTTCTTTCGGGTTTAGAAGTTTTCGGAAAACAGGTCAAGCTGTTGCCGGGTGATTTGCTTCGCCTGCCAGACCGGCGATTGCGCGTAGTGATCGAGCCACGCCAACACGAGGGCGGCGGGGCCGCCGGCGTCCTCCACGACTGGCTGGGCGATGAAGTGCGAGAGATACCCCGTTTCGGTGATGGGCAGGGGCTCGCGCTCGGGCGCAAGGCTGCGGATTTCCAGATGGTCGAGCGGCCGGCCATAGCAGGCCCGGAAAGCCGGGGAGGTGTCCGGCGTATAGGTGATTTCAATCTGGATGCGGTTCCATGTGATTTCCATGCGTTCCTTGGTCATCGGTTTTTTTCCTTTCCTTGGGTTTGAAGGGTTGCGCCATGCAACCCGTCTAGGCCCGCGCCAATGAGCGGGGGGATGCCGTCAAGGCCGGACCGCGCCGAGGGGGATCACCCGGCCTGCACAAGCCGCCACCGGCGGCGCGGAAGGCGGGGGAGACGGCGCGGCTGCCGCCCGTAGGGCTTGGCCTTGACGGCGATGGGGCGGCACGCCCCTAAAACGGCCGGGCGCGAAGAGCGGCCGGCCACAAAACCCGGCAACGGTCCGCGCGAGCGGTCCGTTGCTCCATGGGGTTTGCCGGTTTCGCCTCGCCACGAAAAAAGCCCGCCTGGGGGAAAACCCCAAGCGGGCGAACCGGGCGTCAATATTCGCTCGGCAGCAGGATCACGTCGTTGGTGAAGTACAGCACGATTTCCGGCAAGGGAAAGTCGGTGTATGCGATGGCTTTCGAAAATACCGTCCGGTCGTTGCCGTCCTCGCAAACGAGGCGGGCGGTCCGGTCGTCCTTGACCGTGAGTTTCCAAAGCTGGAATTCCTCGGCGGCCACGGCGGGGAGGAATCGCTGCGCCAAGGCGATTTCGTCCAGCAGCCAGTAAGCGCCGCCCTGCACCGCGACGTAGCGCGCGCCGTCGGTGTAGAGGACGTTGCGCGCGAGCGGGTGACAATACCAATGCTCGGTGCCGGTGAAGGTTCTGAGGGCGTTGGCGGTGAGGTGTTTGCTTCCTTGCATGATTTTCGTTCCTTCCATTTGAGTGACCCCCACGGCGGGGGCACGGTGCGAAGGGCCGAAAGCGAACAGGCGGGCAGTCAATCCCCAACACGGGAGCCCCGCGATAGCGGGGCGAATGGAGCGGGCCGGGGATTGACGGAACGCCGCTTTCGGCCATCGTCACCGGGTCCCCGCAGCAGGTCAGACGAATGCAGAAAAACGAAGAGCGTCCAAAGAACAGGCGGCCTTGACGCAAGATGAAACGGGGCCATGGGAAGAGGGGGATTCCAGACCGTACAGCATCCGGCCTCTATGCCGGGCGGAGTTCGGGCCGACAGGTACGGGAGAACGGAAAAGAAGAAAATCTTATGGGGCGGACGCAAGCGCGCCGGTGGTGGTCACGGTGCCGGTTGTGTCCATCCGGTACATCTCGGCGATTTCCGAAGCCGACAGGGCGCGGTTATAAATCCGGACATCGTCGATGAGGCCGTCCCAGTTCTGGGATGGCCCGCCACGCCCGATCCAAAGAGGAGAGCCGTTTGGCAACGGGGGTTTTAATGAAATATCAGTCGTAGCTTCAAGGTTTCCATTCAAGCGAAATGTCAGAGAACTACCATCGTAACTTCCGGAAATGAGATACCATATATTGTTTGAAAAAATCGTCGCGCCCAATGCTGACGAGTTTCCTGGACACCCTCCTCCGGTATTGGTGTGAGCCCCCATTCTTCCGCTCGTGGATAAAAAATAGAAGGAGTAATTGTGTCCACAGCTTTGAGACGCCCCTTTGCTAAAAGCACCATCGTAACTAGCGGTTACAGCCGTCGGGTTAATGTGTTTCACCCAAGCTGAAATTGTAAAAGGCTGTCCTGAGCCAAAATCCAGGCTATTGTTATCTGGAATATTAACGTATTGCCCTAAAATCCCATCAAAACTGAGAGCGCCGCCGAGTTATCCGGTGGTCCAGGTCGGGCCGTTGGTGAGTGTTCCATTATTTCCGTTGCCGGAGCGGTCATAGGCGGTGGTGCCGCTGCCTTCGTCGAAGGTCCAGTTGCCGACGAGGCCGGTATCAATGGGCGCACCTTCATAAATTTCCGTCGCGCTTGGCCCTCCGGCCTGCCCCCACCAGTTGTTTTCGGCGGACAGCGCCGCGCCGTCGGTGTCGAGCGCGAGGTCTTCGAGCGTGTTGCCCGTGATCGCGTTTAATCCCGCGCTGCCCTGATCCCCGCCGCCAAGGTCCGCATCCACGGCCCCGGCCGTCGAATCGTCATAGACAATAATTCCATGCTGGGTATTGCCCGTCGCCGCGCTGCTCTCGACCTTCGCCGCAAGGCTGGCATCGTTCCGCGCATACAGGCGTATGCCGTTGCGGTTCCCGCTCGCGCTGACGCCCTCGACGACAACCCCCGTCAGATCGACCGCCGCGCCATCCGCCTCAATCCGCACGCCATCATTCGTGTTGCCGCTCGCCGTTACGTCCCGGATCGTCACCCCGGCGGCGTTCCGGGCGTAAATGCCGTTATCGGCCGCGCCGTTCACGGTGAAACCCGCGACCTCGACATCGTCCGCCGTGATGGAAACCCCGTTTCCGCCCGCATTGGTGATGAGGGGCGCGGCAGTGGCGGCCCGGATCACCGCGCCATCCGCGATCCCGCCCGGTATGCCGGAAACCGTCATCGTGCCCGCGTCAAAGTCCAGGGCAACGCCCGAGCCGATCAGCCTTTGCCCCGTCTGGCCAAGCGTCACCCCGGCATTCATCCCCGCCGTGGTCCCCTCGCCGTGTTTGACATAGATGATATCATGCGCGCCCGCCGCACCCTGCGCCGCCGCCAGCGTATTGAAAGGCGTTTCCGCGCTGCCGTCCCCGCCGCCCGCCGCCGCATTGTCCACCACATAGACTTTCTGGGCCGTTCCGGTCGCGGCGTTCAGGACCGGCACGTCCTCTACAGACTCGGTCCGCGCCTGCGCGCCTTCCTGCGTCACCACATCCACGTCGCGCGAAATCCGCGTATCGAGCCGGTTCAGAATCCCCTCCGGCCGCGTCACCTCACGGCTCTTCCCGCGCCGCCAGAAATCGAGCGGGATGCGCACGCGCGCCTCGACGAAATCCGTCTCGCCCCGGATATTGTCCTGCTGATGCTCGGCGCCAAAGCGCAGCCACGACAAGGGCGCCGTCTCGACCCGAAAACGAAACCCGTCCATCGCCCGGACGCCCTCGGCGTCGAAATGGAACGCCCCGGCATAGGCCCGCGTGTCCGCAAACCATGTGCTTTCCAGAAAAGGCAGCTTGCGCCCGATCTCGAAATCCGCACCGGCCATGGGATGTTCAATGGCTTGGGCTATCGCCTCGCCGCCACTGGCCAGAATGCCGGTGCCGGACAGGGTCAGGGACGCGGGCAACGCTGTGCGCGTCTCGGACAAAACGCGCTCCTTTGACAGGGGCACATAGCCGTTGGCCCGGAAGTCCCAGTCTTCGGTCAGGAGTTCGGCTCCGGCCGTCATCTGGCTGTACAGATTGCCGGTCGAGGATCGCCGCCGGTCAAAGAAGCCATAGCCGCCCAGAATGTAAGACCCGTCGTCGGATACGCGCCGCAGCCCCAGCCCTGCATTGAATTCGCGCCCGTCGGCATCGTCCCCGACAAAACGCAGATCGGCAAAGGTCAGAATCTGCCCGTCCCAGCTCAGGGGCGCAAAGGCTTCAACTCCCGTCAGGCGCCGGTCGGACCCGAACTTCGCATAGGCGTCGATATGCGCGTCCACCGGCAAAGGCAGCCCGCGCGGCGAAACCCGCGCGGATAATCCGGGCGGCGTTCCTCCGCCCTGCGCCACGGGCGCAACGCCTTCTGCCTGCGCCTGCATGAGAGGGCAAACCGCAACACTCGCAAAAAGCAAAAGACATAAAGAACGGCGCATGAAACGGGAAAACCAAAAAACACCAAAAACCCCGTAACGGGACCTTCTTCTCTTATACGGCCTTTTCCCGAACCCTCAAAAACAAAAAACCATAACCCGCGCGAAAAGGTTCCCTTTCGCGCGGTCAACATCATGGCGCTAACCTATTGATCCGGCAGGAGCCAAAAAGCGGCAAAAGGGTCGGGCAAAATTACGGCGTGGGGTTGTCGTGCGCTTTCATATAGGCACGAAGAATGGCATTGATACGGGTCTGATAGCCGCGTTGCTGTCTGAACCATTCCAGCAAATCGGTATCGAGCCGCATAGTAACCACTTGCTTGGGCCTCGGCACAACCACCTTGGCTTCTTTCCAGAACGCTTCGTCCGTCGCGTGTGCGTCGGGATCGTTCTCAATCCCGGCCCGGATTTCAGCATCGCTCATAGAGCGCAAAGCCTCCCAGTCCGTCACCGGCTCATGTTTCGATGTTTTTCCAGTAGGCGCGTCTTTCATGCGGCTCTGCCCTCCAAGCTGAAATGATATGCCGTTCGTCATCGTCCCTGTCGGTGTAAATGACGGTCACTTCCAGGCCATTCACCAGCCCAATCGCGTAAACCCTCAGTTCTCCGTACTCGAAACGATCATCGACCCTCTCAACAGTGGGTCCATCGAAAATGCGCTTTGCATCCTCAAAAGCGATCTTATGGCTTTTGACATTGCTGCGGTTCTTCTCTGGATTCCAAGTGTATCGCATTTGGTGTATTTACACAATGTAAATATGCTATGCAAGCCATTTTTCAGGTCTACTCTAACGGTTTAAGTACCGAGTTATTATGTAACACAAAGATTGCAAAATCACCCGAATGTTATTATATTAGTAATAATATAGGAGGCGAGCATGGTTGAACTCAAGGTCCGCAAATTCGGCAATTCGTTGGGGGTGGTCCTGCCGAAAAGCGTTATCGACCGTCTGCACACGCGGGACGGGGAAGCCCTGTTCTTGATTGAAGCGCCGGATGGTAGCTATCGGCTGACGCCTTACGATCCGGCCTTCGAGCAAAAAATGGAGAAAGCCGAAGACATTATCAGCCGTTACCGCAATACGCTGCATGTCCTTGCGCAATGACGGAACCGGTCTGGATCGAAGAGCGGGATGCTCTGACGTTGCATGACCGCCTGCTGGCGCTGCATGGCGGTGCAGCGGGAGTACGGGATACGGCCTTACTGCAATCCGCGCTCGCCCGGCCCCGGCAGATTTCCGCCTATGCGCAAACGCCCGGCATCATCGACATGGCGGCGGCCTATACAGCGGGAATTGTCCGCAACCATCCTTTCGTCGATGGCAATAAACGAACCGGCTTTGTGGTCGGTATCCTGTTTCTCGAACTCAACGGTTATCGCTTCACCGCGAGCGAGGCGGATGCTGCCCAAACCGTTTTTGGTTTGGCGGCGGGTACTCTGGATGAGCAGGGTTACGCGGCGTTCCTGCGCGCGAATGCTGCGTTTCTGTGAATAAGAGTAGTGTTTTCATACTGCCGATTATCACGCAAAACAATCAAAAGCCATATTTGTCTTTTCTTAGTTTGAACGCTTCTATTCCGCCTTCCATCACCTTTGTGATCTCCATTCTCACATCATTTATATCAATTGCACCCTGAATTTTAATTTCCCCACTAGATTGCTCTCCTACTATTCGATAATCACAACAAACAACAAGTTCAGCATCCCCATTCACAACAAGATTCGCGTTGTGGCTAGAGAAAACAAGTTGACGTTTTCCTTTGGCTCTCCAGACGTGCTCAACAATTTCAATGATAATTTGGCTATCAAGATCGTCCTCTGGTTGGTCAATAATTAATGGGGGACCATCCTGATTCAGGAGCGCCCATAATAGCGCGGTGGCTTGCTGACCTGCGGAAGCATCTTCAAACGGTATATAATCATTCTCTCTTGCCCTGTACTCAAATTTTGGAAGGCTTTTTATAGGAGATAGAACAAGTTCAAGCCAGTCTTGCGATTTTATTTTTAGAGATAGTTTTTGAATATCAGAGTCAGAAAGATGAGCTTTAATGTTAAGAACATCAGAAGAATCTTTTCTTGGCTGTTCATCACTAAATTGTATTATATTATCAATCTCTAACAATACTTCACGCCATTTCTCAATTATATTTTCTGATCTGGCTATTGCTGTAATAAGCTCTTCAAATTTATTAAACCTCAGATTTGTTCCCTTAATAATTTTTTGAAGGTGTCCTAGAATAGCAGAGAAATCACTATTAACATCAAGTGTGGCCCGAATCATGCCATCTGATAATACTGTAAGTTGGTTACATTGCTCAGAGAGCTGTTCCGAAATTTCATTCCCTAAAGGGCACCTCGAAAAACCGGACATGAAGCCGGCAAAATGGGCAAAGCAAGGTGCCTGAGGCGTGAGCCTCACAATATCTTTGGTTTGTGCCCCGACCCGAAGGGTTCATCCCCGCCCGAAATCACCA
>WBZL01001475.1_pt1 | contig 24682 bp, 26 predicted proteins | sample 5204291 | NCBI WGS metagenome assembly WBZL01 (sample SAMN12344345, study PRJNA552823) | activated sludge metagenome | biome: Activated sludge suspended growth; feature: Nitrification reactor; material: Wastewater; isolation source: activated sludge from nitrification reactor of wastewater...
TCCCTACGTGCTCGACAAGGCACGCAAGGTGCGCCAGATGATCACCGACCGTGGCCTCAACGTCGAGCTGGAAATCGACGGCGGCGTCGGTCCGGCCAACATTGCCGAGGTTGCCCGCGCGGGCGTCGATACCTTCGTCGCCGGGTCGGCCGTTTTCGGCGCCGGCAAGGACAGCGATCCGCAACGCTACAACAGCGTCATCGCCGCCATGCGCGCGGAATTGGCGAAGGTTTGACCATTCAAGTCAAAGCCGTCCTGCTCGATCTCGACGGCACCCTGCTCGACACCGTCCTCGACCTGCATGCCGCCGCCAATGGCATGCTGGGCGATCTCGGCCGTGCCGAAGTCGCCGTGGAGGATATCCGCGCCTATGTCGGGCGGGGCATCCCCAATCTGGTCAAGCGCGTGCTGGCCGGCAGCCTCGAAGCAGCCGACGATCCCACGCCGCCTCCGGACGATGCGCTGTCCTCGTTCAAGAAGCACTACGCTGAAGTGAATGGCCGTGCTTCGAAGCCTTTCCCCGGCGTCATGGCCGGTCTGGCGGCGCTGAAGGCCATGGGTATGCCGCTCGGCGTCATCACCAACAAGGCCGGCGCCTTTACCAGCGTGCTGCTGGACCGTACCGGCATGACGCCGTTCATGAGCGTGGTGGTGGCGGGCGACCAGCTGCCCCGCCCCAAACCCGACCCCATGCCGGTTGTCTGGGCCTGCGGCCGGCTCGGCGTCTCGCCGGCCGACACGTTGCTGATCGGCGATTCGGTGCATGACTTCAAGGCGGGCCGCGCGGCCGCCTGCCGCGTCTTCCTGGTGCCCTATGGCTACAACGAGGGCCAGGACGTGCGCAGCCTCGATTGCGATGCTATAGTCGAAACCATCGCCGACGCCGCAAGCCGCATTACCAAAGCATGAACACCCGCTCCGACGCATCCGCAACGAAAGTCACCAAAGCCCATTGGGCAGAGGCCTGGCCCTGGCGCCCCTGGCGCTAACTCCCGCCGCCGTCGCGCTGGCGCCGTGTCCCGCGGCGTGTCATCAGCGCTCACTTTCGTAAGCCGTATGTAGTGGAGCCATCATGAACGAATCCGAATTCAACCGGCTGGCCGCCGAAGGCTACAACCGGATCCCCGTCACCCTCGAGACTTTTGCCGATCTCGACACGCCATTGTCGATCTACCTCAAGCTGGCCGGTGGTCCCTATTCCTATTTGCTCGAGTCCGTGCAGGGCGGCGAACGCTTCGGCCGTTACTCGTTCATCGGCATCGCCTCGAACACCCGCATCGCCGTCTATGACGCAAGCATTCTGCTGCTGACCGGCAACCGTGTCGCCGAACGGCGCGACCACACCAATCCGATGTCTTTCGTGTCGGAGTTCATGGCACGCTTCAAGGTGCCGGACTTGCCTGGCCTGCCACGCTTCTGTGGCGGGCTGGTCGGCTATTTCGGCTACGACACGGTCCGCGCCATCGAACCGAAGCTGGCCGCGACCCGAAAGCCCGACACGCTCGGCACGCCGGACATCCTGCTGATGCTCTCGGAAGAAATCGCCATCGTGGACAACCTGTCGGGCAAGCTGACGCTGGTGGTCTTTGCCGAGCCGGGTTTCCCCGGCGCGTGGAAGCAGGCGCAGGCGCGACTGAAGGAGCTGCTTGCGCGGCTGCGCATGCCGGCGGCGCTGCCCGAGGACACGGTCGTAGCCAGTCCGGCCGCCGAGTCCGAGTTCGGCGAGGGCGCCTTCAAGGCGGCCGTGGTCAAGGCCAAGCAGTACATCACCGATGGCGACGTCATGCAGGTGGTGCTCAGCCAGCGCATGAGCAAGCCCTACGGAGCCAGCCCGCTCGCACTGTACCGGGCGCTACGGACATTGAATCCCTCGCCCTACATGTTCTACTTCGATTTCCAGGACTTTCACGTCGTCGGCGCCTCGCCGGAGATCCTGGTCCGCCTCGAGGACGGCACCGTGACGGCGCGGCCCATCGCCGGCACCCGCAAGCGCGGTGCCACGCCGGCCGAGGACGAAGCGCTGGCGGCGGAACTGCTGGCCGACGAGAAGGAGCGCGCGGAACACCTGCAACTGCTCGACCTTGGCCGCAACGACGTCGGCCGCGTCGCCAAGATCGGCACGGTCAAGGTCACGCAACAGTACATTGTCGAGCGCTACTCGCACGTCATGCACATCGTTTCCAATGTCGAGGGCGCGCTCAAGGACGACGAGGGGCCGGTGTCCGTGCTCAAGGCGACCTTCCCTGCCGGCACGGTGTCCGGCGCGCCCAAGGTGCGGGCGATGGAGATCATCGACGAACTGGAGCCAACCAAACGGGGTATCTACGCGGGGGCCGTCGGCTACCTCGGTTTCAACGGCGACATGGACCTCGCGATTGCCATTCGTACCGCCGTGCTCAAGGATGGCCGCATCCACGTCCAGGCCGGCGCCGGCATCGTCGCCGACTCGAACCCCGACTCGGAATGGGAAGAAACGCGCAACAAGGCCCGCGCCCTGCTGCGCGCCGCCGAGATGGCCGAAAGCGGCCTCGATACGCGTTTCGAGTGAAGGAGACCAACGTGCTTCTCATGATCGACAACTACGACTCCTTCACCTACAACCTGGTGCAGTACTTCGGCGAACTGGGCGAAGAGGTGCGCGTCTATCGCAACGACGCCATCACGATGAAAGAGATCGCCGCCATGAAGCCCGATCACCTAGTCATCTCTCCCGGCCCCTGTTCGCCCAAGGAAGCGGGCATCTCGGTGGCGGCGATCCAGGAATTCGCCGGCAAGATTCCCATCCTCGGCGTCTGCCTCGGCCATCAGAGCATCGGCTACGCCTTCGGTGGCGAGATCGTGCATGCCAAGACGATGATGCATGGCAAGCTGTCGGCCATTCACCATGCGGACGTCGGCGTCTTCAAGGGCCTGCCCAACCCGCTCACCGCCACCCGCTACCATTCGCTGGCCATTCGCCGCGAGACGCTGCCCGACTGCCTGGCGGTGACCGCCTGGACCGACGACGGCGAGATCATGGGCGTGCGCCACAAGACGCTGGATATCGAGGGTGTACAGTTCCACCCCGAGTCCATCATGACTGAGCGCGGCCACGACCTGCTGCGCAACTTCCTTCAAGGAGCCCGCTGATGATCACCCCGCAGGAAGCGCTGCAACGCACCATCGAGCACAGGGAAATCTTTCATGACGAAATGCTGCATCTGATGCGGATGATCATGAAAGGCGAGATGTCGCCGGTAATGACCGCCGCGATCCTCACCGGCCTGCGCTGCAAGAAGGAAACCATCGGCGAGATCGCCGCGGCGGCCACGGTGATGCGCGAGCTGTGCACCAAGGTGGAGGTGCCAAGCAACCAGCACTTCGTCGACATCGTCGGCACCGGCGGCGACGCCGCTCACAGCTTCAACATATCCACCGCATCGGCCTTCGTTGCCGCCGCGGCGGGCGCCACGGTCGCCAAGCATGGCAATCGCAGCGTGTCGTCGAAGTCAGGCGCGGCCGACGTGCTGGAAGCGCTGGGCGCACGCATCGACCTGACCGCGCCGCAGGTGGCGGAATGCATTCAGGCGGTCGGCATGGGCTTCATGTTCGCGCCCAACCACCATCCGGCAATGAAGAACGTGGTGCCGGTCAGAAAGGAGATGGGGGTGCGGACCATCTTCAACATTCTCGGCCCGCTGACCAATCCGGCCAGCGCGCCGAATACGCTGATGGGCGTATTCCACCCCGATCTGGTCGGGATCCAGGTGCGCGTCATGCAGCGGCTGGGCGCCTCGCACGTCCTGGTCGTCTGGGGAAAAGACGGCATGGACGAACTGTCGCTGGGCGGTTCGACGATGGTCGGCGAACTGAAGGATGGCGAAATCCGGGAATACGAACTGCATCCCGAAGATTTTGGCCTGGCCATGTCATCCAACCGAAGCCTCGCGGTGACGAACGCTCAGGAGTCCAGGGCAATGCTGCTGGCGGCGCTGGAAAACACGCCCGGCACGGCACGGGAAATCGTGGTCTTCAACGCGGGAGCGGCGCTCTATACGGCCAACCTGGCGGTAAGCATCGGTGATGGTATCGGCAAGGCGCGTGAAGCCATTGCCAGTGGTGCTGCGCGGCAAAAGGTGGACCAATTCGTCCAGTTCACCAGCAGGTTTTCATGAGCGATATCCTGAACAGAATCCTCGCCGTCAAACGCGAGGAAGTCATCGCCGCCAAGGCCGCCAAGCCGCTTGACGCGGTTCGTGCCGAGGCGATCAGGCAAGCGCCCGCCCGCGACTTCGTCGCCGCCATCCGCGCGAAGATCGCCGCCGGCCATCCGGCAGTCATTGCCGAAATCAAGAAGGCCAGTCCATCCAAAGGCGTCCTGCGCGCGGACTTTCGTCCCGCCGAGATCGCTGCCAGTTACGAGCGGCATGGCGCGGCCTGTCTCTCGGTGCTGACCGACCGCCAGTTCTTTCAGGGCGCCGCCGAGTATCTGCAAGCCGCCCGAGCCGCCTGCGGCCTGCCGGTGCTGCGCAAGGACTTCATGATCGATGCGTATCAGATCCATGAAGCCCGCGCCATGGGCGCGGACGCCATCCTGCTCATCGTCGCCGCACTTTCCGTGCCGGAGATGTTGGAACTGGAGTCGGTGGCCGACCAGCTGGGCATGGCTGTGCTGGTCGAAGCCCACGACGGCGCCGAACTGGATGACGCTTTGCGTCTCAATACGCCGTTAATCGGCATCAACAACCGCGATTTGCGATCGTTCTCGGTCAGTCTGGAGACTACCCTCGGCCAACTGTCGCGTATCCCCGACAATCGTGTCGTGATCACCGAATCGGGCATCCTCACGCCGGCGGATGTGACCCGAATGCGAGCGGCCAATGTCAATGCTTTTCTGGTCGGTGAAGCCTTCATGCGCGCCCCCGATCCGGGCTTCGAACTCGATCGATTGTTCGCCACCTGAGGCCACTAGCCTCGGCACCAACGCAAGTTGGCTTTATTTTTTATTTTCAATCGCTTGGCTGTCGCCAAGCGATTCCTGACAGGGCCTATTGACGTCGACGCCCAGGGACAGTCAGGGCTGTTGCAAAAACCCCACAAACCACCGCCACCAACCGCACCAAACAGGGCTTTCACTTGCTCCGGAATGGTGCCCAAGCGACAATTCGTCCAGCTTTCCTAGAGGGAAGTTGCAGCGGTAGCAGTGGCCAACCACGTGGAGTCATTGAACCCGCAATCTCAACCAATAAGGAGATTCATATGCAGAAGAAACTGATCGCCATGGCCGTCGCCGGCCTTGTTTCCGGCGCCGCCTTTGCCCAGTCCAACGTCACCGTCTACGGCATTGCCGATATGTCTTTCGACAACGTCAAGGCCTCCGGTGCCAGCGTCGCCGGCAACAGCCTGGCCCAGCGCAACCGCGTGTCGTCGAACTCTTCGTACCTTGGTTTCAAGGGCGCCGAGTCCCTGGGTAACGGCATGACCGCCGTGTTCCAGTTCGAGGGTACCGTTGGTCCCGATTCCGCGTCCGGTCTCACGATGAACCGCGACACCTTTGCTGGTCTGGCTGGTGGTTTCGGTACCGTCGCCATGGGTAACCTGACCGGCCCGACCCGTGGCCTGGGCGCCGCAATGGATCCGTATCCGGGTGCTACCGGTATCGGCGTCAACTCCGCCCTGCTCGGCAAGCTCGGTGGCGAGCGTCTTGTCAATGCGGCCGCTGGTACCACCGCGGCGACCTGTGCTGCCTCCACCACCTGCTCGTCCATCTTCGACACCCGCTGGACCAACGTCATTGCCTACATCAGCCCGTCCTTCGGCGGCATGAATGTGACGGCCGCCTATGTGGCCAACGAGAACAAGAGCACCGACGGCGCCTCCGGCACCGCCGCCCAGCGCAACACCTGGGGTTACGACGTTGGCTTCAAGTACGACAACGGCCCGATCATGGCTGCCCTGACCCAGAACCAGGCCAAGGTTGGCGATACCGCCGGCACCAAGGCCACCGACACCCGTCTGGGTGGCAAGTTCAAGATGGCTGCCTTCAGCGTCGGCCTGCTGTGGGACCGCGTCAAGGTTGAAGCCACCGGCGTCAACGTGAAGCGCACCGCCTGGTTCGTGCCGGTGACGTTCACCGCTGGCCCGATCGACATCATTGGCCAGTACGGCCGCGCTGGCGACGTGTCCGGCACGTCCGACACGGGCGCCAAGCTGGCTTCCATCGGCGTTAACTACAACCTGTCGAAGCGCACCATGTTGAAGGCGGTCTACTCGCAAGTGACCAACGAGACCAACGCTTCCTACGACTTCGGTGTCAATGCCGCTGGTGCTGCCACCGGCGCCGACCCGAAGGGCTTCCAGGTTGGTATCCGTCACTCCTTCTAATCGACTCCGGTCGATCTGAAGTTGAAGCGGCCGCCTTCGGGCGGCCGTTTTCTTTTGTGCTGCCGGCTTGTACCGCCAATGGCAAAGAAAAAGGCCACCTCAGCGGGTGGCCTTTTTTTGTGATGTTGTGGTGGAGAGGATGAGGTTCGAACTCACGATCTCCGCATTGCAAAGGCGGCGCTCTCCCAGCTGAGCTACCCCCCCACATCGAGCGCGAATTATAAATGAACCACCGGAAATTTGGAATTCCCGGAGCGCCAATCGCTGAAACAACAAGGGCGCCGAAGCGCCCCTGGAGCGGCAATTCGGCGGTTCAGGCCGAAAACGACGAACCGCAGCCGCAGGTACTGGTGGCGTTCGGGTTCTTGATGACGAACTGCGATCCTTCCAGTCCTTCCGTATAGTCGATTTCGGCGCCGACCAGATACTGATAGCTCATCGGGTCGATCAGCAGTGTGACGCCATTCTTTTCCATGACCGAGTCGTCGGCATTGGCCACTTCGTCGAACGTGAAACCGTACTGGAACCCCGAACAACCACCACCGGTCACGAACACTCGCAACTTCAGTTCGGGATTGCCCTCTTCTTGAATCAGATCACGCACTTTGTTCGCCGCGTTGTCGGTGAAGAGCAGCGGCATTGGCAGATCATTGGCACTCATGTTTTTCTCCTGTTGACTCTGTTGGGGGTATTGCGACAGCAAGATTATCGGCGGCGACGGTCACGGGGTCAATTGCTGCTTGCGGCAAGCTTCAATTCCACCGACTTGGCCAACTGGCCCGTATGGACCAAGCGGCCTTGTACAACGGCGCCAAGATGCATTTCAATCGCGTTATACGCAAGATCTCCCGTTACACGAGCCTTCGCCTGAAGCTCCACAAATCCGGACGACGTCACCGGGCCAAGGATCGTTCCATTAATCACAATATGGGGGACGGATATCTCGCCTTCAATAGTGGCGTGCTCGCTAATCACCAAGGTACTAGATTGCTCGCCTGTCGCCCTGACATTGCCCTTGACTTGACCATCGATGCGCAGTCCCCCGGTAAACGTGACGTCACCGGTGATACTGGTTTCGGCGCCGATCAGCGTGTCGATGCGGCTCTGCGGCTTACTGGCTTTCTTAAAGATCATGAAGGTTGCTCCTAGAGGGATAGGCTTTGCGATGCTTGAACGGTGCCGTCATGAATCAAACGTACCTCGACACGCTTGATCTGGGCTTCCGCAGGAATTTGAAAGGTGCCCTCGATGCTGCGAAAATTCCTAAAGGCGATGCCGAACTTATCGGCCGTAGAATCGCCGGGCCGCGGAAAAACAATCATAGCATCCGACCCTGCCGGCTGCCGAACCGTGACATGCAGCTGCAACGATGCCTTGAATTCGTTCTTCGCTTGGACACCCCGGCGCGCCGCGAGCATTCGGTAACGATATCGTCCCGGGGCGCCATCCGGCTCGATGCGCAATCCACTCAAGCTGATTGAGTCGGTTTTGCCACCGCCGCTGGCAAGATTTTCGAAGACGGCCAGATTTTCCTTGAGGCGGACATTTTCCTCTTCCAGCGCCTTGACCTGGGTGGATAGGCGGGAAAGAGCGGTCCGTTCGATTTGCAAATTGCTATCGCCGGCATTGGCGATCGCCCGCAATCGCGTCGCCTCAGCCTCCAACAGGGCCAGTTTCTCCTTAAGCGCATTGATCTCGCCGACGCTTTCACTTTGGTCAAAACCGGCAAACTTTCGCCCGGCGTCGTAAGTCCAACCCGCTAGAGCCAGAGCGAGGGCAAGCATGACCACCGTTGCCAATGCGCGCCAATACCAGGGCACGTGGGTACGCACCGCCATGCGCGGCGCGGCAATGCCAAACCGTCCGCGCAGTCGGCGGAGCGTCAGGGCAAGACGGGAACCTGCGAAAGCGCCGTGCATTCGTCGCAACCGAACATAAGGTTCATATTCTGGACCGCTTGGCCAGCGGCGCCCTTGGTGAGGTTGTCGATGACCGACAGTACGACCAGCGTATCTCCTCCTTGCGGGCGATGAACAGCAATCCGGCACACATTCGACGCACGCACCGAGCGGGTTTCCGGATGCGATTTCGGTGGCAGGACATCCACAAAAGGCTCACCCGCATACCGCTTTTCGAACAAACCTTGGAAGTCTTCCTCGCGCGTGATGCGCGCGTAGAGAGTGGCGTGAATGCCACGGATGACCGGCGTCAGATGCGGCACAAAGGTCAGACCCACGGCGTGACCAGCGGCAATCGCCAAACCTTGGCGGATCTCAGGCAGATGGCGGTGACCGGCGACCCCATAGGCCTTGAAGTTGTCCGAGGCTTCGGCGAAAAGGATGTGCGTTTCCGCTTTGCGGCCGGCGCCCGAGACACCCGACTTGCAATCGGCGATCAGATGTTCCGTATCGACGCAGCCGGCCTCGACCAGCGGCAACATACCGAGTTGCGCAGCCGTTGGATAGCATCCCGGGTTGGCGACCAGCCGCGCGCTACGGATAGCCTCGCGATTGACCTCGGGCAAACCGTAGACCGCTTCGGCCACCAAATCCGGCGATGCATGGGTCATGCCGTACCACTTCTCCCAGACCGCGATATCCTTGATACGAAAGTCAGCGGCCAGATCGATAACCCGGACACCCGCATCGAGCAGCGTACGGGCCTGCTGCATCGCAATGCCGTTCGGCGTGGCGAAAAAAACCACGTCGCAACGATCGAGTGGCGCCTCTTTCGGGTCGCTAAACTTGATACCGACGCGGCCCCGCAAACTGGGAAACATGTCGGAGACCATCGAGCCGGCGTCGCCACGCGACGTGATGGCCGCCAGGTCAACTTCCGGGTGCTGCGCCAACAGGCGCAACAACTCGACACCGGTGTAACCGGTACCGCCAACAATTCCCACCTTGATCATTTCGCGTTCTCCTGGGGTAGCCGTGGTTCAAGACTGCAAGACGACGGATTGTAGCCAGTAGGACAAAAAAGCCGCCCGGAGTTTCCCACGGGCGGCCTTCTCGGCAAGACGCAAGAAGCAGCTTAGCGCTTCGAGAACTGCTTGCGACGGCGCGCCTTGTGGAAACCGACCTTCTTGCGCTCCACTTCGCGAGCATCGCGAGTGACGAAGCCGGCCTTCGACAACACAGACTTCAGCTCGGCGTTGTATTCCATCAGCGCGCGGGTGATGCCGTGACGAACGGCACCGGCTTGGCCGGATTCGCCACCACCGGTGACATTCACCATGATATCGAACGTGGCCACATGCTCGGTCAGTTCGAGCGGCTGACGAACCACCATGCGACCCGTCTCGCGGGAAAAGAACTCATCGACCGGCTTGTCGTTGACGACAAACTTGCCGCTGCCGGTTTTCATGAACACACGCGCCACCGCCGTCTTGCGGCGACCGGTGCCATAGTAGTAGTTGGCTGCCATGTCTATTCCTGTCAGATGGTCGGAAAGGGCTTCGGCTGCTGTGCGCTGTGCGGGTGAGCAGCGCCGGCGTAGCACTTCATTTTCTTCGCCATGGCATAGCCCAACGGCCCCTTGGGCAGCATGCCCTTGACGGCCTTTTCGAGAATCCGCCCCGGAAAACGCTGCTGAAGCTTGGTGAAGTTGGTTTCGTAGATACCGCCCGGATAACCGGAATGGCGGAAATACTTCTTGTCCTGGGCTTTATCGCCGGTAACGCGCAATTTTTCGACGTTGACCACGACAATGTAGTCGCCGGTATCGACGTGCGGGGTGTATTCGGTCTTGTGCTTGCCGCGCAGACGATGAGCGATCTGGGCAGCCAGGCGGCCGAGCACCTTGTCCGTCGCGTCGACGACGAACCAGTCGCGCTGAACTTCAAGCGGCTTGGCGGAAAAGGTTTTCATGACGGGGTTTCCTTGCTTCATGGGCCGCCGCCTGACAATATGCGGGCAACGGACGTTTCTTCGGAAAAGCCGCGCATTCTAGGCGAAACAATCAACCCTTGTCAAACGCCATTCCAGACGGGCGCAACGGACAAAAAAAAGCGCAACCCCGGTGGGGGTTGCGCTGAATCCACACCAAAGGAGGAGGGTGGAGGAGACACTTGGGGAAACGCCATCCAGCAAATAACCCGCGTTTCGATGGGTTAAGTATTCCAGAACTTCTTGTGCACTGCAAGAATTTTGTGCGGAGCACCACGCCCCCCAAGCGGCAACTTGCCTAGAATGTTGGCGAAACGACACAGGAGAACAACCATGGAATGTACGGTACGTTGGCACGAGGGAATGAGCTTCATCGCCGAAACCGGCAGTGGCCATCTAGTAGCCATGGACGGTGCGCCCGAAGCCGGCGGTCACAACTGGGCACCCCGGCCAATGGAAATGCTGCTGGCGGGTGCCGGCGGCTGTACCTCGTTCGACGTAATCATGATCTTGCAGCGCGGACGCCAGGATATCGTCGATTGCCAAGTGAAAATAAGCGCCGACCGCGCCGACACCGACCCCAAGGTCTTCACCCGCATCCATTTTCACTTCACGGTCAAGGGTCGCGACCTGAAAGAGGAGGCGGTGGAGCGGGCGATCCGGCTATCGGCGGAAAAATACTGCTCGGCATCGATCATGCTCGGCAAGACCGCCGAGATGACGCATAGCTGGGAAATTATCGAAGCCTAGAAGTGATAGGCGGTCGAAGTCATCAACTTCGCCATCGCCTTCATGGCCGCCTTCACTGGCACCGGCAGTTCCCGCGCACCCCAATGCACGGCGGTGTCAGCATGGCGGATCTCGTCCGCCTTCATTTGGTCCACCACCGCCCGCGAACGGTGATCCTGGGCCGGCAGGCTGGCTAGATGGCTATCCAGGTGCGATTCCACCTGTTGCTCGGTCTCTGCCAGGAAGCCGAGGCTCCAGTCGTCGCCCATTTTGCCGGCCACAATGCCGATTGCCAGCGAGCCGGCATACCATAGAGGATTGAACAGACTCTTTCGCCCACCGAGTTCCCAGATGCGCCGCTCCGTCCAGTTGAGATGTTCGGTTTCCTCCCACGCCGCCTGACACAGAGCCTGGCGAATGGCCGGATCTCGGCAGGTGAGCGCCTGCCCCTGATAGAGCGCCTGGGCACAGACTTCGCCGACATGGTTCACCCGCATCAGCGCCGCCGCATGCGCGCGCTCGGCTTCATCCAATGGCTGCTCGGGCAGTTCTTCGCCAGGCATTGCGCGTGCAGTCGGCGCACGGGCGAAGACCGTCCGCAACGCCTTGTCGAATTCAAGAATCAAGGCGTCGATCATGGCGCCCGCGGATGCTTGCCGCGCCGCAGGGCCGCCCGTCCATCCTCGGCGCTGTCGATCGGCGTGAACACCGGGCAGAACAAATCGCGATTCAGCGCGGCATGATGCCGATTGACCGCCTTGTTCTCGATGGGCCGCCAATCGGCGACACGGGCCAACGCCCAGGTGCCGTCCGCCCGCCCGCTCGCGTACAGCCGGTATTCGCTGGTCTTGCAGCGGATACCCTCATAGCTCGTATTGATGGCGCCACCGCTGGTCCTGACGACCAGGGTATAGCGAACGATGCCATCCTTGCCGACACCAAGGGTCGAGCCATCGATGAAAAAACGATTGGCGGTGCCGGCACTCACGTAAAACTCGATCAGATCGGCGTCCTTGGGAAAAGCCGGTAGCGTTACCTGCTCTTCGATCGATTCCGGCTCATTCATTTCGCGACCAGCCGACTGGTGCGTCCCAAGATCTTTGGCGATATCAGCCCACGCCGTGCCGGCCACCAGCAGTCCGATAGCGAGCAGCGTCGGCAGCCGCCACATGCCGCCCTACTCCCCGCCGCTGCGCGCCATCGGCGCACAGGGCCTACGCTCGCGGCCGCCTTGACCCAGCAGCAGGCGTGACAACTCGGACAATGCCTGCTCGTAGACTGCGCGCTTGAACTCAATCACGGATTCCAGCGGGACCCAGAAATCGCTCCAACGCCAAGCGTCGAATTCGGGATGCTCGGTGGCCCGCAGACAAACATCGGAGTCTCGACCAACCAAGCGCAGCAGAAACCAGATCTGCTTCTGACCCCGATAGGTGCCCCGCCACTCGCGGCGAACCCAGTGTTTCGGCACGTCATAGCGCAGCCAATCGCGCGTACGGCCCATGATTCGGACATGTTCCGGCAACAGCCCGATCTCCTCGTGCAATTCACGGAACATGGCCTGTTCTGGCGTTTCGCCTTTCTTGATGCCCCCTTGCGGGAACTGCCAGGAATGTTCGCGGATCCGCTTGCCCCAGAAGACTTCGTTGTGCTGATTGACCAGAATGATGCCGACGTTCGGGCGATAACCTTCCCGGTCGAGCATGATGCAACTTTCGAATGTTTGACTGCGGTCCATTCTTCCACAGTTGGGGCGGCAAGGAAAGAACGCCGGCGACGGTAAAATGCCGCTTTTTCTCGGGCAGGACAAAACCCATGCGCGCCAGTCAGTTTTTCATCGCCACCCTCAAGGAAGCCCCCGCCGACGCGGAAGTCGTTAGCCAGAGACTCATGCTTCGCGCCGGCATGATCAAGCGCCTCGCGGCGGGTATCTACACGTGGATGCCGATGGGCCTGCGGGTAATGCGCAAGGTGGAACGCGTCGTTCGCGAGGAAATGGACCGGGCCGGCGCGATCGAATTGTTCATGCCCGCCGTGCAACCCGCGGAACTCTGGCAGGAGTCAGGGCGCTGGGAGAAATACGGCCCCGAACTGTTGCGTTTCAAGGACCGCCACAGCCGGGATTTCGTCATCGGTCCAACGCACGAGGAAGTCATCACCGACGTGGTGCGGCGTGAGATCAAGAGCTACCGCCAGTTGCCCAAGCATTTTTACCAAATCCAGACGAAGTTCCGCGACGAGATCCGCCCGCGCTTCGGGGTCATGCGTGGTCGCGAATTCACCATGAAGGACGGCTACTCGTTCCATGCCTCTTTCGCCGATCTGGAGCGGGAATACGGCAATATGTACCAGACCTACGGCCGCATTTTCACCCGCCTTGGACTGGGCTTCCGCGCCGTGGCGGCGGACACCGGCTCGATTGGCGGTACCGGCTCGCATGAATTCCACGTGCTGGCGGATTCCGGCGAGGACGCCATCGCCTTCTGCCCCGATTCCGACTACGCCGCCAACGTCGAACTGGCCGAGGCGATGGCGCCCGCGTCGCCGCGGGGCGCCGCCGTCGAAGTCTTGGAGAAGAAAGCGACGCCAGGAAAGATTCGTTGCGAGGATGTCGCCGACTGTCTGGGCACGGCGCTCACCCGTACCGTCAAGGCCATCGCGGTAATGCACGAGATCGACGGCGGACGGGAGTTTTCCCTGCTGCTGATCCGCGGCGACCACAATCTCAACGAAATCAAGGCCAGCAAGCTGGTGGGACTCGATCCGTTCCGCTTCGCCACGGACGACGAAGTCGAACAATTCCTCGGTTGCCGCCCTGGCTACATCGGCCCGCTCGCTGTCGATCGCGCCAAGGTTCGGATCATCGCCGACCGCGCCGTGGCGGTCATGGACAACTTCGTCTGCGGCGCCAACGAGGCCGGCTACCATTTGACTGGCGTGAATTGGGGACGGGACCTGCCCGAACCCGACGTCGTCGCCGATATCCGCAACGTGGTCGCCGGCGACGCCTCGCCAGACGGCAAGGGTGGCCTGGATATCTGCCGCGGTATCGAGGTCGGCCACATCTTTCAGTTGCGCACCAAGTACGCTGAAGCGCTCCAGTGCAAGTTCCTCGACGAACAAGGCAAGGAGCGGATCATGGAGATGGGCTGCTATGGCATCGGCGTCACGCGCATCGTCGGCTCGGCCATCGAGCAGGGTCACGACGAGCGCGGCATCATCTTCCCGGCGGCCATTGCGCCCTTCGAAGCCGTGATCGCGCCGATGGGCTATCACAAATCGACGGCTGTGCGGGACGCAGCCGACAAGCTCCGCCACGACCTGATCGCCAACGGCGTCGATGTCATTCTCGACGACCGCGATGAGCGTCCAGGTGCGATGTTCGCCGACTGGGAACTGATTGGCGTCCCGCACCGCATCGTCATCGGCGAACGCGGCCTGAAGGAGGGCAACTACGAGTACAAGGGTCGTCGCGACACGGATGCGACCATGGTAGCGGCCGACGACATGGTGAAGTTCCTGCGCGACAAGTTGTGCGTTTGACGATCCTGCTCGCCGCAGTACCGGCACTGCTGGCCAGTGCCGACGCGGCCTGGGCGGGCGCACAGAAGTACGAGCCGTTGGCGGCCAGCGTCCAGGCGGCCCTGCATGCCGCCGTTGCCGACCAGGCGTCGCCGGAGCCGAAATTTCCCAGCATGCAGGAGAAGATCGAATGGCTGGCGGAAATGTCGCGCCGTCTGGAAAAGCGAATCCCCGATCGCCAAGGCCGGCTTGAGTTTCTCAAGACCGTTTACTACGAAGCCAAGCGCGCCGGACTCGAACCGCAGCTGGTACTCGGACTGATTCAGGTGGAAAGCGGCTTCAAGAAGTACGCCGTATCATCGGCGGGCGCCCGCGGCTATATGCAGGTCATGCCGTTCTGGATCAAGCTGATCGGCAGCGGAGACCAGAACCTGTTCCACCTGCGCACCAACCTGCGCTTCGGCTGTACGATTCTGCGTCACTACCTGGACATCGAGAAAGGGGACATCTACCGGGCCCTCGGCCGCTACAACGGCAGTCTGGGTGCTCCCGAGTATCCGAACCTGGTGCGCGGAGCCTGGGAGCGCCAATGGGGCTGGGGGCAGCGGGTCATCGAAGCGAGAAAGTAGCCTTTACCGTATTCCAGGCATCAGCCCCTTCATGCCCCGCATCATCTTGGCCATGCCACCCTTGGAAAACTGTTTCATCACCTTCTGCGTCTGTTCGAACTGGCCGAGCAGCCGATTCACCTCCTGAACCTGAACACCCGCGCCCGTGGCGATGCGCCGCTTGCGACTAGCCTTGATGATCTCGGGCTTGGCGCGCTCGCCGGGTGTCATGGAGTTGATGATGCCCTCGATGCGCCGAATCGACTTGTCCTCCACCGCGCCCCCAGCCTGCTGGGCCATCTGACCGAACTGGGCCGGCAATTTGTCCAGCAGCGACGACAAGCCGCCCATTTTGCGCATCTGACCGATCTGCTCCTTGAAGTCATTGAGGTCGAAGCCCTTGCCGGACTTCATCTTCTTGACGAATTCCTGAGCCTTTTCCTGATCGACGTTGCGGTGCGCCTCTTCGACCAAGCCGAGAATGTCGCCCATGCCGAGGATGCGCGCCGCCATGCGCTCGGGATGAAATTCCTCAATACCGGTCAGCTTCTCGCCGATACCGGCGAACTTGAGCGGCTTGCCGGTCACCTGCCGCACCGACAACGCGGCTCCACCGCGAGCATCGCCATCCAGCTTGGTCAGAATGACACCGGTCAGCGGCAAGGTCTCGCTGAATGCCTTGGCGGTATTGACCGCGTCCTGACCGAGCATGGCATCGACCACGAACAGGGTTTCGATCGGCTTCAACGCGCCATGCAGGTCGCGCACCTCGGCCATCATTGCCTCGTCGACGGCCAGCCGGCCGGCCGTATCGACAAACAGGACATCGTAATAGTGCTTGCGGGCGTAATCGAGCGCGGACAGGGCGATGGCCAGTGGTTGCTGGCCCACCGAGGAGGGAAAGAAATCCACGCCGGCTTGCGCCGAGACCATCTTCAACTGTTCGATGGCGGCCGGGCGATAGACGTCGCAACTGACCGTCAGCACCTTCTTCTTTTGCCGCTCCTTGAGCCACTTGCCCAGTTTGGCGGTAGTCGTGGTCTTGCCGGCCCCTTGGAGGCCCGCCATGAGCATCACCGCCGGTGGCTGGGTGGCAAGATTGAGGACGGACTTCTCGCCGCCCATGAGATCGGTCAATTCGCGATGGACGACGCCGACCAGGGCCTGCCCAGGGGTCAGGGAACCAACGACCTCCTGCCCCACCGCCTTTTCCTTGACGCGGGCGATGAAGTCCTTGACCACCGGCAACGCCACGTCGGCCTCCAGCAGCGCCATGCGCACTTCGCGAAGCATCTCGGCGATATTGTCTTCGGTCAGGCGCGCCTGGCCACGCAAGGTCTTGACGACCTTGGCCATCCGTTGAGTCAGGTTATCGAGCATGGCGAACTGATGACAAGAGAAAGGTTGCGGGCACGGAAGCGCGAGGTGGGATCCGGAGAGACCGAATGAATGCGGTAGACTTGCGCAATGTCGCCGATTTTACTGCATCTGACCGCCGCCGCCCTCTACGTTGGACTTGCCGTTCTCTCTTGGCGTACGCGTTGGCGCGGCCCCGCTCTCGATCGACCGCCGGTCGGACTGGCGTCCTGGGAACGTATCTGGCTGCTAGGCGCGTTGCTCGCGCACGGGGCTTCTCTCGCCCTGGAGATATTTCCCGGGGACACGATGCGCTTCAGCTTCTCGATCGCACTATCGATGATTCTTTGGCTGGCCATCGCCTTTTACTGGATAGAAAGCTACTACGCCCGGATGGAAGGGCTGCAGATGTTGAGCCTGCCGGCCGCCGCCGTCAGCGTGCTGCTGCCGACCGTGTTCCCTGGTCAGCATCTGCTGACCAACGCTGACTCCTTGCAGTTCCGTGCCCATTTCCTGATCGCCATGCTTGCTTACAGTCTTTTCACACTCGCGGCGTTACATGCGGTGCTGATGGCCGTCGCCGAAAAGCGCTTGCACCGAGGCCGGCTGACACCGTTGCTGGCCAGTCTGCCACCACTGCTGACCATGGAAGCATTGCTTTTCCAGTTGATTCATGTCGCCTTCGCCTTGCTGACCCTGACGCTCGTCTCGGGCGTGCTGTTTTCCGAATCATTGTTCGGCAAAGCACTTACTTTCAATCACAAGACGGTCTTCGCGTTTCTGTCCTGGGTCATCTTTGCCCATCTGCTGGTGGGCCGCCACCTGCGCGGCTGGCGGGGCCGCAAGGCGCTGCGCTGGACCCTCGCCGGCTTCGTCGCCCTCCTGCTGGCCTATGTCGGCAGCCGCTTTGTGCTGGAAGTGGTTCTAGGGCGCGCCGCCTGATTCCACGTCCATGGACGAGATTCCGCTCGCCGCGCTTGCCGGGACGCTGGTCCTGCTGCTGATCTTCTCGGCGTTCTTCTCGATGACCGAGACCAGCATGATGGCGGCCAATCGCTACCGCCTGCGCCATCTCGCCAGCCAGGGTAATCGGGGCGCCCGTCTGGCGCTTGACCTCCTCGCTCGAACCGACAAGATGCTCGGGGTGATCCTGCTCGGTAACAACCTGGTCAACGTTGGCGCGGCGACGCTGGTCAGCATTATCACCATCGAACTGTTCGGCGAAGAAAAGTGGGCGCTCGGCATCGGCACGCTGGTCACTACCTTTGCCATACTGGTGTTCTCGGAGATCACCCCCAAAATCATCGGCGCGGCGTATGCCGATCGCCTCGCGCTGGTTCTCGGCTATCTCCTATGGCCTCTGCTGCGCGCCGCTTACCCGGTGGTCTGGTTTGTCAACTTGTTCGCATCTGGCCTGCTCAAAGTTCTCGGTCTCAAACCGGGGACAGGCCAGGAGTCGAGCCGCCTGTCGCCGGAGGAACTACGGGCGATGGTGCTGGAATCCAGCCATGCCATCCCACGTCAGCACCGCGACATCCTGTTGAACATGTTCGAACTGGAACAAGTCACCGTGGCGGACATCATGGTGCCGCGCGGTGACATGGAGTTCATCGATATCGAGGCGCCGATCGAGGAAATCCAGACGCAGCTGGCTACCAGCTATCACACGCGGCTGCCGGTGGTTGCCGGCGATCCCGGTAATATTGTCGGCATTCTCCACCAGAGGCGCCTGCTCGGTAGCGCGCTTGGCGGTGCCTTGGACCGCGACGCGCTGCGCTCGCAACTGGTCGAGCCCTATTTCATTCCGTCAGCCACGCCCGTCTACGCGCAACTGCAGTTCTTTCGCGAGAACCGACAACGGCAAGGTCTGGTGGTGGACGAATACGGCGAACTGCTGGGATTGGTTACCCTCGAAGACATCGTCGAGGAACTCGTCGGCAAGTTCACCACCAGCATGCCCGGCTCAAGCGCCGAATCGGTATGGGATGCCGACGGCACGACCCTTGTGGACGGCGGTCACAGTCTGCGCGAACTGAACCGTCGCCTGGGTCTCGACCTACCCCTGGATGGTCCGAAAACCCTGAGTGGACTCATCGTCGAGCACCTGCAGGACATTCCCGAGACCGACGTCTGCCTTCGTATTGGCGGCGTCGCCATGGAAATCGTGCAAGCACAGGATCGACGGATCAAGATCGTCAAGTTGTTTCGACCGACAACAGCAACGTAAATGGTCGTCTCTTCAGGCTGGCGCCATCTTTACAAACCCCCGCCACACGGGCATCATCGGCCAGATATGTTCGGCATATATCACGCCCCGACGGGCAATCATCGGCGATGACAGTCGCAACACCGGCGACCTTGAGCGGGTTGGCTCGCGCGCTTGTCCAACAGGAGCGGCTCAAGGAGTCCGAAGCGGAACGGATCGCCGCCGAGGCCAAGCCGGAATCCGGGGGGTTCGTCGGTCAATTGATCGCCACGGGCCGAATGAAGTCGCGCGAGATCGCCACCTTTGCCGCCCAGACGTTCGGCTATCCCCAACTCGACCTCGATAGCTACTCGGACGAGCATTTCGTCCGCGACGCCATCGATCAGCGCGTCATGCGCAGCCATCAGGTGCTCGCCTTGTTGCGGCGCGGCAACCGCTTGGCCGTCGCGTTGGCGGATCCGACCAATTTGCGGGCACTCGACGAGATTCGTTTTCAGACCGGCATGACGGTCGACCCGGTGGTGGTCGAGGCGGACAAACTTGCCGCTCTGGTGGCCAAACTGACCGAAAAGGCAGAAACGGCGCTACAGAGTTTGATGGACGACGAACTCAGTCTTGAGTTCGAAGATGACGGCGCTATCGATGCCGCGGCCGACGCCGCCGCGGCCGAGGTGGACGACGCGCCAGTCGTCAAGTTCATCCAGAAGATTCTCCACGACGCCATCGCCGAGGGGGCTTCGGACATTCACTTCGAGCCGTACGAAAAGTACTACCGCATCCGTCTCCGCGTCGACGGCGTGTTGCGCGAAGTTGCCCAACCACCCCTCGTTATCAAGGAGAAGATCGCCTCCCGGATCAAGGTCATTTCCCGCCTGAACATAGCGGAAAAGCGGGTACCGCAAGACGGTCGCATGAAGCTGGCATTGACCAAGAACCGTTCGATCGACTTCCGCGTCAGCACGCTGCCAACACTGCATGGCGAAAAGATCGTGCTGCGCATCCTCGACTCGAGTTCGGCGATGCTCGGCATCGACGCGCTCGGCTATGAACCCGATCAGCGAGAAGCCCTGTTGGCGGCCGTCAACCGCCCCTACGGAATGGTCCTGGTGACCGGTCCGACCGGCAGCGGCAAGACGGTGTCTCTTTATACCTGCCTTAACATCCTCAATCAGCCCGGGACCAATATCTCGACCGCGGAGGACCCGGCGGAAATCAATCTCGCCGGCGTCAATCAGGTCAACGTGGACGACAAAGTCGGCCTCACTTTCGCCGCGGCACTCCGGTCATTCCTGCGCCAGGATCCCGACATCATCATGGTCGGCGAGGTTCGCGATCTGGAGACGGCGGAAATTGCCGTCAAGGCGGCCCAGACAGGCCACCTGGTATTATCCACACTGCATACCAACGACGCTCCGCAGACCTTGACCCGCTTGATGAACATGGGCGTACCGACGTTTAATATCGCTTCCAGCATCATTCTCATCACGGCGCAGCGCCTCGCCCGGCGGCTGTGCACATGCAAGGTGCCAATCGACGTGCCGCGTGAAACCCTGCTCAACGCGGGCTTCACCGAGGAGGATCTGGACGGCAGTTGGCAGTTGTACGGTCCGGGCAGTTGCGAGCGCTGCAAGGGTTCGGGCTACAAGGGTCGGCTCGGCATTTACCAGGTCATGCCCATATCGGAGGAGATTCAGCGCATCATCATGGCGAGCGGCACGTCGCTGGATATTGCGGCACAGGCCCAAGCGGAGGGAGTACGCAACCTGCGCGAATCCGGTCTACTGAAAGTCAAGCAAGGCGTCACCTCCCTCGACGAGGTCCTGGCTACTACCAACGAATAACGAGTCCAATACGCGAGCGGAAAGGACAATGCCATGGCGGCACCAAAGAAACAGGTGAAGAAGGATCTCGGCGTCAAAGAGTTCAACTTCACCTGGGAAGGCAAGGACAAGACCGGCAAGACCGTGCGCGGCGAAATGCGCGCCGCCAGCGAAGCTGTGGTCAGCACCACCTTGCGCCGGCAAGCCATCCTGCCGGTCAAGATCAAGAAGCAGACGTTCCGCAAGGGCGGCAAGGTCGGTGAAAAGGACATTACGCTTTTCACTCGGCAGTTGGCCACGATGCTGAAGTCCGGCGTTCCGCTACTCCAGGCCTTTGACATCGTTGCCAAGGGCTCGTCAAACACCGCAGTGGCCCGCTTACTCATGGACGTCAAGTCCGAAGTGGAGACCGGATCGGCCCTTAACCAGGCGTTCCGCAAACATCCTCTCTACTTCGACGCGCTCTATTGCAACCTGATCGAAGCCGGCGAGCAGGCCGGTATTCTGGACGCCTTGCTGGAACGTCTGGCGACCTACAAGGAAAAGATTCTCGCCATCAAGTCGAAAATCAAGGCCGCCTTGTTTTATCCCGTATCGGTTCTCGTGGTCGCGTTCATCGTGATGGCGGTCATCATGATTTTCGTGATTCCCTCCTTCAAGAAGGTATTTACCAGCTTCGGCGCCGACTTGCCCGCGCCGACCCTGCTGGTGATTGCCATCTCGGATTTCTTTGTCGACAACTGGTACTTTATCTTTGGCGGTATCGGCGGCGGTATCTATGCCTTTTTCTATATGTGGAAACGATCCGTGCCCATGCAGATTGTCATGGATCGGATGATCCTGCGCCTGCCCATATTCGGTCCGGTCGTGCGCAAGGCGACGATTGCGCGCTGGACACGGACCTTGTCAACCATGTTCGCCGCCGGGGTGCCGCTGGTGGAAGCGTTGACTTCGGTCGGTGGTGCGGCGGGAAATCATATTTACAAGATAGCCACCCAACAGATTCAGAACGAAGTCAGCACCGGCTCCAGCTTGACCGTGGCCATGCAAAACGCCGAGGTCTTTCCCAGCATGGTGATACAAATGGTGTCGATCGGCGAGGAGTCTGGCCAACTGGATTCGATGTTGGGCAAGGTCGCCGACTTCTTCGAAGGGGAAGTGGACGACGCCGTCGACGCACTATCAAGCCTGATGGAACCGATGATCATGGTTGTGCTCGGCACGTTGATTGGCGGCATGATCGTCGCCATGTACCTGCCGATATTCAAGCTTGGCGCAGTGATCTAAACGCTCGATGGCTGCCATCCTGCTGCAACCGGGCGGCGTCTTCGTCGCTGCGTCGGTAATACTCGGACTCTTGATCGGCAGCTTTCTGAACGTCGTCATTCATCGCCTGCCGCGGATGATGGAGCGCGACTGGGCGACGCAATGCGCAGAGTTGCGCGGCGAGGTGGCCGCCTCCGGTGAGCCGTTCTCACTGGTAACTCCTCGTTCCCGTTGCCCCCACTGCGGTCGCCCGATCGGCGCGCTCGAGAATATTCCCATCGTGAGCTTCCTGGCCATGCGGGGACGTTGCCGGGGTTGCGGCAAGGCCATCAGCTGGCGCTATCCACTGGTTGAGGCGCTAACGGGAGCGCTCTTCGGTCTATGTGCCTGGCAGCTGGGTCCCAGTCTGGCGGCGGGAGGCGCGATCGCTTTTGTGGCGGCAATGGTGGCTCTTACCTTCATCGATCTGGACACCCAGTTGCTACCCGACGACATCACCTTGCCCCTGCTGTGGGTCGGCTTGCTGCTTAACGTTACCGGCACGTTCGCCGACTTGACGAGCGCCGTGATCGGCGCGGTGGCTGGCTACCTCAGCCTGTGGTCGGTCTACTGGCTGTTCAAACTCGTCACCGGCAAGGAAGGCATGGGCTATGGGGATTTCAAGTTGCTGGCCGCCATTGGCGCGTGGCTAGGCTGGCAGGTGCTGCCACTGACCATCCTCCTGTCGTCGTTGGTCGGTGCGCTGGTCGGCATAGCGCTAATCGTGCTGGCACGACACGGACGCAACGTACCCATCCCGTTCGGTCCGTACCTGGCCGCCGCCGGCGTTATTGCCCTCTTATGGGGGAAACCCATGACCCGAGCCTATCTCGGCCTCCTGTAGCCCGCGGTTCGGGGCCATTCGCGGCCTTGAAACAGCGGCGGGCCGCCCCAATCTCGACCAGCGAAGCCCACCGCAATTCCTTTGTCGGCAGGTGCTTACGTTATAATTCCCCGCTTTCCCGGAGAAACCAATGCCCATCTACGCCTATCGTTGCAGCAGTTGCGGCCTCGAGCAGGATGTCATGCAGAAGATGTCCGATTCGCCACTGACCACTTGCCCGCAATGCAAGACAGAGACCTTCGGCAAACAACTCACCGCGCCGGGTTTCCACCTGAAGGGGAGCGGCTGGTATCAAACGGACTTCAAGGGTGGCTCAAGCGCTGGCAAATCGGAAGCCAAGAGCGATAGCCCGCCGCCCTGCCAGGGTGGGGGCGGTTCCTGCGCCTGTCACTAACCGGCCTTCCCCGGCTGCGCCGCTACTTGAAAAAGTACTTCATTACCGGTCTGCTGATCTGGATCCCCTTGGCCATCACGGTCTGGGTGCTGACCCTGATCGTCCAGACCATGGACCAGTCGCTGCTGCTCCTTCCCCAGGCGATCCGGCCGGAAAGGTTGCTGGGTATCTACATACCGGGGATAGGCGCGCTGCTGACGATCCTGGTGGTACTGCTGACCGGCCTGGTAGCGGCCAATATTGTCGGCCAGCGGCTGGTGCGCTTCTGGGAAGCCCTGCTGGCGCGAATCCCGGTCGTGAAGTCCATTTACTACAGCGTCAAGCAGATCAGCGACACCCTGTTTTCGGGCAGTGGCGAAGCGTTTCGCAAGGTGCTGCTGGTACGCTACCCTCATCCGCAGGCGTGGTCGGTTGCCTTTCAGACCGGCACGCCGGCGCAAGATGTCGCCCGACAAGCGGGGGAGGACCTGGTCAGCGTCTTCATTCCAACGGCTCCCAGCCCGGTCAATGGTTTCTTTTTTTTCGTCAAGAAGAGCGACACCATTGATCTCGACATGAGCGTCGATGACGCGCTGAAATATATCGTCTCCATGGGCGTGGTCGGGCCGGCGCCGCGCGACGCCAATCTCGCTGGCCGCGCACAGAACGAGTAGGCGGTCTCAGCCCCGCGGCGGAAAGCGCCCCTTTCACAATCACCGAACAACGGAACCAGCGATGCGTACCCACTATTGCGGCCACTTGAACGCCGGCCACACAGACCAGATCGTCACACTTTGCGGCTGGGCGCACCGGCGCCGCGATCATGGCGGCGTCATTTTCATCGATCTTCGCGACCGCGAAGGGCTGGCGCAAGTGGTCTGCGACCCGGATCGGGCCGCCGAAACCGTGCGCAACGAATTCGTCCTCAAGATCACCGGCAAGGTGCGCCGCCGTCCCGCCGGTACGGAAAACCCCAATCTACCCTCTGGCGAGGTGGAGATCCTCTGCCACGACCTGGAGATACTCAACGCGGCCGTGACGCCACCGTTCCAACTGGACGACGACAATCTCTCCGAACAGGTGCGCCTGGTCAATCGGGTCATCGACCTGCGCCGGCCACAAATGCAGAAGAACATGATGCTGCGCTACAAGACAGCCATGGCTTTTCGTCGCTTCCTGGACGCCAACGGCTTCATCGACATCGAAACACCGATGCTGACCAAGAGCACTCCGGAAGGCGCTCGGGACTATCTGGTACCGTCGCGGGTTCATCCTGGTCAGTTTTTCGCACTGCCCCAGTCTCCACAGTTGTTCAAGCAACTCCTGATGGTGGCCGGTTTCGACCGCTACTACCAGATCACCAAGTGCTTTCGCGACGAGGACCTGCGCGCCGATCGCCAACCCGAATTCACCCAGGTGGATATCGAGACTTCGTTCCTCGACGAACACCAGATCACCGCGATCATGGAAGACATGATTCGCACAGTATTCAAGGAAGCGCTGGCGGTGGAACTGCCCCAGTCATTCCCGCGCATGACCTATGCGGAGGCCATGCGCCGTTTCGGTTCCGACAAGCCCGACCTGCGCGTGACCCTGGAGCTGACCGAGGTCACCGATGTCGTCAAGGATGTCGCCTTCAAGGTCTTCTCGGGACCGGCGAACACCCCTG
>WBZL01001478.1_pt1 | contig 24654 bp, 25 predicted proteins | sample 5204291 | NCBI WGS metagenome assembly WBZL01 (sample SAMN12344345, study PRJNA552823) | activated sludge metagenome | biome: Activated sludge suspended growth; feature: Nitrification reactor; material: Wastewater; isolation source: activated sludge from nitrification reactor of wastewater...
AGCCGCGCTGCAGGCGGCCGACCCCTCTGGCTGACCCCGGCGGGCGCAACCACGTTGCAACCGGGCAGGCTTCGGGCTAACACCCGGGACGCCCGCCCGGGCGTCCCTCAGCGACGGAGTCTCCCATGTCCCAGCCCCTGCGTCTCGGCATTGCCGGCCTTGGCACGGTGGGCATCGGAACGGTGAAGATCATCCAGAAACACGCCGAGCTTCTGGCCCGTCGCACGGGGCGGCCGATCCTGATCAGCGCGGTCTCCGCACGCGACCGGATGAAGAACCGCGACGCGGATCTGTCGTCCTATGTCTGGGAGGAGGATCCCGTGCGCCTCGCCACGCGCAAGGACGTCGACGTCTTCGTCGAACTCATGGGCGGGGCCGATGGCGCCGCCTTCGACGCGACGCGCGCTGCCATCGCGGCAGGCAAGGACGTCGTGACGGCGAACAAGGCGATGCTGGCGCACCACGGCCACACGCTCGCGGCGCAGGCCGAAGCCAGGGGCCATGTGATCCGCTTCGAGGCCGCAGTCGCGGGGGGCATCCCGGTCGTCAAGGCGCTGACCGAGGGGCTGGCGGGGAACGCGATCACCCGCGTCATGGGCGTGATGAACGGCACCTGCAACTACATCCTGACGCGGATGGAAAGCGCCGGGCTCGCCTACGCCGAGGTCTTCGAGGAGGCACGCCAGCTCGGCTATCTGGAAGCCGACCCCAATCTCGACGTGGGCGGCATCGACGCCGGCCACAAGCTGAGCCTGCTGGCCGCCATCGCCTTCGGCACCCGCGTCGCCTTCGACGCGGTTGAACTGGAAGGGATCGGCCGGATCTCCATTGACGACATCCGCCGGGCGGCCGACATGGGGTTCAGGATCAAGCTCCTCGGCGTTGCGCAGATGACGGGGCGGGGCCTCGAACAGCGCATGTCGCCCTGCCTCGTGCCGGCCGAGAGCCCGCTCGGCCAGCTCCATGGCGGCACCAACATGGTGGTCCTCGAAGGCGACAGCGTCGGCCAGATCGTGCTGCGCGGCGCCGGCGCCGGCGCCGGTCCGACCGCCTCGGCCGTCATGTCCGACGTGATCGAGATCGCGCGCGGCTGCCGCATCTCCACCTTCGGCCAGCCGGCGGACACGCTCGCCGAGCCGGTGGCGGCGAAGGCGATGGCGCCGGCGCCCTTTTACCTTCGCATGGAGTTGACCGACAAGCCGGGCGCGCTCGCCAAGGTGGCGACGATCCTCGGCGAGGAAGGCATCTCCATCGACCGGATGCGGCAGTACGGCCATGCCGATGCCTCTGCCCCGGTACTGATCGTCACCCACAAGACGACGCGCGAGGCGATCGACCACGCCGCCCGCCGACTGCCCGGCACCGGCGTGGTGCTGGGCGAGCCGGTGGCGATCCGGATCGAATCGGTCTGAGTCCGCCGCGTGGGGCTTGCCCCGTTCCGCAGGGACCGGCTAGATGCACGTGACCCGGAACCAGCAGGACACCACCATGGCCGACGCCCAGGAATTCCACGACCGCATGCTCTCGCTGGGCCTCGCCCGCGTGTCAGAGGCAGCCGCACATGCCTCGGCCCGCCTCATCGGGCGCGGGGACGAGAAGGCCGCCGACCAGGCTGCGGTCAACGCCATGCGCGACCAGCTCAACCTTCTCGACATCAAGGGCACCGTGGTCATCGGCGAGGGCGAGCGCGACGAGGCGCCGATGCTCTACATCGGCGAGGAAGTGGGCACCGGCGAAGGCCCCGAGGTCGACATCGCTCTCGATCCGCTCGAGGGCACGACGCTGACCGCGAAAGACATGCCGAACGCGCTGACCGTGATCGCCATGGCGCCGCGCGGCACGCTTCTGCACGCTCCGGACGTCTACATGGACAAGCTCGCCATCGGGCCGGGCCTGCCGAAGAACGTCGTGAGCCTGGAGATGAGCCCGACCGAACGGGTGGTGGAACTGGCAAAGGCCAAGCGCTGCAAGCCCACCGACATCACCGTCTGCATCCTCGAGCGCCCGCGGCACGAGGAGATGATCAAGGAGGTCCGCGGGACGGGCGCCGCGATCCGGCTCATCACCGACGGTGACGTGGCGGGTGTGATCCACTGCGCGGAGAGCGAGATCACCGGCATCGACATGTACATGGGCTCCGGCGGCGCGCCCGAGGGCGTGCTCGCGGCCTCGGCGCTGAAATGCATGGGCGGGCAGATGTGGGGACGGCTCATCTTCCGCAACGACGACGAGCGGGGACGCGCCGCCAAGGCCGGGATCAAGGACCTGAACCGGATCTATGCGCGCGACGAGATGGTGACGCGCCACGTGATCTTTGCCGCGACCGGCGTGACCAACGGCTCCATCGTGCGCGGGGTGAAGCGCGAACCGACCTATATCGAGACAGAGACGATCCTTATGCGGTCGAAGACCGGCTCGGTCCGCCGCATGATCTACCGCAACCCGATCCGCTGAAAGAGCGGCCGGGGGCGACCCCCCGGGACCCCGGGGACATTCTGGAACGGGTGAAGGGGCGGCGCATTCCGCCGCCGCCGCCCTTGGCTATGACGGGGCCATGAGCGCATTTCTGGGAGTAGAGTCATCTGCCACGGGCCGCCGCTGGCTGGGTCCCACCGCCGAGGCGGAACGTCAGGCCGAGGCGATCGCGCAGGCGACCGCCCTGCCGCTTCCGCTCGCCCGGGTGCTCGCGGCCCGGGGTGTCGCGCCGGAGGAGGCGGTGCGGTTCCTCGACCCGCAACTCCGCGAACTTCTGCCCGACCCGCGCTCGCTTAAGGACATGGGGCTGGCCGCGGCGCGCTTCGTGACGGCGCTGAAGGGGCGCGAGCGCATCGCGGTCTTCGCCGACTACGACGTGGACGGCGGCGCCTCGGCGGCGCTTCTGGTCTGGTGGCTCAGGCACTTCGGACGCGAAGCCACGCTCTACATTCCCGACCGGATCGACGAGGGCTACGGGCCGAACGAACCCGCGATGGCCAGGCTGGCGGCGGTGCACGATCTCATCGTCTGCGTCGACTGCGGAACGTTGAGCCACGGGCCGGTCGCCGCCGCCAAGGGCGCCGACGTGATCATCCTCGACCACCACCTCGGGGCCGAGACGCTGCCCCCTGCCCTCGCCGTTGTCAACCCCAACCGCCAGGACGAGAGCGGCGAGCTCGGCCATCTCTGCGCCGCTTCGGTCGTCTTCCTGATGCTGGTCGAGGCGAACCGTCTCCTGCGCGAGGAGGCGCTTGCGGGGCCCGACCTCATGGCGCTTCTCGACCTCGTGGCGCTCGCGACCGTCGCCGACGTCGCGCCGCTCAAGGGCGTCAACCGCGCGCTCGTCCGGCAGGGGCTGAAGGTGATGGCACGGCGCGAGCGCGTCGGGCTCACGGCACTGGCCGACATCGCGCGGATGGACCGGGCGCCGACGGCCTATCACCTCGGCTTCCTTCTCGGACCGCGCGTGAACGCCGGCGGGCGGATCGGCGCGGCCGACCTCGGCGCCCGGCTTCTTGCCACCGCCGATCCGCACGAGGCAGAGGCGTTGGCCGAACGGCTCGAAGAGCTCAACACCGAGCGGCGCGACATCGAGAACCGCGTGCGCGACGCGGCACTGGCACAGGCCGAGACGCGCGGCTTCGATGCGCCGCTCGTCTGGGCGGCGGGCAAGGGCTGGCATCCCGGCGTCGTCGGTATCGTCGCCGCGCGGCTGAAGGAGGCGACGAACCGCCCCGCCGTCGTGATCGGCCTCGACGGCGGGATCGGCAAGGGCTCGGGCCGCTCGGTCGAAGGCGTGGACCTCGGCGCTGCGATCCAGCGCCTTGCGGCCGAGGGGTTGCTGCTGAAGGGCGGCGGGCACCGCATGGCTGCCGGACTGACCGTGGACGAGGGGCGTATCGAGGCGGCCATGGACCGGCTCTCGCTCCTTCTTGCGCGCCAGGGCGCCGGAACCGCCGGCCCCCGCGACCTGCGCCTCGACGGACTCATGATGCCGGGGGCGGTGACGCCCGCACTGATCGAGGAGATCGAGCGCGCCGGTCCCTTTGGCCAGGGCGCGCCCGCGCCCCGCTTCGCCTTCGCTGCCATGGGGGTCACGCATGCCCGGCGGATCGGCGAAAACCACCTCAGGATCGGCTTTTCCGACGGGATGGCCGCGCCCGTGGAGGCGGTGGCGTTTGGCGCCTTCGACGGCCCCATCGGACCGCTGCTGGAACAGCACGGCGGCTTGCGGTTCCACCTTGCCGGGCGACTGGAACTCAACCACTGGCAAGGCCGGGCGAAGCCTCAGCTCAGGCTCGAGGACGCCGCCCGCGCCTGACCGGCAAGCGGCGAAAAAGCCGAAAAATCCTCTTGCGAGTCATGAGCGGCTGGCCTAAACACCGCCCCACGCCAAGCGCGGCCCGTTCGTCTATCGGTTAGGACACCAGGTTTTCAACCTGGGAAGAGGGGTTCGACTCCCCTACGGGCTGCCACTTTCCCCCTCTCTGAGACGCTTTTGTTCAGCGCGGTTCTGTTGAGCGTTGTCGGGGCTCGACGGAAGTTCCTGCAACGGCAAACCACCGGAACGCCGCACTTGCCTTGCAGATCCGCGCCCTGTCGCTTTGCGCCGCAGTTGCGTCCGCGGTTTGTCAGGAGACTGCATCAGGAACCACGTACGGGCGCGGGACGGAGGGCCCAATGCGCCTTGAACTCTTGGTGGAGGGCACCATCCGGCGGTCGGGAACGATGGCTGCGGCGCCTCCGCAATCGGCGCCACCACATCCGGCGATCGGTACGCGGTGGGTGTGACTCTTCCCGGTTCACGCAGCTTGTCTGGTGCAGATCGCGAGATCGAGACTGAACCGGGCGAAAGTGGCCGTTCGCACGTCGCCGGGCCGACCGCCTCCATCTGGACAGGTCGCCGGCCTATTGACAGGCATCGCTGTCGTCGGCTTATGTTGTCTGACAACATAGTTGTAAGATAACATGAACCGGCCGTCGCGCGCCCGCCATCAGGATCAGCCATGCTCAACTTTGACGAAGCCCGCTTTCTGACCATCCAGCAGGGCGCCGTGGCGCTAGCCTCCGACATCGACGCTGCGATCGCCGCCGCCCTTGCGGCGGGTGCGACGAATCTGTTCTTCCTTGGGACGGGTGGCGTTGCCTACCTGATGGAGCCCGCGATCCAGCTGTTGCAGCGCAACTCCAGCTTCCCGGTATTCCGGGACTATCCGGCCGAACTCCTGGTCAGTGAAAACAGCAATCTGACGGCGAATTCCATCGTCATCATGCCTTCGCTTTCGGGAACCACCACCGAGAGCGTTGCGATGCTGGACCGGCTGAACGCGATCGGCGCGCGGGTGATCACCCTGACCGGCCATGCCGACACACCGCTCGGGCGCGGCGGCAATCCTGCGCTGGTCAATTTCGCGGCCGATGATACCTCGAGCGAGTCCTTCCAGATCCAGGCGCTCCTTGTGGCACTGTCCGTGATGAAGGCCCGCAACGAGATCGCCGATCACGATGCGATCCTGGCCGAAATGCGGGGGCTGCCGCAGGCGTTTCTGGCCACCAAGCGCGCGTTCGAACCGAAGGCGGAAGCCTATGCGCGCATCATAGCCGGGACCGACTATCACATGTTCACTGCTGCCGGGAACATGTGGCCCGCCGCCAATTACTATGCGACCTGCATCCTCGAGGAGATGCAATGGATCCGTACCCGCCCGGTCCATGCCGCCGACTTCTTTCACGGGCCGCTGGAACTGATCGACAAGGGCGTCAGCCTCATCCTGCTGCGCGGCGAGGATGAGGCGGGGTCCCTCGCCGACCGTGTGGCCAGCTTTGCACCGCGCTACACCGACCGGTTCACCGTTCTGGACACGGCGGATTTCGTGCCGGATGGCATCTCGCGCCGCCTTCGGTCGCTGCTGTCCCCGGCTTTCATGGCAACGATGCTCGAGCGGCTTTCGGCCCATCTGGAGGTGATGCGACACCACCCGCTGACGACGCGGCGCTATTACAAGCGCGTAGCCTACTGAAGCGAGCCGAACGGCGAGCCCGAAATGACCGACACGTTTCCGCGCTTTGCGACCCTGGGCGACAATTGCATCGACCGCTACCTTCCGCTGGGCAAGGCGGCGGTGGGGGGCAACGCGTTGAATGTTGCGGTGCACCTGGCGAGGACCGGCGAGGACTGCAGCTATTTCGGCGCGGTCGGCCGGGACGAGGCGGGGCGGTGGACGCGCAGCGCCCTGCTCGACACTGGCGTCTCGACCCTTCATCTGCAGGAACTGGACGCACCCACAGCCTATACCGACATAGACGTGGATGAGGCAGGCGAGCGGATCATCGCCTTCGAAGAGTTCGGCGCCTCGGCGCTTTACCACCCCACGCCTGTGGATATGGCGGCGCTCGCGGGGATGGACCACATCCATATCGGCTGGTTCAGAGGGGCGGGCGCTCTGAGGGAAGCGCTGGCGGCGCACGGGGTCAGTTTCTCGCAGGATGTCGCGGTCAACCCCGATGCCGCGGGGCTGGAGGTGGGCTTTGATTCCGTCGGCGCCTCGGAAGCCTTGGCGCGCACCGCTCTTCACCGTCTGCTGGGCCAGGGCTGCAAGGTTGCGGTGGTGACCTGCGGCGCGATGGGGAGCATCGCCAGCACCGGCGGCGATGTGGCCGCAACCGGCATCCGGGCGCTGCCTTCGGTCGTCGACACCACGGGTGCGGGCGACACCTTCATCGCGGGCTTTCTGTCGGCGTGGAAGCGGCGACAACCCCTCACCGCCTGTCTCGCCGCCGGGCGTGATGCGGCGGCAGAGACCTGCGGCCATCTCGGCGGCTTTACCCAACCGCTTCGGACGCTGTCAGAGGAGTCAGATCGGTGTTGACAGACGTATGACAACAATCGTCCAATAATGCATACGCTGCGGAAACACGCAAACATCCAAAGGGAGGATACTGAAATGAAACTGGCCTTGATCGGCGCGCTTGCCGCCGTTCTGTTGGCGCCCGCCGTCCATGCGGGCGAGACCCTGGACCGGGTCAACTCGACCAAGGTGCTGAAGGTGGCCACCAACGCCGGCTGGCCTCCGCAAAGCTTTCTGGATGACAGCAACCAGCTTGTCGGGTTCGACATCGACGTGGCAAACGAGATCGCCAAGCGCCTTGGTGCGACTGCCGAATTCGACACGCCGGAATGGGGCGTGATGACCGGCGGGCGCTGGGGTGGGCGCTGGGATGTGGCAGTCGGCTCCATCACGCCGACGAAGCCCCGGTCGGAGGTTCTGGATTTCGCGGGGATCTACTACTACACGCCCTATGTGTTCGCGGTGCACAAGGACAGCACCCTGACGGATCCGAAAGAGCTGAACGGCAAGCGTATCGGCGTGGAAACCGCGACGACATCGGAAGAATATGTCAACCGCAGCCTGGTGATCGACGCGCCCGGCGTGCCTCCGGTCGAATACTGGCTGGAGCCGGGCGAGGTCAAGACCTACGCCGATTCCATGCTGCCATTCGACGATCTGCGCCTGGGCGATGGCGTGCGTGTCGATGCGGTGATCTCGGGTGAGCAGACCGTGCTGGGCGCCATCAACAACGGCTATCCGATCAAGATCCTGTCGGGCGAATATGCCTTCCAGGAGCCGCTTGCGATCGTTGCCGACAAGGGCGATGCGGAATGGACCTCTAAGTTGGGCGAGACGATCGCCGCGATGAAGGCCGACGGCACCCTGAGCCAACTGACCACCAAATGGTACGGCAAGGACTACAGCGAGTGAGATGACACGGCGGCGCGCGGCCCTGCCCGCGCGCCGCCTCCCTGTCGCCCACCCGTTCCGCCCGGCCACCCCGAGGACCCGCAATGTCAACAAAGCCTTCGACCGAATACGCCGATGTCTGGTATTGCCGCCAGGCCGGCGCCGACGTGCCGCCGCGTCCCCCGTTGCAGTCACGGATCGAGGCGGATGTCTGCGTCGTCGGCGGCGGCCTTGCCGGGCTCACGGCGGCGCATCACCTTGCCAGCGCCGGACGCAAGGTCGCGCTGGTCGAGGCGCGCCGCATCGGCTGGGGTGCATCGGGGCGCAACGGTGGCTTTGTCAGCCCCGGCTACTCGCTGGGGTATGACCGCATCGCCGATCGGGTCGGCCCCGACGCCGCGAAAGAACTGTTCCGCATGTCGGTCGAAGGCATGCAGATCGTGGCTGCGAATATCCGCGAACTTGGCATCACCGCCGCTGCACCCTGCCCCGGCATTCTTGGCGGGGTGCGCTACGATCCGGGCCGACGGCTGATGGATCACCGCGACTGGTTGGCGCGGGAGTTCGGCTACGAGGTGGCCCACCTTGACCGCGCCGCCCTCGCCGAGCACCTGACCTCGCCGCGCTACCATCAGGCGCTGCATGACCGGAACGCCTTCCATTTCGATCCCCTGGCCTATTGCCTCGGCCTTGCCGGGGCGGCGCAAGCGGCCGGCACGACGATCCACGAAGCCACGCCGGCCGACAGGATCGAAGGCGGGCCGGGCGGCTGGACAGTGACCACACCGCAGGGCCGGATTTCCGCGCGCGAGGTGCTGGTGACGACCGGCGGCTATACCGACCGGCTGGTTCCCGCGCTGCACCGCGCCTTCCTGCCGATCGCGACCTACGTGATGATCAGCCGCGAGGCGCCCGATCTGATCGCGAGCGCCATCCATACCCGTTCCGCAATCGGGGATGACCGCAGGGCCGGCGACTATTACCGGCTGGTCGACAACGGCAAGCGGGTGCTGTGGGGTGGCAAGATCACCACCCGCACCTCCGAACCGCGCGATCTGGGCAAGCTGCTCCACCGGACGATGGCCGACACCTACCCGCAACTGGCCGGGCTGGAGATCGACACAGTCTGGACCGGCCTCATGTCCTACGCCCGACACCTTATGCCGCAGATCGGGAAGCTGCCCTCGGGGCTTTGGCACTGCACGGCCTTTGGCGGGCACGGGATGAACACGACCGCGATCGGCGGGCGTGTGATCGCCGAAGCCATCCTTGGCCAGTCCGACCGGTGGCGCGCCTTTTCCCCCTTCGGGCTGGATTGGACCGGCGGCTATGCCGGCATGGCGGCGGTGCAGCTAACCTATTGGCGGTATCAGGCGATGGATGCCTGGCGCGAACGCAGGGGCTGACCGGAATGCACTACAAGGACAATATCGACTATCCGCCGATGTTGACGCGGCCCGTTGTCTTCGTGCCGCTCTTGAGCGCAATCTTCGCAGGGCTCTGGTGGTTCCAGTCAGGCGATGGCGCGTTCGGGCGGCTGGTCCGGGGGCTGGCACCCGTGGCGGAGGGCAACCCGCTGAACCTGGTCACCGCCGCCTGCGTGACCGCTCTGGTCGGCTTCAACATCTTCGTGGTGATGCGCCTGCCGCTGCGCCAGCAGGTCTGGCTGGTATGGGGCGAGCTTGCGGCCCTGATCCTGCTGTTCTTCTACTCCTTCGACCTGAGCTTTGCCTTCATCCAGCGCAAGATCGGCTTCCTGATCACACAGGGCCTGTTGACGACCCTTTACATCTCGGCGGCTTCCATCGCCATCGCGACCGTCCTTGCCTTGATGGGGGCGATTGCCAAGCTGTCCTCGAACGGCATCGCGCAGGGCATCGCGCATTTCTACACCTCGCTGTTCCGGGGACTGCCGCTGCTGATGCAGATCTACATGATCTACCTGGGCCTGCCGCAGCTTGGCTATGTCGTCGATGCGGTGCCGACCGGGATCGCGGCGCTGTCGCTGTGCTATGGCGCCTACATGACGGAAATCTTCCGCGCCGGAATAGAAAGCATTCCCAGGGGCCAGTGGGAAGCCGCCCGTGCCCTGGGCATGCGGCCGGTTGCGGTGATGACCCGGATCATTCTGCCGCAATCGATGCGCGTGATCATCCCCCCCACCGGCAACCAGTTCATCTCGATGCTGAAGGACAGCTCGCTCGTCTCGGTCGTCGGCGTCTGGGAACTGATGTATCTCGCCCGCACCCAGGGCCAGACCGAGTTCCGCCATATCGAGATGATGGTGACGGCCTCGCTGATCTACTGGCTGATGTCGATCGTGCTGGAGCTGCTGCAGAAGCGTATCGAGACCCATTTCAACAAGGCAGCGACGCGATGACATCGGCACATGCCGCGGCCGTGAAGGCGGCCCTTCCCGCCATCGAGATCAGCGGTCTGAACAAGTGGTATGGCAACCTGCAGGTGCTGCACGACGTGAATCTCTCCGTCGCGCAGGGCGAGCGCATGGTGATCTGCGGTCCCTCCGGTTCCGGCAAATCCACGCTGATCCGCACCGTCAATGCGCTGGAAGGCTTCCAGGACGGCGAGATCAAGGTGGCTGGCATCCGGCTTACCCGCGACCAGGCGGTGGTCGAAGAGATTCGCCGCCGGGTCGGCATGGTGTTCCAGCAGTTCAACCTTTTCCCGCATCTGACGGTTCTGGAAAACTGCGCCCTGCCGCTGCGACTGGTGCGTGGCCTTTCCCCGGCAGAGGCGCGGGCCCGGGCGATGCATTACCTGTCGAAGGTGCGCATCCCCGAACAGGCAACGAAGTATCCGGCGCAGCTTTCGGGCGGACAGCAGCAGCGCGTTGCCATCGCCCGCGCCGTGGCGATGCAGCCCGAGGTGATGCTCTTCGACGAACCGACCTCGGCCCTCGACCCCGAAATGGTGAAGGAAGTGCTGGACGTGATGGTGGCGCTCGCCGACGAGGGCATGACAATGGCCGTGGTGACGCACGAGATGGGTTTTGCCCGTCAGGTGGCGGACCGAGTGATCTTCATGGATGCGGGCCGGATCATCGAGCAGGGGCCGCCGAGCACCTTCTTCAGTGCCCCCAAGAGCGACCGGACCAGGGCCTTCCTCCAGCAGGTGTTGCATTAGCGCGGGACCGGAGACGGTGACCGCGGCAGGTTCTTGCCGCCGGAAGCGTTACTGGCGCGAGAAATTGAACGACACCAGAGACCCGCGGTGATAATCGCGGGCGAAAAGCACCGGGGTTCCAATCTCGGACAGGCAGGTTTCCGTCACCAGAAGCCACGGCTCGGAACTGGCCGGGCCTGACAGCACGCCGTCCGGCAGGAAGGTCGCGGCCACGTTCGCGCTTGACATGACCGGCTTGTGGCCGGCACCGGCCAGCAGCGCGTTCACCGACCCTTCGAGGGCGGCGCCAACCGGCCTGGCGTCCAAGTGCGCCATCGGGATCACGTCAAGGGAATAGACCAGAACCTCGCCCCCCGCCTCCCGGAGCCGTTCCAGCACGAACATTTCGGCCCCCGGCGCCAGGCCCAGCGCCACCGCCGCCTGCGGATCGGAGGCTGCAAGGATGACGCGTGAAGAGAGTACCCGCGTCTCGGGGGCGTAACCCAGTGCCGAAAGCATCCGGGTGATGCTTTCGAAGGCCGTGATCGGTCGGGCGACATTCAGGGCCGCCGCCGCGGTCACGAACCGGCCGCGACCATGTTCGGTGACGATAAGCTTTTCCTGCTCCAGCAGACGCAATGCCTCGCGGACCGAAGGGCGCGAGACGCCGAAGGCCGCGCACAACTCCGCCTCGGTGGGGATCCGGTCCCCCGCCTTCAGGCCATGCGCGCGGATATAGTCGCTGACCGCGTCGCGGATCTGCTCGGCCATCTTCTTGTTCGACTGGAATGGTCTGGTCGTCAGCATACTGCCCGGGGCCCGCTGGTCGCCGCGTTGTCAGTCAACAGACAATAGCCGGGAAGCACCCGGCAAGTAAAGTCGAACGCGGAAAATGTGCCCCGTTCAGGCATTTGCACTGTGCTCGGAAATTGCCCGCAAGAGGCTCTGATGATGTGACCGCTACGCCCGCGCCGGCCTCTGCCCCTCGCCCGCCGCGCGACCCGTGGGAAGACAGCGCGCCCGTGGACGATGGCGGGCTTGATACGGCGGAATGGTGAGGGGGCGGGCTGCCCCCACCGCTACGCCGGAACTGAGTAGATCAATCCGCGAAGTATCGGACGCTCGCCTTCAATCTCAATGTAGCAGATTGCGTCTAGGCGCGCCCCGACCATTTCGCGCTTTACGTCTTCTGGCATGGTGCTGACAATGTATTCGCGTTCCTCTTCGGTCCCGGCACGGCAGGTTGACCACGTAGCTTCAAACCAGCGCGGCACATCACACGGCAAACCGATGAACCGCCTGTCACGGTTCGCCATGACCAGACGTCGGAAGATTTTCGGGGCGTCCGCATATTGATCGTCTGTCACGTCCATTTCGTAGACGACCCCACGAAGTCCGCTCTTGAACGAAATCGGATAAGCACCCGAAGGAATGTCGGGCAGCGAGAAGTATCCACCCCCATTCAAGTCGTAGGCGACGTAACCGCCGAAACCTACGACTCCGATGACCAAGAGCTTGGTAAACCAACCCATAAAGCAATCCTCTAGCCTGCGGGCGAGACAGTGGCACGAGCACTGGACGGTCTGCAAGGTCAGCGGTCCCGGTTATCAGAGGGGCGCGCCTGACCCAGCGTTCGCCCGCGTTAGCGGGATGTGCCGAACCTTCCGCAAAAGGTCAGATCCCCGAGTCGCAGAATGTGCCATAAGCCCAGCGAGTGGAGTTTTTGCCATGCTTTTTGCCATGCTCACGATGTGCCGAAAGGCAAAAACCGCCGGAAAATGGCACATCTGCACTTTCCGCCGAGCCTCAAGTTTAGCTTCAAACCGAACGGCTTAAAGCTTTGATTCTAGGAGAGTTTTTCGCGGTTCGGAGAGGGATTTAAGTGGTGCCCAGAGCCGGAATCGAACCAGCGACACGCGGATTTTCAATCCGCTGCTCTACCAACTGAGCTATCTGGGCACGCTTTGGTGGGCGGGTGATACCCAAGCGGGCCGGGGCTGTCCAGTGTCTTTTCGCGCAAGTCGGCCGTGGCGCTCAGTGCCGGCGGGGCTGGGTCGGGTCGGTGGGGGCGGGGGTGTCCTCCTCCTCCGCCGGGATCGCGTAGGCGCCGGTCAGCCATCGGCCGAGGTCGATGTCGGCGCAGCGCTTCGAGCAGAAGGGCCGGTACTGCGGGTCGGATTCCTTGCGGCAGATTGGGCAGGTCATGCCACGCCCCCCTTCAGGATCAGCGCCAGCGGCAGCCGGTCGCGCTTCCTTTGCAGTTCGAAATTGCCCAGGGGCGTCCAGCCGGCGAGGCTCGTCTCGGCTGCCTCGCCCCTGAAGGCCTGGCGGATCTGCTGGTCGAGCGCCGCGCGGTCCCGCTTCGGCACGGGTGCGAAATCCACCGTCACCTGACCGCCGAGCCCGCGCAGCCGCAACTGGCGCGGCAGGTCGCGGGCGGCGGCGACATTGGCCTTGAGGCTGGCCGCCGGAGAAGTGTCGGCCCCGGTGTTCACGTCGACCGCGACGAGAGCACGGGTCGGTTCGATCGCCATGCTACCGCCGCCCGGCAGCGCCACGAGGGGGGACAGAAGCGCGTCCGCCATCTCCTCCACTCCGTGCCGGGCGAAGGCATCCTCGCCCTCGGCCACCTCGTCCGGCGCGGGGTCCGCCCAGTCGCGCCATGCCTCCTCGTGCGGCGAGGGCGCGGCCACCAGAAGCTCGGGCCCGCCCGCCACATCGGCCATGACCGCCTCGGCCAGCGCCCGGGTCGCGGCCAGGTCGGCGGTTACCTCGTCGTCCTCGGCAAGGTCCGCGGCCGAGCGCAGGATCAGCCCGAAGTCCGAGCCCGCCATTCCCGCCCCGGCCAGCGCCGCCAGGCGCGCGCGGGCGTCCTCCTCGCGGATGCGGCGCGAGACGTTGAGGCCGGGCGCGGCGGGGGTCACGATGCAGAGGCGGCTCTTGAAGAGCACCCGCACCGTGAGGGGCAGCGCCTTTCCGGGCTCGGCGAAGCCCGCGACCTGGACGATGACCGGCCTGCCCGGGGCAAGGCCCTTCGTTTCGCGCAGGAACCCCGTCTCGCCGCCGGGCAGCTTTACGAAGGCCCCGCCCTGCCCCTTCATCGGCCGGTCGAGAACGCCTCTCAGGATCGTCCCGGGCGCGAAGGCTGCCGCTTCGCCTGCATCGACGAGAAGGTCCATGAGCTGCCCGTCCACCACCAGCGCCGCCGCCTCGCGGCCGCGATACCTGCCAAGGACGACGACCCGGCCCTTCATGCGTCGACTCCCTGAATGTCGATCCCGGCGGCCTCCAGAAGATGCGCGGTCTCGGCCACCGGCAGGCCCACGACCCCGGTGAACGAGCCCTGCAGCCAGGGGATGAAGGCGCCGAAGCGGCCCTGGATCGCATAGGCCCCGGCCTTGTCCCGCCACTCGCCGCTCTGGAGATAGGCGTTCAGCTCTCGATCGGAGAGCGGCTTCACCTTCACCACCGTCTCCACCGTCCGCTCCCACAGGCGCGCGCCCCGTCGCACGGCGACGGCGGTGATCACGCGGTGGCGCCGGCCGGACAATGCCAGCAGGAACTCCGCCGCCTCGCCCGCGCTTTCCGGCTTGCCGAGGATGCGCCGGCCGATCGCCACCGTCGTGTCGGCGCAAAGCACGACCTCGCCGTCGGCGCAAGCCACGGCCTCGGCCTTCTCCCGCGCCATCCGCGCGCAGTAGGGTCGCGGCAACTCGCCCCTCAGAGGGGTCTCGTCGATGTCCGGGGTGCGCAATTCGTCGGGCACGAGCCCGAGTTGCGCCAGAAGCTCGCGCCGGCGCGGGCTGGCGGAGCCGAGGATGAGGCGAGGGCGCACCTCAGCGGAAGCGGTAGTTGATCCGCCCCTTGGTGAGGTCATAGGGCGTCATCGTCACCTGCACCTTGTCGCCGGCGAGAACGCGGATGCGGTTCTTGCGCATCTTTCCTGCCATCGTGGCGATGATCTCATGGCCGTTTTCCAGCTCGACCCTGAACGTCGCATTCGGCAGGAGTTCCTTCACGACGCCCGGGAATTCGAGACCTTCTTCCTTGGCCATGGTCACTCCATAGTTGATACGTCCCCGGCCAGAACCGGGGCGCGCGTTAAATGCGCCCGATGGGCCGGGAATTCAAGCCTTATCTCGGCGTCGGCGGACCTGCCCGACCCGCGCGATTTGCGGCGCCTGCTCCGGCCAGTGGCGAAAGTTGAGAACGGCCCCATCCGCGCGCACCTCGGCGACGGCCGCGCGGCTCGCCTCGGCATAGACCCAGCCGGGCGCGCCTAGCGCCGCTTCGGCAAGAATGCCGGTCGGGGGGAAGCCCCGGTCCGGGGGGCCGTAGACCGAGGCGCGGCCGATGTTCTCCTCCATCCCCGCGCACCAGGGCGCAGCGCCCACGACGGGCGCATGGACCGCGATCATCTGGCCTTCGAGCGCGCGGGCCATTGCCCCGACCCGAACGCGGGTGAAGCCCGCGAGCGCCTCGGTTGCGGAGGGAACAAGCAGGATCTCCGTCCCCGCCTCGGCCATCGCCCGGCCGAGAAGCGGGAACTCGCTGTCGTAACAGATGAGGACGCCAATCCGGCCCAGCGCGGTCTCGAAGACCTTCAGGCCCTCGCCAGCGACGACATGCCAGTCCTCGCGCTCGAACCGGGTCATCATCACCTTGTCCTGGTGGCCGATGACCCCGTCCGGCCCGAAGAGGCTCGCCCGGTTCACCGGGCGGTCGCCCGCGTGGGACACGTCATAGACCGGGCCCGAGCCGGAAAGGATATGGACGCCGTGATGCGCGGCGAGCCGGGCGTGCATCGCGTCCGACGCGGGCTTGTGGCGATCGACCTCCCGCAGCGCCCCTTCGAGGTCGCCGGCGACCTTGCGCCCGCCCAGCGACGCAAGTTCCATCGCACCGTATTCGGGAAAGACCAGAAGCTCGGCGCCCTGCCCGGCCGCCTCGGAGACCCAGGCGGCGATCTTGGTCTCGTAGTCTACCCAGCTCTCGAACCAGTCGAGCGGATAGGCGGCGGCGGCGATCTTCATGGCTTCCTCCCCGGCGTCCGGCGGTGCGCGCCCCGCGACGCGCTAGAGCGCCCGGATCCAGAACTGCATGCGCTTCGGGGTCTCGGCCGCCTCGCCTGCATCCTTCCACGAATATTCGGCCGTGACACCCTCCATAGGTGCATAGCCGCGTTTCCGCCAGAACGCATCGAGCGGCCGGTAGTCGGCCGGCTTCAGAGGATCGTCCTCGGGCCGCACCACGCGGCAGAAGGCCGACCAGCGCCGGCCGAGACGGCGCGCATGGGCCTCGCGCACGTCGAAGAAGGCATGACCGACGCCCTGACCGCGGTATTCGCGGAGAAGCACGGATTCCGCGCAGTAGAAGATATCGGACAGCGCGAGCCCGGTGCCCGCGAAGGCGGCGCCGAATTCCTCGCCGTGGTCCTCCATCGGCGTGCCCGTCGCCGCGCCGACCAGCCGCGCCCCGTCGAAGGCGCCGACGAGGATCGCCTCGGCACTGTCGCGGTAGGTCGCAAGGTAGCGCCGCTCGTAGTAGAGGTCGCCGTCGTAGAGATAAGGCCAGTCCCGAAAGACCGCGATCCTGAGCCGCGCGACATCGTCCAGCGCCGCCTCCAGAGCGGCCCCGGTCAGGGGCTGGACCGTGACGTTCACGCCGAGACCTGCCGGATCCAGTCGGCGAGGTTGTAGTAGGTCGTGACCCGCGCGATCCTGCCCGCCTTCAGGGTGAAGAACGCCCCCGCCGGCAGGACGTACTTCTGGCCCCTTGCTTCGGGCAGGCCGCTGTCGGTCCGGAGGTATTCGCCGTTCACGACGAATTCCGCCGCGCCCCGTGTCCCCTCCGCGTTCGCAAAGGCCACGATGTCGGTCAGGCGCTCGCGGTAGCACTGGCTCATGTGGGCGCAGAACTCTGCGAAGAGAATTTTGCCCCGACGGATGCCGCCCTCGTTGACGTGGTGTTCCACGTCCGGGTCGAGAAGCGCCAGCATCCCTTCGACGTCGCTCCGGTTGAAGGCGTCGTAATAGGCCTCGATCACCGCCTTGGTCATCCTGATCTCCCTTTGCAGCGGGCGCTTCCACCCGCCCCGTCGCTTCCCGCCTAGCGGAGCGCGACCCGGCGCGCAACCTGCCGGAGGGACAGGGAATGGCGCATTTGCGACCATTGGCGGCCCCGCCCGGGTCCCGACCATCGGCGGCAAGGCGCGCCCTAGGCGCCCGAAGCGCCGGACGCCCCCGCGACGCGCGGGGCGCCAAAGCGCTCGATCATCTTCGCCCGGATCTGGTCGCGGGTCTGCCGGTAGGCCGCAAGCTTCGTCTCACGCGTCTCGCCGATGCCGGTCGGATCCATGATCGGCCAGTATTCCACGTCGAGATGATACTGCCGGGTCAGATCGAGCGCCTGTTTCCGGCTCGCGGGGGACAGCGCGACGACGAGGTCGAAACCCGACAGGTCGTCGCCATACTCCTTCATTTCCTCGAAGCTCCGCGACCTGTGGCGGGAAAGCTCGATCCCCATCTCCTGGCACACCGCGATCGCGAATCCGTCGATTTCCAGATCGTTCTCGACGCCCGCCGACTGGACATAGGACGCGCGCCCGTAAAGCAGCTTCATCAGCGCCTCGGCGATCGGCGAACGCACGGCGTTGTGGTCGCAGCAGAACAGCACCGAATGCGGCAACGTTCCGGACAATCTCACCCCCCGGTCTGCAGCACACATATGAGCGTGAAGAGCCGCCGCGCCGTGTCGATGTCGAGCAGCGCCTTGCCGTCGAGCCGTTCCTGCACCACGCGGGCGCCCTCGTTGTGGATTCCCCGTCGGGCCATGTCGATCGCCTCGATCTGGGCCGGTGGCAGGCGCTTCACGGCGTCGAAGTAGCTCTCGCAGATCTGGAAGTAGTCCTTCACCACCTGCCGGAAGGGTCCGAGCGAAAGGTGGAACTCCGCCACCCTGCCGCCCGCCTCCGTGGCAATGTCGAAGACGAGCCGCTTGTCGCGGGTCGACAGCGCCAGCCGGAACGGGCCTTCGGGCGCGGGCGCGCCGTCCCGGCCCGGCAGATCGAAGGAATTGTCCTCCAGTAGATCGAAGACGGCGACGCGCCGTTCCTGCGCCACCTCCGGCGTCGGCGCCGGCAGGCCGGTGTCGTCGATCTCGATATGGCAGATGCGGCTCATGCGGCGCCCTCCCGGTTCACCCGGTCGAGCCGCGCGCGCACGGAAAGCCCGTGCGCCTCGAGGCTTTCGGACACGGCCAGCCGTTCGGCCGCAGGCCCGATCGCGGCGAGGGCCGCCGGCGTCATCTTCGCGATCGTCGTCCGCTTCAGGAAGTCCATCACCGAAAGCCCGCTCGAAAACCGTGCCGAGCGCGCCGTGGGCAACACATGGTTCGGCCCGCCCACGTAATCGCCGATCGCCTCCGGTGTCCAGTGGCCGAGGAAGATCGCCCCGGCATGGGTGACGCGCGGCAGGAGCGCCTCGGGGTCCTCGACGCAGAGCTCCAGATGCTCGGGCGCGACCCGGTCGGACAGCCTGGCCGCCTCCGCCAGGTCGCGGGTCACGATGACGGCGCCGTAGTCGCGCCAGCTCGCCCCGGCGATGGCGCTCCGCTCCAGCCCCGCCAGCCGCGCCTCCACCGCCGCCGCGACCGCGCGCGCCATTGCAGCGTCGTCCGTCACGAGGATCGCCTGCGCGCTCTCGTCATGCTCGGCCTGGCTGAGAAGGTCGAGCGCCACCCATTCCGGGTCCGCCGTCCGGTCGGCGATGACGAGGATCTCCGATGGCCCGGCGATCATGTCGATGCCGACGCGGCCGAAGACGCGCCGCTTGGCCGCCGCCACATAGGCGTTGCCGGGTCCGGTGATCTTGTCCACCCGGCGGATTGTGTCGGTCCCGAAGGCCATGGCCGCGATCGCCTGAGCACCGCCCACGCGGTAGACTGTGTCCACCCCCGCCAGCCGCGCCGCCATCAGGACCAGCGGATTGACGGCGCCGCCCGGCGTCGGACAGCAGATCACCAGCCGCTCCACCCCGGCCACCTTCGCCGGAATCGCGTTCATCAGAACCGATGAGGGGTAGGAGGCGAGCCCCCCCGGTACATAAAGCCCCGCGGCAGCGACCGGTCCCCAGCGCCAGCCAAGCTCCGCCCCCGCCGCATCGGTCCAGCGCGCATCGGCAGGCATCTGGCGCTCGTGATAGGCGCGGATGCGCGCGGCGGCCAGTTCCAGCGCCGCCCGGTCCTCGGCCCCGACCTTCGCGCATTCCGCTTCGATCTCGGCCGCCGAAAACGCCAGCCGGTCGGGCGTCAGCTCCAGCCGGTCGAACCGCGCGGTCAGTTCGATCAGGGCCGCATCGCCCAGTGCCCGCACCTCGGCGATGATCGCGGCGACGGCGGCGTCGACGTCCGGCGCATCCTCGCGTTTCATCGCGAGAAGCGCCGAGAAGGCGGCCTCGAAGCCCGGATCTGTAGTCGACAGCATCAGCGGCATCGGCATCTCTCCCGTTCCCGCTTCCCCTTAGCCGCCCCGGCGCTCGGCCTCAAGCGGCCCGGCTTTCACCGTTGCCAAATAGTCCTGAGGGCGCCCCGGACCCGGTCCGGTGCGAGGGGCGGAGCCCCTGAAGCCCGCCAGGGCGCGCGCCGCGTCGCCGGATCGTCCGTCCCGCAGCCGGGACACCCGTCACTCGGGGTGTTCCGGCGCTTTCCGCGACGGGGCGAGATAGGGCCGTGTCACGTCGCTGAGGATCAGGTCGAGGCATTCGACCTCGGCCCGGATCGCACCGTCGCCGGCGAGCGTGATCTCGACCGCGCCGGCCGCGTCCTCTCCGGGAACCCAGACCACGTCGAGAACCGACAGGACCTCCTCGCGATCGCGCCGGTCGATCCCCTGCGAGGCGACATGGGTCACCCCGCCGACGATGAGGAGCGAACGCACCCGCTCGTAGGGCCGCCCGCGCGCCTCGGCGGCGGAGCGATCCTCCCAGCGGAAGCGGTTGACCAGCAAGGCGAGCCGGCGGAGCCTCGGCTGCCAGCTCAGGTCGGCGATCGTCAGGACCGCGTCCTGAACAAGCGCTGCCAGAACCGGCACGTCTTCCGCCGCCTCGGCCCGGAGCCTCAGCGGCCGTTCGGCGGCATCCTCGAAGCGGGCATCCTCGGTCATTCGCCGCGCACCCGCTCGATCCTGGCGCCGCAGGCCGACAGCTTCTCCTCCACCCGCTCGTAGCCGCGGTCGAGATGATAGACCCGGTTCACCAGCGTCTCGCCTTCCGCGCCGAGCCCCGCGAGGATCAGCGACACGCTGGCCCTGAGGTCGGTCGCCATCACCGGCGCTCCCCTGAGCCGCTCCACCCCCGTCACCGTGGCATGGCCGCCGTGGACCTCGATCCTGGCTCCCATCCGCATCAGTTCCGGCGCATGCATGAAACGGTTCTCGAAGATCGTCTCCTCCAGCACCGAGACGCCCTCGGCGGTGCACATAAGCGCCATCATCTGCGCCTGAAGATCGGTCGGGAAGCCGGGATAGACCTCGGTCTTCACGTCAACCGCATGGACGCGCCCATTGGCGCGCGCGACCCGCAGCCCGTCGTTGGTCTGGGTGATCGTCACGCCGGCCGCCTCGAGCTTCTCGCAGAACGCGGGCAGGAGTTCCCGCCGCCCGCCGAGCAGTTCGACCTCGCCCCCCGCGATCGCCGGGGCGATCATGTAGGTGCCGAGCTCGATCCGGTCGGCGACGACACGGTGCGTCGCGCCGCCGAGCCGCTCGACGCCCTCGATCTCGATCGTCCCGGTGCCCTCGCCGGCGATCCGCGCCCCCATCGCGCGCAGGCAATGCACCAGATCGACGATCTCGGGTTCGCGCGCGGCGTTCTTCAGCACGGTCGTGCCCTTGGCCAGCGTCGCCGCCATGACCACGTTTTCCGTGGCACCGACGCTCGCGAAGCGCTGCTCGATCACGGCGCCCCTGAGCCCGCCCCGCGCCACCGCATGCAGGTAGCCGTCCCTCAGCTCGATCTCGGCGCCAAGAGCCTCCAGCCCGGTGATATGGATGTCCATCGGCCGCGCCCCGATGGCGCAGCCCCCCGGCAGCGAGACGACGGCATGGCCGGTCCGTGCCAGCAACGGGCCGAGAACGAGGTTCGAGGCCCGCATCTTTCGCACGATGTCGTAGTCGGCCCGGTGACTGGACAGCGCATGGCTGGAGAGCGTCAGCACGCGTCCCTCCTGCATCGCCGTCACCTCGACGCCGAGCGACTGGAGGAGCAGCGTCATGGTCTTGATGTCGGAAAGCCGGGGCGCGTTCATCAGCGTGAGCGGCTCGTCACTGAGCAGCGTGGCCGGCATCAGCGCGAGGCAGGCGTTCTTGGCACCCGCGATCGGAATCCGCCCCGAAAGTTCCGCTCCGCCCGTGACGATGATCGAATCCATGCCTGCCTCAGCCTTTCTTGTCCCGCGGCGCGCTTTCGACCGGCGGTTGATCTTGTGCGCCCGCCTCCCGCGCCTTCGCCTGCGCCTTGCGCCGCGCGATATTCGCCTTCAGCGCCGCCTTGAGCCGTTCGTCGCGACCCTCGCCGGCCCCGGATTTCGGGGGCTTCCTGTCCATGCCGCCCTCTCTACATGGGAAGGCCCCACCCGTCCAGATCGCCCACCCCCGGAGCTCCGTATCCGCGCGCCAGATTGCGCTTGCGCGGGGTGGAATTTGCGTCTAACACGCGCCCCACAAAAGCGGGCTGCGGTAGCTCAGTGGTAGAGCACTCCCTTGGTAAGGGAGAGGTCGAGAGTTCAATCCTCTCTCGCAGCACCAGGCCATCCCCTTGATTTCAAAAGAGACCTCTGCGCCGCTGGGGATTCTGCCGCTTTGTCGTTACTGCTTCGGTTGCAAACTGCAAGTGGCACATGGCAGGCAAGGTCAGACACTTGGTGAATCGTTCCGGGCGGTATCGCGCGCGCATCGTGGTCCCGAAGGGGCTTCGTGCGGTCACTGGCAAGAACGAGCTGCGCCAGGCGGGACGTGTTCGAGTACATCGAACTGTTCTACAACCCGAAACGCAAGCACGCGAACAACGGCACGCTGTCGCCCGTTGACTTCGAAAACAGACAGCAGAAGCTTACCACGGCAGGTGTCTAGGAAATTAAGGGCACCTCGCAGAGCAGGCACCCGGAGACGATCCAAGGTAACCAAGCCGGTCACTCATCCATGCAACTGTTGCCTTGCATTCCAAACTTCCGACCGGTCTAAGGGACACGGAGACTTGCCGCGCCACCGCCGGTTGGCTGATGGCCCTCGCCCACGGGATGACACCCATGCTTCATGTAACGCGAGCCGCAATTCTGGCGGTGCCTGCCGCTCTCGCACTGTGCCTGCCCGGCGATCTTCGCGCGCAGGACGCGCGGACCGCAGCCGTCACGGTCGTCATCGTCCGCCCTGAAACCGTGACATTGACCACGACCCTGCCGGGGCGCGTCGTCGCTTCGGCCGTGTCCGAGGTCCGTCCGCAGGTTGCCGGCATCATCACCGAACGTCTGTTCGACGAAGGCGGCTCGGTCGAGGCGGGCGAGGCGCTCTATACCATCGATCCGGCCACTTACGAGGCGGCGGTTGCGCAGGCCAGCGCATCGGTCTCGGCGGCCGAGGCACAGCTCCGCGCCGCCGAGCGGGACCAGGCGCGCGCCGAGACCCTGCTGAGCCGCAGTGTCGGCACCCAGCAGACAGTCGACGACGCGATCACGGCACGCGAAGGGGCCGCGGCGCAGCTTCTCGTCGCCAAGGCGCAGCTCCAATCGGCTCAAATAGAGCTCGATCGAACGACGATCCGTGCCCGTCTGAGCGGAGAGATCGGCCGGTCGCTGACCAGCCGCGGCGCGCTCGTTACCACCGGACAGGCCGAGCCGCTCGCAGTGATCCGGAACATCGATCCGGTCTTCGTCGATGTGACACAGTCGGCCGCGGAGCTGTTGCAGTGGCGCCGCGACAATGCGGGGACCGGTCAGGAGGATGGAGACCGCACGGTGAAGCTCATCCTTGCCGATGGTAGTGAGTATGAACAGACCGGCACGCTGACGGCCGCCGAACCGCAGGTCGACGAGCGGACCGGCGTCGTTGTCCTGCGGATGGAATTCGACAACCCCGACAAGCTGCTGTTGCCGGGGATGTATGTGCAGGTCGTGATGCCGACGACAAAGGCGGAGGGCGTGTATCTCGTTCCACAGGAGGGCGTCAGCCGTGACCGGCGCGGGCGACCCCTCGCATTGGTGGTGAACTCGGAAAACGTGGTCGAGTCGCGCGAAATCGACATTGTCGAGGATCGCGGCGCCGATTGGGTAGTTGGCAGCGGACTCGAACCTGGCGATCGCGTCATGGTGGAGGGTTTCCAGAAAGCCGCGCCCGGCGCGACCGTCACCCCCGAGGAACGTCAGGAAACCTCCAAGGGTGATGCCGAGCCCCAGCCAGAGACTGCTAAGGACTAGCGGCACAGCGCCGACCGGAGACCGCCATGGCCCGCTTCTTCATCGACCGTCCGATCTTCGCCTGGGTGATCTCGATCATCATCATGGGCATCGGCGCCCTGTCCATCCTGACACTGCCCGTATCGCAGTATCCGCAGATCGCGCCTCCCACGGTGCAAATAACCGCGACCTATCCGGGCGCGTCGGCGCAGACGGTCGCCAACACCGTGACTCAGGTGATCGAGCAGCAGATGACCGGTCTCGACGGTATGCGCTACATGTCGTCCAACTCGACCTCGGCCGGCACGGCGCAGATATCTCTGACCTTCCAGACGGGAACCGACCCCGACATCGCGCAGGTCCAGGTCCAGAACAAGCTGGCACGGGCCACGCCGCTGCTGCCCGAACCGGTGCAGCGGCAGGGCGTGTCCGTGCAGAAATCCGCGGCCGGGTTCCTGATGGTGATCGCCCTAATCTCGGACAACGAGAGATATGAGCAGGTCGATCTGGCCGACTACATGGTCAGCAACCTCGTCGATGAACTCAGCCGTATCGAAGGGGTCGGCAGCGTGCAGGTCTTCGGCGCGCAATACGCAATGCGGATATGGCTCGATCCCTCGAAGCTGGCGGCATTCGAACTTACGCCGTCCGACGTGGTCGCGGCGGTTTCCGAGGAGAACACCCAGATCTCGGCCGGCGCGTTCGGCGAGCGTCCGGCCGTCGCCGGCCAGCAATTGAACGCGACGATTACCGCGCAGTCACTGCTTCAGACGCCGGAGAACTTCCGACAGATCGTGCTTAGGGCCGAAACCGATGGCGGTCTCGTTCTTCTGGGCGACGTGGCCGACGTCGAAATCGGCGCCGAGAACTACTCGACGATCTCGCGCTACGACCGCAACCCGTCGGCAGGTCTGGCGATCAGCCTCGCTCCGGGCGCCAACGCTCTCGACACTTCCGATGCCGTCAAGGAACGGATGGCGGAATTCGCCGAGTTCTTCCCCGAAGGCGTGGAATACGTGGTCCCCTTCGACACGGCTCCCTTTGTCGAAATCTCCATCGAAGAAGTGGTGCGGACGCTGATCGAGGCAATCGTTCTGGTATTCCTCGTGATGCTCCTGTTCCTTCAGAACTTCAGGGCAACCCTGATCCCGACCCTGGCAGTCCCGATCGTGCTTTTGGGAACCTTCGGCATCCTCGCGGCAGCCGGCTTCTCGATCAACACGCTGACCATGCTGGCGATGGTGCTGGCCATCGGTCTTCTGGTCGACGATGCCATCGTGGTGGTCGAAAACGTCGAGCGGATCATGCGCGAGGAGGGATTGAGTCCTGTCGAGGCGACCCGCAAATCGATGGACCAGATCACCGGCGCGCT
>WBZL01001479.1_pt1 | contig 24648 bp, 9 predicted proteins | sample 5204291 | NCBI WGS metagenome assembly WBZL01 (sample SAMN12344345, study PRJNA552823) | activated sludge metagenome | biome: Activated sludge suspended growth; feature: Nitrification reactor; material: Wastewater; isolation source: activated sludge from nitrification reactor of wastewater treatment...
CGCCCTTAACGAAGACGGCGCGCGCGGCCGGACAGCAGTGACCGAATGGAATGAGTTTGCTGTCCTAGCGTTTTTTTGGTTCCTTTTTTGGGGCAATGCCAAAAAAGGGACAAAGACCAGAAGCAACAAATACAAAATCAAAACCTCATCAACCAAAAAATCAAACGCACCCATAATCAAACAAATCAAGAAGCAACAGAAGGTTGCCCCTTGCTACCCCCACAAACAACCAAACACTCCTCAAACAACCACATCAATAACCAACATACATCCCCTCCCCTTTCACCCGCTTATTACCTCAATAAAATAGCCAATCCACCGGCGCGCCGTCCTTATTTTCGGTGATCCCCGCGTCGTGCATCCGGATATTCGTTTTGCCGCTGATCACACCCAGGATCAGCACCCGGCCTTTGCCCAGGTTGAGTTCGTGTTCTCCGGGCTCATAGGTGTACGTGTATACGTTGACCGGGTACAGCCCGTCCAGGCGCAGGGCGTTGGCGATCTTGATATCCGCCTGACCGCGGTCATTGGCGGTTGCATTGGTCTCCAGGGTGGGCGGTTGCAGGATGGTGTAGCTGTTGGTATTGAAATAACCGACCACGATTTTCACGGTGTCCTGGTTGGCAAAGCGGAAGGTTGTTCCCCGCTCCTGCTGCTCGCGGTCCTGGAAGCGAAACCCCTGGAGTTGGCTCAATTCCGGGGCGACTTCCAGGATTTTGACATCGCTGCCCGAATAGATCTTTTCACCCGGTTTGAGGGCGAAACGGCCGTCGAAAGGACTGCGGACGGTGATCGCTGCGGGCTCCAGAACGGGATAGGCCAGGGTCGCCGGGTTGTCGCCTTTACCGTGCAAGGTTTCCACATTCCTTTTGAAATTTTCAAATTCATTTTGATAATGCACGAATAATTCGGCCCAGGTTTTGTTGGCGCCGTCGCGGCCCGAGATCGGAATGCGCCGCTGCTGGGTCTGCATGCTGTTGGCATACAGGTAGGTGTCCCGGGTCAGATCCACCAAGTCCGAATAATGGGCCAGACTTTTTTCCAGAAAATCTTTCGCCTGGTCCAATGCAGCGATATCGCCGCTGTATTTATACGCCAACACCTTTTGGGCGGCCTGCACTTTCTCATAAAAAAAATCGGCTATGGCCTGGTAGCAATACGTATCATTCCTCAGCCGGGCGAATTCTTCCCGGTTGGCCTGAACGGAAGGCGCCGCCCGCTCGATCGCTTCAACGGCTTTACGGGCGTGCAATTTCACCTCGGTCGCCAGTTGCAGCGGTAATTCGCCCGCGTGTTCTTCTCCGGCGGCTTCCTTGCGGGCAAATTCGACCAGCGTTTCTCCTTCCGGGCCATTGCTGTCGATGAAATTCTGGTAAACGTTCCACTTTTCCGGGTTGACGAGCTGGCTCATGAACATGCCCAACAGCAGCGTCTGCCGGTTGCCGTCCGAAATGCCGAACCGGCGCAGCAATTTGGGGGCGATCTCGCCCATTTCCTCATAGGCTGTCAGGATATCCGCTCCCCTGTCGCCGCAATTGTAATACCCGGACAACCGGGCCGCCCAATAATCGTCTTCCGCAGCTTTGTCCTGCCGGCAATTCCAGGCGTACCTCGCCCAGGCGGCGTACCAGATCCAGTCGCGGTCCATCTCCAGCAGGCGGGGGTCCGTCTTGTCCGCGGAGTAGGGCCAGTCCCAATAGGAAGCCTGCGGGTAAAGGTGCAATCCGTTGGCGCCCTGCAGGTCGTGCATGGCCCGGACGCATTTCCGGATAAAATCGGGAGATCCGTACCGGAATGGCTCCAGGTTGGCCAGAATATGGACATTGGCGATGTGCACGGAGCCCAATTCACTCAACGCCTTGTGCATTTCCACCCAAGCGTTTCTAGGCTCGTAGGTCGTGAGCGACTCCCCGTTGTATTTGGCCGTAGTGTACAGGTTTTTGTAGGTTTTCAAGGCTTCATCCATTACCCGTTTGGCGTCGGTATCATGGGCCCGCAACACGATCGGCGGCTCCTCCCGGATATTCAGGCGCTGCAAGCCGTCCTGGACCCCGGGGATGATGGTCCGGGTAAACCACTCCACGTCGTCGTCGATGGTGTTCATGGCCTCTCCCAGACAAACCATCAGCCCCACATGGGGATATTTTTCGATAAAAGCAGCGACGGACTTGCGCGTATAATCCGCAATGACCGGGATGATGGGCCGCGACCTGTCCTGGGTTTCGATACCCTGGCGTTCGGCAAAGGGTTTGGATACGATGATATTGTAGAACATCTGAATGACCCAGATCCCCCGCTTGTCCGCTTCCCGGGTCAGAAAGCCGAAGATCTCTTCGTTTTTGGCAAAAGTCGCATCATCCACCTCAACGGCATAAGGGTAGTCCGGAACCCTGACGAGGGAGGCAAAAGGATGGCCGTTCCACAAATACAGGGAATTAAGGCGGTTGTCGACCATCATATCCAGGTATTTGATCCACAGTTCCTTGTCGTAAAACCAGGGGAAATTTTCGGGCGTATAGGGATATTCGTACACCTGTCGCCCCGGGAGATAATCCGTTTTCTGCAAGCCGATGCAGGTCCCCCTCAGCACCATCTCCGGCTGATCCGATACCTGCAGGTCCGCGGGCAGCTTTTTCCCGGCTTTGATCCGGTCGGCCAGGTCCAGGCAACCGTAAAGGACGCCGCTCTCATCCTGCCCGGCGATAAAGGTCAGCTTGCCCTGCTGTTGAATGTTGTACCCTTCCTTATGGGTGTTTTTTGCCGGTCCGGTCTGCCGGCTGAAAAGCGCATCGGAATGGAGGCCGATGAAGATCGCATTTCGGGAAGCCGCCGAATCGGGGTCAACAGTAAAACGGACTGCGTACCCCTGTTCCCTTAGCGACTCCGCCAGGCGGGCCTTGCCGTATTCAATCCGGGGTGAAAGGTCTTCACCCGTGACAATATATACCGCATTCTGATAACTGCATCCGGATACGAAAATCAGCCATAGGCAGACTGCCGGAAAAAGCCTGATCCATCTCATTTCAAAAGGTGCGCAGTGAATAAAAAGCTAAACATAGAAACAAAATTTCGGATCAACCTAAAATGAAATCGTTTACATTTTGCATGAATATCAATTATTTGCGATTGTGCCCCCAAATGGACCTTTTATTGGAAGTTTTGTCTCTATATTTGGAATCGGGTATCCTTTTTGAGATCAAAAAGCGGAATCAGCGTGGGTGTTTTCAGGTATGTCACCATTTATTTTCTGTTCGTTTTTTCCATAGCCTCCGGCTTATCCGGCTGCCGGGGGGCGAAGTCGCAGGCCCCTGTTGCTCCGGACCGAAGCTCGTTGAATCAGGAAACGGGATTGGAATACCGGTACTTTCTGGACCCGCCCAACGCGTACCGCTCCCACCCGTTCTATTCCCTGAATGACAGCCTGACCAAAGCGGAGTTGAAGCGCCAGATCACGGGCTTCAGGGAAGCCGGTTTCGGAGGGTTTTACTTGCATAGCCGGGCCGGATTGATCACCGGATACCTGGGCGCGGAATGGTGGGAATTGATGGACGCGGCGGTCGATGCCGCCAACGAGGCCGGGCTCCAATGCATGTTTTACGATGAAGATAAATGGCCCAGCGGGTTTGCCGGCGGACTGATCCCCGACCTGGGAGAGGATTACCGGGCGAAATGCCTGGCGCGGCTCGACCTGCAAACGGCGCTGCCCACCGGCGCCAGATTATTAAAAAAGGACAGCCTTTACCAGTATATCCAATACACGGCCCAATACGGCTATGACATCTTCAACGGCACCTGCTACGTCGACCTGTTCAATCCCAATGCGGTCCGGAAATTCATTGAAAGTACGCACCAGCCTTATTTCGAAAAATACGGCGATAAAATAGCGGACAACGCGTTGTTCATCTTCACCGATGAGCCCCATATCCACGCCCGCTATTTTGACCCGAAGACCAGACACCACGGCCTGCTGTCCTATTCGCCCTATCTGGAGGAGAAATTCCAACAACTCTACGGCTACGCCCTGCGCGATCACCTCAGCCAGCTTTATGAGGAAAAAGGGAACTGGCGGGAAGTCAGGTGGCATTATTATATGGCGAAAGCGCTCCTGTTCGAAGAAAGTTATACCCGTCAAATTGCGGATTTTTGCGACCAATACGGCGCCCAAATGACCGGCCACTACCTGGGTGAGGATGATCTGAAAAAGGTCAGGGACCGGATCGGCAACTCCGCCCTGCATTACCGGAGCATGCAGCAACCCGGGATCGATCACCTGGGGCTGTCCATTGCACACCGGCTCTTTACCCCGAAATACATGTCCAGCGTAGCCGACCAGTACGATAAGCGGCGGCGGTTGAGCGAGTTGTTCGGCATTTCCGGCCAGAACGTCGATTTCCAGGAAAGGAAATGGGTCGGCGGCTGGCACGCTTTGCTGGGGGTCAATCATTTCTGTCCGCACCTGACCGCCTACAGCCTCAAGGGGGCCAGAAAAAGGGACTATCCCCCCACTTTTTCCTATCAACAGCCCTACTGGGATTACAACAAGCTGATGGAGGACTACCTCGGGCGCATCAGCTATGCCGCAACCGCCGGGCATTTTGACCCGCAGGTACTGGTGGTCAGTCCGCTTGAAAGCGAATACGTCAAAGGCGACCGCGAAGGCGCATTTACGGACGGCATGGTGCAGATCCTGGAAGCCCTGCAAAACAACCATATCGATTTCAACCTGGGCGATGAGGAGATCATCCGCGACCGGGGCTCGGTGGCGGACAGTCAATTTGTGATCGGCGCCATGCAATACCGGTACGTCATTTTACCGGAAATGCTCACCATCCGGCAAAGTACGCTGTCGCTGTTGCTCAGGTTCCATGCCAACGGCGGGACCCTCTTCAGCATGGGATCGCTGCCCCGATTCGTGGACGCTAAAGCGGACCCGGCGGCACTGGATGCGCTGAAACAAGCCGTTATTCCGATTTCGGTCGAGGCGATGGAGGTGAACCCGGAAAAGTACATCCCGCCTGCTGTCCGGATCAGCGGGGCGCTGGCCGGTCAGGTCTGGGTGCAGCGCCGGAAAATTAACGGGGAACCTTTTTACCTGTTTTACAATACATCGGATATCACACAGGCCGGCATCACCCTGCAATTGCCCGCCGACCGGAAAAACCCCGTGCTCTGGGATCCGGCCAAACCCGGCGTCTACCGGTTGCCCGCCGCCGAAAACGGGGCGATCAACATCACCCTGGAACCCGCCGGGTTTTATTGGGTCACCACCGGCACATTGAGCGAAGGCATTCCCGCCAAACCGCTGCCCCCGACGCCTGCCCTGAAGCCGCTGCTGACCCTCGACGCACCCTGGACGGGGAAACGAAATGCCCCGAACGTCCTGGCACTCGACTTTGCCGCTTATTCCACCGACGGCGGTAAAACCTTCAGCGATCCCGAGCCGGTCATCGGCATCTGGAGCCGGTTGAACGATGCGCAGTACAACGGCGATTTGCGGCTGAGGTTCTCCGCAACCATCAGGCAGGTTCCCGGGTATTGTGCACTGGCGATGGAGCAACCCCGCGCCTTTCAGCAAATCCTGATCAACGGAAGCCCGGTTCAATTCAGCGGCGAGGCGTACTATATCGACCAATCGATAAAAACCCGGGATATCAGCCGGTTGCTGCGGGAAGGCCGGAATGAAATCGAACTGCAGATTGCGTTCTCGGCCTGTGATCCGCTGAGCTCCGATCCGGCCCGCCGCTACGAAACGGAGCTGGAAACCATTTACCTGACCGGCGACTTCGGCGTATTTTCCGATCAGGTGCAAACCATCGAAAACACCCAGCGGAACTTATCGGAAGACCTGGTCAGAAGGCCGGCTTACGCTTTCGAAAACTTCTTCATAGACCGGGAAAAGGACCGGTTCGACGGGAACGCTACCCTGGAAGGCTATCCTTTTTACGCAGGCAGCTTTACCTTGAGCAATTCTTTTGAATTCGGCTCACCGGACAGCGGAAAAAACTACTATCTGGACTTATCCGCGTGCGACGCTACCGTCATTGAGGTGATCGTCAATGACCGGCGAGTGGACACCCTGTGCTGGGCGCCCTACACGGTCGACATTACGAACTATCTCAAGAAAGGGACCAATACCCTTCAGCTGAACCTGGTGAATTCACTCCGGAATCTGCTCGGCCCGCACCATCACAAAGGCGCCGAATTGATCAAGGTCGGCCCCAACAGCTTTACGGGCGCCGGGGGTTTTCCCGACGGCCGCGGCGAGCCCGACTGGTACGACCTCAGAAAACAAAAAACGGACCTGGCCATCTGGACGGACACTTATTACCAGGTGCCTTTCGGGGTGTTGGGGAAGGTGGTTGTTTTGAGTAATTAACCCCTCCCGCCCTTGCGAACGCTTTAAAAACCGACAAAAAACATGAATCGATACCATCACATTTTGTCCAATCTGCCGGAATTGCTGGTTTTGACGCTGTTTAGTCTTATAGGCATTCGGGCAACCGCCCAGGACAAGGCCATTACGGACACCCGGAACAGTCCCTTCGCCAAATTGCAGAGCATCGACATCGGCGACGTACACTGGACCACCGGGTTTTGGGCGGATCGGTTTGACGTCTGCGAGCAGTCCATGATCCCGCATATGCTGGGCAATTATATGGACGAGGAGATCAGCCACGCCTTTACCAATTTCGAGATCGCTGCCGGCCTGAGGGAGGGTAATTTCAAAGGCCCGGCATTCCACGACGGGGATTTTTATAAAATGCTGGAAGCCGCCATCATGACCCTGTCGGTTTCGCATGATCAGGAAATGGAACAGCGGATCGACCGGATCATTGAGGTGATCGGCAAATGCCAGCGTCCGGACGGCTATATCCACACCAAAGCCCTGATCAACGCCAAAAACCATCCCGATCAGAAACACGACTTCATCGACCGGCTGGATTTTGAGACCTACAACATGGGCCACCTGATGACGGCCGCCTGCCTGCACAACCGCATCACCGGAAAGACCAACTTGCTGGACATAGCCGTCAAGGCGACGGATTTCCTGTACAATTTCTACAAAACAGCTTCCGCCGAACTGGCGCGCAATGCCATTTGTCCGTCGCACTATATGGGGGTGGTTGAAATGTACCGGACCACCCGCGACCCCAGGTACCTGGAACTGGCCAAAAGCCTGATCGACATCAGAAGCCAGGTCGAAAACGGTACGGACCACAACCAGGACAGGATCCCGTTCAAACAACAAACGGAAGCGGTCGGCCATGCGGTCAGGGCCAACTACCTGTACGCCGGGGTAGCGGACGTCTATGCCGAAACAGGCGACGATTCCCTCTTTCGCGCGCTCGACCTGATCTGGCAGGACCTGGTGCAGCGCAAGCTGTACATCACCGGGGCTTGCGGCGCTTTGTACGACGGCGTTTCACCCGACGGAACCACCTATAAGCAGGGCGATATCCAGCAGGTCCACCAGGCCTACGGACGCCCCTATCAGCTGCCCAACCTGACGGCGCACAACGAATCCTGCGCCAATATCGGCAACCTGCTGTGGAACTGGCGGATGCTGCAGGTCACCGCCGACGCCAGGTACACGGACCTCATGGAACGGGTCATGTACAACAGCCTGCTGGCCGGCGTCAGCCTCGACGGCAAAGGGTATTTCTACACCAATCCGCTCTGCGTCAGCACCACCGACCTGAGCGGCGACCTGCGGTGGTCAAAGGACCGGGAGCCGTATATCAGTTATTGCAACTGCTGTCCGCCGAATACCATCCGGACGATCGCCGAATTGCAGAACTACATTTACAACGTCTCCGCCGACGGCCTTTATGTCAATCTGTATGGCGCCAACGACCTGAATACAGCGCTGAGCAACGGAAAAAAGATCGCGCTTTCGCAAAAAACCAATTATCCCTTTGAAGGGGAGATCGCCCTGGAGATCGCGGAATTCCCGAAGGATTACAAGTTGTTCCTGCGGATACCGGCCTGGGTTTCGGGCGCTTCACTGTCCGTCAACGGCAAAACGACCGCCGAAGAACTCGCGGGCGGCCGATATGTCCAACTGGCTCAAGGCTTGCACAAAGGCGATGTGGTAAAACTCCACCTGCCGATGAAAGCCAGGTTGATCGAAGCCAATCCGCTGGTGGAAGAGACCCGGAACCAGGTGGCCGTGCAATACGGACCGATGGTCTATTGCCTGGAAGGCGCGGACCTGCCCGAGGGGTGCAACCTGTTCGACATCAGCGTGCCCAAGGACATCGACCTGCAACCGGTAAAAACGACGATCGCGGGCGCCGAACTGACGGCCCTGGAAGGGGAATTCATCTGGCGCAAGCGATCTTCCTGGGCGGGATCCCTTTACCGGGAGGTCGGCACGGAAAACGCCCAAAAGATCAGGCTGAAGCTTATCCCTTATTTCGCCTGGGACAATCGCGGCGTATCGGAAATGTCGGTCTGGTTACCCCTGGATTAAGAAAACAAATGGTATGAATATAGGCATCCTGGGCCTGGGTGAAGGCCGTAGTACGATCTCAGCAGCCCTGGCCAGCCCGATGGTCGAACTGAAAACGATTTGCGACATCAACCGGGACCTCTGTCTGCACAGGGCCAAAGAGTTTGATTTTGACCATTTCACCACCGATTACAACGATTTACTGACCGACCCGGAGATCGACCTCATCGGCATTTACACCCCGGATTTCCTGCATGCCGAACACGTCAGACAGGCCCTGCAGCACGGCAAACACGTGATCTGCACCAAACCGTTCATCGATGACCTGAAGGATGCGAAAGACCTGATCGATCAGCAGCAAAAAAGCGGCAAACACGTATTTGTCGGGCAAAGCAGCCGGTTCTTTGAACCCATGAAGCGGCAGCGGTCCGACTATGAACAGGGCCTGATCGGCGAGCTGATCACAGTGGAATCGCACTACAATGCCGACCACCGCTGGTTTCTGGGCAAGGGATGGTCGCTGGACAAACGGTTCAAATGGTTGTACGGCGGACTGAGCCATCCGGTCGATTTCATACGCTGGTACCTGCCCGACATAGAAGAAGTGATGGGTTACGGCATGCTCAGCGCCAACGGCCGGGCCGGCGGCCTGAAAAACCACGATACCATGCACTTCATCTTCAAGGCCGGTGACGGCCGCGCGGCAAGGGTTAGCGGCACCTATTCGTCGCCCGTGCAGCCGGGGGTCCGGGACAGCGAAATGAGCTGCATCCTGCGGGGAACCGAAGGCTGCAGCCAGGGGGATTACCCTTTGTTGCGCTATGCGATCACCGATCGAACCGGGGAAGAAAAAATGGTCGCCTTCACCCGCAAGGAAAACCACTATTTCCGGTTTGAAGGGCACAGTCACCATGCCGGGGAGTACCAGAATTACCTGGAATACTTTGTTGCCTGCATTCAAAACGGGGAAACCGCCTATCCGGACCTGATGGAGGGCATCGGCACCATTGCCCTGCTGAAGGCCATGGAGAGGTCCCTGGAAACGGGCAAGCCGGTGCGGGTCAGGGAGGTTTTGAATGAATATGATCTGTAAATATGGAGAACATTTACGAACAGCTGCGACCGCTGGATTTTGCCGTTGTCGGCCTTTATCTGCTGGTCTTGATCGGGATCGGATACTGGGTGAGTTTTGGCAAAAAAAGAGCCGAAAATGAGAACCTGTTCCTGGCCGGCCATTCGCTGGGTTGGGGCAGCATCGGGCTGACCATGTGGGGTACCAACGTCGGGCCGTCCATGCTGATCGCCTCGGCCAGCATCGGCTATACCACCGGGATCGTAGCCGGGAATTTTGCGTGGTACGCCTTTGTATTCATCTTTTTGCTGGCCGTGGTCTTTGCACCCCGGTACCTGGATGCCAAAGTGATGACCCTGCCCGAATTCATGGGGAAACGCTTCGGTCCGTCAACCCGGACGATCCTGGCCTGGTATACGCTGGCCACCGTCCTGATCTCCTGGCTGGCCCTGACGCTTTTTGCCGGCGGGATACTGGTCAAACAGATCCTCAACCTGCCGATGTGGTTGTCGGTGATCGTCCTGGTGCTGATCTCGGCATTTTTCACCATCGCGGGGGGCTTGAAGGCCGTGGCTTATACCAACGTCTTTCAGATGTCGCTGCTGATCGCGGTTTCGCTCATTCTGACCGTAGCGGGCGTAAACAAAGCCGGCGGATTGGCTGCCATTTACCAGCATACGCCTTCCGATTTCTGGAACCTGCTGCGGCCGATGGACGACCCCAATTACCCGTGGCTGGCCATTGTGCTGGGATATCCTGTGATGGGCGTCTGGTTCTGGTGTACCGATCAATCCATGGTGCAATCCGTGTTGGGGGCCAAAAATTTGCGGCAGGGCCAGTTGGGCGCCAATTTCACCGGCTGGCTGAAGATCCTCGACGTTTCGCTGTTCATCATTCCCGGCATCGTTTGTTTCCTGTTGTTCCCCGATCTGAAAAATCCGGATGAGGCCTATATGACGCTGGTAACCGGCCTGTTCCCGACGGGCATGATCGGCCTGGTAATGGCCGTGCTGATCGCGGCCCTGATCAGCACCATCGATTCGGCCTTGAACTCCCTGAGCACGGTGTTCACCATGGACATTTACGTGAAAAAATACCGCCCCGAAGCGACCCAGCGGCAGATCGTTTCCATCGGACGGCTGGTCACCTTCGGCGGCGCATTGCTCGCCGTTCTGCTGACCCTGGCCATCGACAGCATCAAGGGGTTGAACCTTTTTGATGTCTTTCAGGCCGTATTGGGGTTCATTGCCCCGCCCATGTCGGTGGTATTCCTTTTCGGGGTGTTGTGGAAACGGACCACCACCCGGGCCGCCAATTTCGCCCTTTCCTTCGGAACCCTGCTCAGCATGGGGACCGGGATATTCTACCTGTGGATCTTCCCCAAGGAACAATACGATTTCTGGCCGCATTTCCTGCTGTTGTCCTTTATCATTTTTGTCGCCCTGGCCGTATTGACCTGGCTGGTCGTTGTGCTGGACAAAAAGGCGCCGGTCCGGGAAAACGCCCTGATCTTCGACCATTTGCCCAAACCCGACCGGACCGTCCGGCTGATGTGGACGGCGCTGATCGCAGTGATGATCGGGTTGTATGTTTTTTTTAACGGACATTGAAAAGGAGGTGATTTTTGGAATGATCCGAATGAATCGATTATGCTGACCAACCGACGGATGCTCAAATTCGAACAATCGAATCAATCATTTATTGAGGAATCGAGGAATCGAGGAATTGAGGAATCGAGGAATCGAAAAATTGGACCGATTAAGTCGATTAATCCGAATGATTGGATTAGGCTGACCAACTGACGGACGCCCCAATCGGAACAATCGGATCAATCGAACAATCGGAACAATCGAACAATCGGAACAATTGAATCAATCGAACAATCGAATCAATTCAAAAGGTGAATAATGGCCTTTCATTTGTGAGTTATTGGCGGCTGACAGCCGGGCTGAGGCTATAATTTTGCAATTCAATTAAACTTACATGTCATGACAGTTGCAATACGCCGGGTTTCAAGAGTGATCATTTGTTTGTTGCTGATCGCCGCGGGTTTCCGGGCTGAACTTTTCAGTCAGAATTTCACGCCGGATATCACCGTGGCGCTGGACGGCTCCGGCGATTTCACCAAAATCCAGGATGCCATCGATGCGGTGCCCGATAACAGTGCGACGCCGACCATCATTTTCATCAAGCGGGGGTTGTACAACACGGAAAAACTGATTGTGCGGACCAATAAAAAGAAGGTGGTATTTGTCGGGGAAAGCCGCGACGAGACCATCATCAGCTACCACCTGTATGTGTGTTCCAACGGCTACGCGGGGCGCTGTCCGGCGGAAGACGCCCAATTGTGGACGACCGACAACCTCACTTCCGCCGCGACGCTGACCATCCTGGGCGATGATTTCCGGGCCGAAAACCTGACCGTTCAGAATACAGCGGGGCTGGTCGGGCAGGCCCAGGCACTGGCTGTCCGCTCCGACCGGGTCATTTTCCGGAACTGCAACATCACCGGCTACCAGGATACCATTTACTTCTGGAGCAACGGCAAGCGCCCGTATTTTGAAAATTGCCTGGTCGTCGGGCGCACGGACTATATCTACGGCGGCGGGACCGTCTTTTTCCAGGCCTGCGAGATCCGCAGCTGGGGCGGCGGCTGGATCACCGCGCCGTCCACTCCCCTGGCAGCCGACTACGGGTTCGTCTTTAACGGATGCGACGTGACCTATGCCTGGAACAGCCCCAGGAACGGAGACGACGGCGCTCTGGTGGCATTTGGGCGCCCGTGGAACGACTATCCCAAAGTCGCCTGGCTCTATTGCAACATGACCGAAAAGATCCACCCGCTGGGCTGGCCGACCACCTGGGATATGTCTTATGCCACCACCAGCCCCGACCTGCATTTGTACGAATACCACAATACCGGCCCGGGCGCCGACATGAGCGGCCGCGCCGATTGGGTGGGCATCCGGGCTCTGACCGATGAGGAGGCAGCCGAGTATACGGTGACAGGGGTCCTGGCGGGTAACGATAACTGGGACCCCGCGGCCACAACGCCGCTGGTAACCGTTTACCGGTGGACCGGCGCCGACCCGGACCCTTACTGGATGCTGCCCGGCAACTGGGATCCGCAGGAGGCGCCCGATACCAACCAGGCCGCCTATGTAGAGGGCCCGTACAGCGTCGTTGCCGACGGCGGCCATTTTGCAGCCGATCTCTCCCTGTCAGACGGCGCCATCCTGGAGATTGCGGATCCCAGCGAGGTTACGTATTTATCCATGGAAGACGCGGCCATCCGGAGTCAGACCGATGTCAGCCTGACAGGGCGTATCCGCGTCAAGGACACCCTCGATTTTGAAATCATGGCCGATACCCTTGAACTGAACGCCCAACTCATCGGCAGGGAAAACATCCGGAAAAACGGCGATGGGAACCTGAAACTCCGGGAAGGCAACCCGGAATTTGCCGGCTACTGGGAGATATCAGCCGGTAACCTGTCCGCTGCAGCAGCCGACGCCCTGGGAAAAGCGCAATCGGTAACGATCGATAACCTCGCCATGCTCACCATTGACTCCAGTGCCGCCTATTTCTTCGAAACGCCTTTGCATATCCAGGATGGCGGCCGGATCGCGCTGAACGCTGACCTGGTTATACAAGAATTCTATCTGAACGGCGTCATACAACCCTCCGGCATTTATACCGCAGCTACAAACCCCGGAGTCATCAGCGGCGCAGGGTCTATACAGGTAGAATGGTCCGGTAATTTTACGTTTGTAGGCGGGGCCAATGGCAACTGGGATAACCCGGCCCACTTCCTGCCGGCCTTCCTGCCGGAAGCAGGAGATACCGTCTACACGGCCCTTGAAATGGAAACCACCCCTTTTGTCTTTCCGGCGGATATCATCGTACAACCAAGCGGGCGCATTCGCTTGCGCGGGGTGCACAGCGCTGCAGGAACGATCTACATGGAAGCAGGCTCCAGCCTGAGCTACGCCACCTCCGGCCAGGGATTCACCCTGGATGCCCCCATTGTTGTGTTGGGCAATGTCAGTTTCCTTATGAACAGCGCAACAACGCCTGATCATGCCATGCGACTTGGCGGGAATATCAGCGGTGAATCCATCATCACCGCGCTAAATACCCGTACCGATACGGAAAATACAGGTACCGTTGTGCTATCAGGAGATAATCAGGGTTTTACCGGTACCTGGAAACTCCTTCAAGCCGGCGGTAACCCCAATAGCATTACCGCATTTGAAGGGACAAGCGCTAACGCTTTCGGGCAGGGCCTGATCCAGGTGGGCGCCAACAACCGGGTCGTTCTGAGCCATGAAAACTGTGTCGGCGAAGAATTGAATGTTACCCTTTTGGAGAACGGAAGAATTCAATTGAATACCCTCGTCCGGGTAAAACAGGCCGTGATCAATACTTTCGGACTGCCGGCGGGGATTTATAATGCCGCTACCCATCCACAGTTCTTTGTTGGGGGTGGTGAGCTGATGGTAGACATCGGGACCGCCGCAGGAGAGGTTTCGGAACCGGCGAAGGTCTACGCCGCCGGACGACAATTGCACCTGGACGGCGTCCGGACAAAAGCCTCCGTTTATGACACCAGCGGGCGGGCGCTCATCCGGGATTCAACCGAACGGATCATTTCCCTGGAAGGCTTTTTGCCGGGCCTGTACCTGGTGCATTACGCCGTGGACGGGCAGACCGGAATCCTGAAAATTGCGGTGCCGTAATACCTACTTGCCGGACACCCCGGAGGTGTCCGACCCATGAAAAAGATCCCGTAGGGATTGAATCACGGTAGACGAACGGGTTAAAAGGCGTTCAGCATGCCGTAGGTATGCAATGTGAAATTACGTGTCAGACACTTCGGAGGTGTCCGACACGTAAAATTAATAACCATGAAGTCAAGCATAACATTTACCCTTTTTGCAGTCCTGTTCCTCGCAGTAGCCGCTCAGGCCCAGGAACCGGCAGAAACAACAAGAGTTTACCTCTCCGGCAAAAGCCCCGATGACGCCGTTGAGTGGGATTTTTTCTGCACGGCCGGCCGGAAAAGCGGCGAATGGACCCGGATCAGGGTGCCGTCCTGCTGGGAACAGGAAGGGTTTGGCGAATATAACTACGGGGTCAATTTCTACGGTAAAAAGACCGACCCCGGGATCCCGACCGAACAGGGCCTGTACAAATACGAGTTCGGGATTCCGGCAAGCTGGCGCGGGAGAACCATCCAGCTGGTCTTCGAAGGCGTGATGACGGATACGCGCGTGCTCGTGAACGGACAGAAAGCCGGGAGCCTGCACCAGGGCGGTTTCTATACCTTCGGCTACAATATTTCCAACCTCGTGAAATACGGAGAAAAGAACCTGCTGGAGGTGACCGTCAGCAAAGAGTCGGAGGACGCCAGCGTGAACCTGGCCGAACGGCGCGCCGACTACTGGAATTTCGGCGGCATTTTCCGGCCGGTTTACCTGGAGTTGAAACCGGCGCAGTACATCGACCGCGTGGCCACGGATGCCCGCGCCGACGGCCATTTTCTGGCCAGGGTTTTCCTCGGGTATGCGCCGGGCGACGGGTACAAGGTTTCGGCCCGGATCTTTGACCTGAACGGCAATCCGGTGAGCGAAACGATCGAACAGGAAATTCGGCCCGGCACCGACCAGGCGGTGTTGGAAACGGCGGTCAAGGACATCGAATTGTGGACGGCCGAAACGCCGAACCGCTATGAGGTCCGGGTCGCGCTGATGAAAGGAGGCCGGACCGTACACCAGGTGTCGGACCGGATCGGCTTCCGCACGTTTGAGATCCGGGAGAAGGACGGCTTTTACCTGAATGGGCAGCGCATTTTGTTAAAGGGAGTCAACCGCCACAGTTTCCGGCCGGAGACCGGGCGGACCCTGAGCAGAGAGCAAAATTACGAGGATGTGCGGCTCATCAAGGAAATGAATATGAATACCGTGCGCATGTCGCACTACCCGCCCAACCCGGAATTCCTGGAAGCCTGCGACGAACTGGGCCTGTACGTGCTGGATGAACTCGGCGGCTGGCACGGGAAATACGATACCGGGATTGGGAAGAACCTGGTCAGGGAACTGGTGGTCCGCGATGTCAATCACCCCAGCATCCTGTTTTGGGACAACGGCAACGAAGGCGGCTGGAATACGGACCTGGACGGCGAATTTGCCAAATGGGACCCGCGAAACAGGCCGGTGCTCCACCCGCAGCAGGACCTGAACGGGGTGGAAACCATGCACTACCGCTCCTACGGCGAAACCCAGGAATACCTGCGCGGCAACGACCTGTTCTTTCCTACGGAAATGCTGCACGGCCTGTACGACGGCGGCCACGGCGGCGGCCTGTACGACTATTGGGAAATGATGCGCAACCACCCCCTATGCGGCGGCGGATTACTCTGGGTGCTGGCAGATGAAGGCGTGGTGCGAACCGACCAGGGCGGGCGGATCGACAATGACGGCAACCACGGCGCGGACGGGCTGGTCGGGCCGCACCATGAGAAGGAAGGCAGCTTCTTTGCCGTCAAGGAGATCTGGTCGCCGGTGATGGTCATGAACCAGCAGGTCGACAAGGGGTTTGACGGCAATTTCTCCGTTGAGAACCGCTACGATTTTACCAACCTGAACGCGTGTAATTTCGAATGGCAGGTGTGCCGGTTCTCCCCGGACGGTGAAAAGCGGATCATAAAACAAGGCGAACAGGCCGGCCCCGACCTCGGGCCGCACCAAACCGGGGTATTGAAGATTGCGCTGCCCGACCTGAAGGAAGCGGAAGCGCTCAATCTGAAAGCCATACACAACGGCAAGGAGCTTTGGACCTGGTCGTGGAATCTAGCCGAAAAGGTCGATCTTGCCGTTCCGAAAACGGGGTCGGTCAAACTGATAGAGGAAGCAGGGATGACGACCGTGGAGGTGGACGGTCAGAAACTGCATTTCAGCCGGAAAACCGGAGAATTGACGGGTGTCACCGCAGGAAAGGGCAAGCTGAGTTTCGGCAACGGGCCCCGCTTTGTGGCCTTCCGCCGCGCCGACCGCAGCGTTGACGGCTGGGTGGCCGAAAACCTGCCCAAAGGCGTTGACAGGACCTACAACGACGTCTCCGGCGAATCGAAGCTGATCGCTTTCCACGCTGCAATGGACCAAGGCAAGGCCGTCATCAGGGCCGAATATTCCGGTCCGCTGAAGGAGGTCCGGTGGGAAATCGCGTCGGAAGAGGACATCAAAATGACGTACGCGTACGAATACGACGGCGTGGTCGAATTAATGGGCATCCGGTTCGATTACCCCGAAGACCTGGTCAGGTCGAAGAAATGGCTCGGCGAAGGGCCCTACCGCGTATGGCAAAACCGCACCCAGGGCACCCGGCTGGACATCTGGGAAAACGCCTACAACGACCCCATCCCCGGCGAGACCTTTATTTATCCGGAATTCAAGGGCTATTTCGGCCACTGGCATTGGGCAGAACTGACCACCGCCGAAGGCCGGATAAGGATGGCCACCGAAGGATACGACAATTATCTGGGCATTTATACCCCCCGCGACGGCCGGGACGCGCTGCTGTACACCTTCCCGGAGTCGGGCATATCTGTGCTGGACGTCATCCCGGCTGTACGCAACAAGGTCAACACCACTGACCTGATCGGGCCTTCATCCAGGCCGCAGTATGTTTCGGGGGTGAAGCGGGGGGAAGTGCGGTTTTGGTTTGGGTTTTGAGGGGGATTTTAGCCCGGGTATAAGGTGTCGGACACTTCAGAAGCGTCCGACACCTGGTTGAGGCAATAGCTTTTTACCTATTTTTTTGCTTCCAGCCTCGGTTCTAACACCTGTTCAATCCCCCATTTGCTTAGTTCCCGGAAAAGCGGCCGTAAGCTTTCACCTTTTGCGGTCAACGTATAAATTACTTTCGGCGGAACTTCGGCAAAAACTTCACGATCCACCAAACCGTCAGCTTCTAATTCCCGAAGTTGCGTTGTCATCATCCGCTTACTGCACCCGGGCATCATTCGTTGTAATTGTCCGAACCGGTTTACATCCACAGAAATAAAATAATTAAAGAAATCATCCAGTGATGATCAATTGATTGGGCGGCAACCTTAAGGCAGTTCCTGTGCTGGCCGATTTCATTCATTTAACATCCAGGTTATCAGGCTGTCCGCATTTACAATACTCCAGCTGTGCGGATGTCTTTCTCCGTTGGCTCTGTATCCTCGGTTTTCAGTCGGGAGGTAAAATTCATACGCTGGTGTAGAAATTTGCCGGTAGTTGATCTCCTGGCGATGCGCTGCCCCCTCCTTGTAATCGTGCTGTTTACAGGAACCGATAATTAAAAAAACCGGTAACAAAATTGAAAATCGCTTCATTTGATTTGGGTTGTAAAAGGTGGCGCTCATGCGTACTTTTGTTTGCCGGGCTTTCCCGGGGAAAGCATTGTCACAGCTAACTGATCTCTATCCCATTTTTCCAAACCCTCTTTTCATTCTTAATGTCTTCGATGTTTAAAAACGGTTTACCGGTTACCAGAAGAAAACTTGCTTCACCGTTGGTTTGCAACCGGGCAAAACCCTGTAAATTAAACTTGTCATAAATATTGACAGTTGCACATTTCAGTATTTCGATTTCAGACAATCCGCATTCCTGCAGAAACAATAATTCTTTGAAATATTGGGAGCTGTAATCCATTCCGAAATTCGGAGAATCGGTTCCCGCAAGGATGCAGATCCCCTGTTCGTGCAGTTTCCGGACTTCATGCTTTAAGGCTTCAAAGCTCAGATAATTTTCTTCGAGCCCGATCGCTTCAGCCTGTTTGATTACTTTCTCAATCACTGAAATGGTAGGGATAATAAAGATATTTTTCTCCCGCATTAATTTTAAATCTTGTTCCTTTGAAACCGACCCTTTCCGGTACCAAATATGCGCCAATCCATCTGCGTTTTGTTTGGCAACATCTATAGCGTCCTGCAAATCAGAAACATGGACTATGGTCAGTTTATGCTGATGGTGCGCTTCCGCAATAAGTTCCCTGAGCTGAGGCGCAGTTAATCTTGACATGGAATATTCCTGGGTTATTTTGATATAATCGGCATTTTGGGCTACTCTGTCCATCACAAATTGCCGTGGCGAAACCGTATCGTTGATGGTAGGAATATTGACGCCGAATTGAGTCCCGTGACCTCCCGGCGGGGTGGCGCCGACATTTGAAGAAAAGAATCTGGAATAGGCAAGGGAATCGTTATACGCTCTCAAACTATTGGCTCGTGCATCGGTGCTGAACATATCCAGCATGCCGAAGATACCCACCTTCAAGGATTCTTTTAAATTGTCGGAATTCCTGACGTGTACATGAGCATTGACCAGGGGAGGCAATATGGTCTTGCCTTTCCCGTCAATGATCGTCGAGTTTCGCCTTCTTTTCTTCTTTCCTGAAATGTATTCTATTCCTGCGGCCGAAAAAGCAAAATCAACATTTTTTAAAACTTGTTCTCCGTCAAAAACATCCACATCCTTGACAATGGTAAGGTGTTTGTATGAACAGGATGAAAAAATGAATGCTAAAGAAAACAGGCAAATTGAGATTTTCATGTTTTTTTTTATTGACTGTTGTGATTCGCCGAAATTAACCCAAAAACCATACTACCGGACATTTTTGCAAAAGAGGCAAAGACAGGGGACTGTTCAAAATAGTGTTTTCGCGCCAAGACGCAAAGATTTAATTTTCAACACGCTGCGCGTGCTGAAAATTCTGTTGACACAAAATTCTGATCGGTCCCGGCTTCGGCTCCGCTCAGCCCGCTGTCGGGTAGCCAACCACCGTAGAATGACAGCGCTGAACCTCCCACACTCTCTCCCTGTGCTGAGCGAAGTCGAAGCATCACCCCTCTCACCCTCTCACCCTCTCACCCTCTCACCCTCTCTCACCCTCTCACCCTCTCCCTCTCCCACCCTCTCCAAGTCTCCCACCCGCTCTCGCTGTACAAACTTAAGCAACAACCTCCCCTTACCGCCTGATTTTTCCCCCATATCTTTGAAATGTACCCGCGTTTGTTTTATTTGCCGCCCAAACCAACATCCGCTTCCGCAAAGCCATGAAAGCCGTAACCATTCTCTGCCTGCTTGCCGTCCTGACCGGAACCGCCGTTCCCAAAAAAGATTATGCCGTCGTTCATGCGTCGGTGGACAATATGGAAAGCCCGGCGGGCGTAGATCTCCAAAGCTTTTTCTTCAGCTGGAAACTGGCCTCATCCGGCCGCAATGTCAAACAGGCCGCGTACCGCATTCTGCTTTCGGATGACGAAGATTTTTCAAAAAGCCACCTGGTCTGGGACAGCGGAAAAACAGCGCGGGAACAAAGCATTTTGATCCCTTACGGCGGCGGAAAACTGGAACCCGGAAAAACCTATTTCTGGAAAGTGAGGTCCTGGTCCGAAGCGGGGAAAAGTTCCGGTTGGAGCCCCGTCCGCCAATTGACCACCGGACTGTTCGAAGAAGGCGACTGGAAAGGGGCCCAATGGATCGCCTACGACAAAATGCCGACCGATAACCGCCTGGTGCCGGGCATCCACCTCCCCGGCAAGGCCTACCGGGGAAAAGACCTGGGGTTTCACAAATTGCCCATCTTCCGAAAGGAATTCGCCGGCGGCAAAAAACTGAAAAAAGCGCTGGTCTTTGTCACCGGACTGGGGCATTACACCCTGTACATCAACGGCGAAAAGATCGGCAACAGCCTACTGGCGCCGGGCTGGACCCACTACGATGCGGAAGCCCTCTACAATATCTACGATTGTACGAAAGCCGTAAAAGAAGGCCGAAACGCGCTGGCCATGATGCTGGGCAACGGCTTTCTGGTGGTCCCGAACAGCGGCTACCGGAAGGTGATGACCGGCTATGCCGACCCCATGCTCAAATGCCGGCTGAAATTGGTATACGAAGACGGCAGTGAGGAAGACATCGTTTCGGATGCCTCCTGGAAAACCGCGCCCGGCCCCGTCACCTATTCCAGCATATACAGCGGCGAGCATTACGACGCCCGGCTGGAACCCGATCACTGGAAACTAACCGGATTTGATGACGCCTCCTGGCAACAGGCCATTGAAGTGGACCCGGTTTGCCGGAACCTGAGGCCGGAAAGGGATTACCCGGTGCAGGTCAGGGAGGTGCTGACCCCGAAAGAAATTTATCAAAATCAGGAGAAGGACCGGTCCTGGACCTACGATTTCGGTCAGAATGCCTCGGGTATATTCAGCATCACCGTACAGGGCACGCGGGGGGATACCGTCCGGATCACGCCGGGTGAACTGATCTTTGACAGCTATGCCGTCAACCAGAAAGCGACCGGGCGACCGCACGATTACATTTACGTGCTGAAAGGCGGCGGGCCGGAGACCTGGCAACCCGAATTCACCTATTACGGGTTCCGCTACCTGCAGGTGGACGGAGCTGCTCCGGCCGGAAAAGAAAACCCCGGCAACCAGCCGGTCGTACGCGACCTGAAAATGCTCCATATCCGGAATGCCATGCCGGAAACCGGGCAATTTGAAACCTCCGACGCGCTTTTCAACCGGATCGACGACCTCATCAAATGGGCGATCAAAAGCAATGTGGTGAGTGTGGCAACGGATTGCCCGCACCGGGAAAAACTGGGTTGGCTGGAACAAACCTACCTGATGGGCGGCAGCATCCACTACAATTACGATGTTTACGGGTTGTACAAAAAAGCGGTGAATGACATGAGAACGGCCCAAACGGCCGACGGGCTTGTGCCGGCCATCGCCCCCGAATACGTCCGTTTCGGCGGGGATTTTACGGATTCGCCGGAATGGGGAAGCGCCGCCGTGATCGTACCCTGGCTGATCTACAAATGGTATGGCGACCTGTCCGCAATCGAAGATGCCTGGCCGATGATGGAAGCCTACGCCGCCTACCTGAAAAGCAAATCAGATGGCCATATTTTGTCCCACGGGCTGGGCGACTGGTACGACCTGGGCCCCGAGCGCCCCGGCTACGCGCAACTGACACCCAAGGCGCTTACCGCTACAGCCATCTATTTCTACGACGTCAGGTTGCTCAGTGAAATGGCCGCACTGTTGGGTAAAGAGGCGGACCGGCAAAAATACGCCGCCTGGATGGAGGAGATCAGGGCTGCGTTCAACCGGGCATTCTTCGATCCGGCAACGCAGGTCTACGCCACCGGCAGCCAGACGGCCATCGCCATGCCCCTGGCGGTGGGCCTGGTGGAAGACCGTGACCGGGAGGCCGTGGTCAGCACGCTGATCGCCTCTATCCGGCATTCCGGTTACGCCCTCACCGCCGGCGACATCGGATTTCATTTTTTGGTAAAAGCCCTGCAGGATTCCGGCAACGGTGAGGTCATTTACAGCATGAACGCCCGGGATGATGTTCCGGGATACGGCTATCAATTGAAAAAAGGAGCCACTGCGCTGACCGAATCCTGGCAGGCGCTGAAAGAGGTATCGAACAATCACCTGATGCTGGGCCATATCATGGAGTGGTTCTATGAAGGACTGGCCGGTATCGGGCAAACGGCCTCCTCGGTTGCCTATAAGGAGATCCTGATCCAACCCCAGATGGTCGACGCCATCGACCACGCGGAAGCCGCTTTTGAAACCCCTTACGGCACGGTGCGGTCGGCCTGGACCAAGACCCCGGAACAAATTGCGCTGGAAGTCGATATTCCGGTGAATACTACGGCCAGGGTACGGCTACCGGGTACGAATATCCTACCTATGTCAGAAGGCCGGAAATCCTTGTCTGCGACGGGTTTGCGCTATGATGCCGATTCCGTTGGCGGGAGGACCGAGGTACTGGTTGGTTCCGGAAAATACAGGTTTGTGATAAAAATTTGACGGGTGTGGCCCAAACAGTATGCTGTGCGGCCACTCCATTCCGGCCAATGTCGCAACGGCCCATCTGCTGATGCCGGAACCCTCGCTTGGGGATACTCGTCGTCCATTCATATGGAATATTTCCGGATTTTCCACACAACGGACTTTCCAAATTACACGGCTGCCACTTTTACATTTCGCATTTTTTCTTTTGCATTTTGCATTCCGCCGCCGCCTTTCCCCATCACTGCCCAATCACAAACTCAAACTCTCCCGATCCCAGCTCAAAAACCAGGCGATCACCCGCTTTGGAGAGGTATTTCACCCCCTTTGCTTTCTTGACTTTTTTGCCGCTTTCCCGCACTTGTTTCACCGATCCGGCCGGCAGGTACAACCGGGCGGAGGTATTGGGCGGCACAGTGGTTTTGTACGTCAGTTTCCCGTTGTCCATACGCCACTCGCTGGCAATCCGGCCGTACATGGAATCGTAGTATCCTTTGGCCCAGGTCATCCGGCCGGTAGGGTCTGGGGTCGGTTTGAGCACAAAGCGCTTGAACGCCGGTTGTTCGGGGTCCCGCTGGATGCCCAGGGAATAGTTGTACATCCAGGAGGCGACGGCCCCGAAGGCGTAGTGGTTGAAGGAGTTCATACGGTTGTTGCCCCCGAAGCCGTTTTCAATGGTATAGGAATTGAGCCGTTCCCAGATGGTGGTGGCGCCGTTGACGACCGGGTACAGCCACGAGGGATAAGTCTCCTGCTGAAGCAACCGGTAGGCCAGGTCGTCCCTGCCGTTTTCGGATAAGGCCTCTCCGATATAGGCCGTACCGATGAACCCGGTCATGAGCGAATAGGCGGGGCGCAACATCCCTTCGTCGTCGGTATTTTGGCGGGTAACAGTCTCCGCCAAGTGCTCGACGGCGCCCGCCCGGGAAGCCTCGTCAAACACGCCGAAGGCCAGCGGGATGGCGTAGGAAGCCTGCGTATCAATGGGTTTTCCCTCCACCGTCGGATCGATGGCGGTAGGCCGCATAAACCCCGTGCTCAAAGCCGAACTGATGGTCTTGTGCGTACCCTTATCCACAAAGACCTCGTTGAAAAACCGTTTGCGGTCCGCGTAGCGCTTCCGGAAAAGATCCGCATCCTCTTGTTTACCGAGCAGGGCGGCCGCCTTGGTCATGATGTCCAGGTCGTACAAATGGTAGGCCGTCCAGATCTGGGTGTCGTTGTTTTTATTGTTCTCCGGACTCAGCCAGTCGCCCAGCGGGCCTTCGTTCAGCAGACCGGTTGCGCTGTCGATGCGCGTGTCCAGAAAGGTCATATACGCTTTCATGGCCGGGTAATGGTCCCGGAGCAGGCTCAGGTCCCCGTATTGCTGATAGGCCTCCCAGGCCACGGTAATGCCGGCGCTTCCCCACAGGATCCCACCGAATCCTCCGCCGACCGGGGCCACATCGGTAAATTTGCCGTCGGCGCCCTGCATATCCCGCATCGCCAGCAGGTGGCGCTTGAAAAACTCGTTGACATTGGCCAGGTAGGTGGAGGCCCGGGAAAAAACGATGATGTCTCCGCTCCAGCCCATGCGTTCGTTCCGGGCTGGGGTATCGGTGGGGATGGACAGGAAATTGCTCCGCATCGACCAGCTGATATTTTCCCAGAGCTTGGTAACCAACGGATTGGAGGTCTCATATTGCGAAGCCAGCTCGTAAACGGAACTGAGCACCTGGCCTTTCACGTCCTCCGGCGCCAGGGCCCTGGGGATGCCCGTGATCTCCACAAAGCGATAACCGTGGAAGGTAAACCGGGGCTGGATGGTCTCATCTCCTCCCTTAAGCACGTACAGGTCCTGGGTGAGGGCAGCCCGGATGTTCTCGATCATGACCATGCCCGTGTTTTCCTTGTATTCGGGAAGGTCGGGGTACCTGACCTCCGCGTAGCGCAGGGTGACGGTATCGCCCCGGTTGCCGCCCCTGATGCTGAGCGTGGGAAAGCCGACCATGTTCTGGCCCATATCGTAGACGAAGATGCCGGGGCGCACCTCTTCAACGCTTTGTGCCGTCATTGTTTTGACGATCCGGACATTTTCGCCGATCTGTCCGACCAGCTGCTGCTGATCGTAGTTCAGTTGGATGTCCCGGCCGAGAAAATCCTTGAAGCTGCCCGTAACGGCGGTTCCTTCCAGCGGGATGCGAACGGCCGTTTCCCAATGCCGGTCGTCAAAAGACGAGGTCGACCACCCGGAAACAGCGGCCTCTTTGGTGGCGTCAT
>WBZL01001484.1_pt1 | contig 24620 bp, 27 predicted proteins | sample 5204291 | NCBI WGS metagenome assembly WBZL01 (sample SAMN12344345, study PRJNA552823) | activated sludge metagenome | biome: Activated sludge suspended growth; feature: Nitrification reactor; material: Wastewater; isolation source: activated sludge from nitrification reactor of wastewater...
TTTCCAGGTTGATGATGTGGATCTTGTTGCGGTGGCCGAAGATGAAGGGGGCCATCTTCGGGTTCCAGTAGCGGGTCTGGTGGCCGAAATGGACGCCGGCCTCGAGCATTTGACGCATGGTGACGGACATGAAACGACTCCTTGGTTAAGGTTGAGCCTCCATCCGCGAAGAACTCCGCCAGTCCATGCGGAGCACCTTAACGGGCGCGGATGTGTGGATTTCGCCGGTCCGGCGGGATGCCGGACGCAAAGCGCGTGGATTCTAGCAGCGGGGGGGTGGGCGAGGCAAGCCGGAAGGGATCAGTCGTCCTGTTTGCCGGCGGCCCTGTCGAGTTGCCGCAGGTGGGCCAGGCGATCTCCGATTCGCGCTTCCACGCCCCGGGGCGTGGGCTGGTAAAAGCGGGGATCCCGGGGCAGTTCGTCGGGAAAGTAGCGTTCCCCGGCGGCGTAGGCTTCCGGCTCGTCGTGGGCATAACGGTATTCCCGGCCAAAGCCCAGTTCCTTCATGAGCTTGGTGGGGGCGTTGCGCAGGTGCACCGGAACGGGCCGGGAACCATCCTCGGACACGAAGCGTCGCGCCGCGTTATAGGCGCTGTAGACGGCGTTGCTCTTGGGGGCGCAGGCCAGGTAGAGGACCGCCTGGGCCAGGGCCAGTTCGCCTTCCGGGCTGCCCAGGCGCTCGTAGGTGGCCACGGCCTCCAGGGCGGTGGTCAAGGCGCGGGGATCGGCCAGGCCGATGTCCTCCACGGCCATGCGCAGGAGGCGCCGGCCCAGGTAGAGGGGATCGGCGCCGCCGTCCAGCATGCGGGTGAACCAGTACAGGGAGGCGTCGGGATTGGAACCGCGAACCGACTTGTGCAGGGCGGAGATCTGATCGTAGAAGGCGTCGCCGCCCTTGTCGAAGCGGCGTCGGGAGGGCGCCAGGGCCTCGCCGACGAAGGCGGCGTCGGCCCTGTCGCGGCCGGCGGCCTTCATGGCGGTAGCGAGCTGTTCCAGCAGGTTGAGGAGGCGGCGGCCGTCACCGTCGGCCTGGGCCAGCAACAGCTTTCTTCCTTCGCCCTCCAGGGCGATGCCCAGCCCGCCCAGGACCAGGGCCCGTTCCAGCAGGGCCGCCAGGCCGGCCTCGTCCAGGGATTTCAGCACGTAGACCTGGGCCCGGGAGAGGAGGGCGCCCACCACCTCGAAGGACGGGTTTTCAGTGGTGGCGCCGATGAAGGTGACCAGGCCCGACTCCACGTGGGGCAGGAAGGCGTCCTGCTGGCTCTTGTTGAAGCGGTGGACCTCGTCCACGAACAGGATGGTCTGCCGGCTCATGCCTTGGTTGACCCGGGCCCGCTCCACCGCCTCGCGGATTTCCTTGACCCCCGCCAGTACCGCCGATATCTGGATGAAGTCGGCGTCGAAGTGGTGGGCCATGAGCCGGGCCAGGGTGGTCTTGCCTACCCCGGGCGGCCCCCACAGGATCATGGAATGGGGCTTGCCAGCCTCGAAGGCCAGGCGCAGGGGCTTGCCCGGGCCCACCAGATGATCCTGGCCGATGACTTCGTCGATGCGGGCCGGGCGCAGGCGCTCGGCCAGGGGCACATTGTCCGGTGTCTTGCCGGCCTTGGTCCGGGGCGGCGGCGCGCCGAACAGGTCGCTGGTGTCAGCGGTCGCCAAGGATGTCCGCCCCCTTGGGCGGGGTGAAGCGGAAAAGGCTGGCACCCAGGGCCGGGTTGCGCTCCAGGTTGGTGAAGCGCAGCAGGGTGGTCTGGCCGAAGTTGTCCTTCAACTCCATGGCCTGGATGTCCTCGCCCCTGAAGCCCATGCGCACCTTCTCGAAGCTGCCCTCCTTGCTCTTGGGCGTGGCTTCCAGCCAGTCCAGGCCGTCCCTGGTGCCGGCTTCCTTCAGGTTGAACAGCCTGGCGATGTCGTTGTCGCCGGCCAGCAAAGCGGCGGGGCTGTCGCCCAGGGCCTGGTCCAGCTTGCGCACGGTGACCTGGTCCAGGTCCTCGTCGTGGATCCACAGGCGCTTGCCGTCGCCGACGATGAGCTGGGAATAGGGCTTCTGGTAGACCCAGCGGAACTTGCCCGGGCGGGAAAAAAACAGGTTGCCGGTGGCTTCCTGGGTCTTGCGGCCGTTCTTGTCGATGACGGTCTGGGTGAACTGGGCTTTGAGGCCTTTGGTGCCTTCGACGAAAGTCTCCAGCCGGGCCTTGGCGTCGGCCAGGGCGGGGAAGCCGGGAAGGGCGCAGAAGAGCAGGGGTATCAGGAATTTACGAATCATGGCGGGGGGCGATCACTTCACGGTTGCCGTTGCTTTGCATGGGAGAGACCAGGCCGGCCTTCTCCATGGCCTCGATAAGCCGGGCGGCCCGGTTGTAGCCGATGCGCAGTTGCCTTTGCACCGAGGAGATGGAGGCGCGGCGGCTCTTGAGCACATAGGCCACGGCCTCGTCGTAGAGCTCGTCGGCTTCGGCGTCGCCGCCCTCGCCATCCTCGCCCTCGTCTTCGTCCGGGCTTTCCAACACGCTTTCGTCATATTGGGGCGGCCCGAGTTCCTTGAGCCAGGCGCAGACCCGGTGTACTTCGTCGTCGGAGACGAAGGCGCCGTGGACCCGGGTGGGCACGCCGTGGCCCGGTGGCAGGTAGAGCATGTCGCCCTGGCCCAGCAGGGATTCGGCGCCCTGCTGGTCCAGGATGGTGCGGGAGTCGATTCGGCTGGCCACCTGGAAGGCCACCCGGGTGGGAATGTTGGCCTTGATGAGGCCCGTGATGACGTCCACCGACGGCCGCTGGGTGGCCAGCACCAGGTGGATGCCGGCGGCCCGGGCCTTCTGGGCCAGGCGGGCGATGAGTTCCTCCACCTTCTTGCCGGCCACCATCATCAGGTCCGCCAGTTCGTCGATGAGGACGACGATGAAGGGCAGGGGGGACAGCCGTTCGGGGCTTTCCGGGGTGATGGAGAAGGGATTGGCCAGGGGTTGGCCGGCCTTTTCCGCGTCCTTCACCTTCTGATTGAAGCCGGCGATGTTGCGCACCCCCAGGGCCGACATGAGGCGGTAGCGCTTGTCCATCTCGCCCACGCACCAGTTGAGGGCCGAGGCGGCCAGCTTCATATCGGTGACCACCGGGGCCAGCAGGTGGGGGATGCCCTCGTAGGTGGAGAGTTCCAGCATCTTGGGGTCCACCATGATGAGGCGCACCTCGTCCGGCGTGGCCTTGTAGATAAGGGACAGAATCATGGCGTTGATGGCCACCGACTTGCCGGAGCCGGTGGCGCCCGCCACCAGCACGTGGGGCATGCGCGCCAGGTCCACCACGATCGGGTTGCCGGAGATGTCCTTGCCCATGGCCAGGGTGAGGGGGGAGGCGTTGTCGTTGTAGACCTTGGCGGACAGGATTTCCGACAGCCGCACCACCTGGCGCTGGTTGTTGGGAAGCTCCAGGCCCATGCAATTCTTGCCCGGGATGGTTTCCACCACCCGGATGCTGACCAGGGACAGGGAGCGGGCCAGATCCTTGGCCAGGTTGGTGATCTGGCTGCCCTTCACGCCGGAAGCAGGTTCGACTTCGTAGCGGGTGATGACCGGGCCAGGATAGGCGGCCAGCACCTTCACTTCCACGCCGAACTCCCGCAGCTTGCGCTCGATCAGGCGGGAGGTGGCTTCCAGGCCGGCCTGGTCCAGTTCAGCGGCGGCCTCGGGCGCCGCGTCCAGCAGCCGCAGGGGCGGGCGCTGGGCGTCCGGGATGTCGCGGAACAGCAGTTCCTGACGCTCCTCATCCTCCCGCCCGGATTTTTCGATGACCGCCGGGGCGGGTTCGATGCGCACCGGCTCCTTGCGGGTGCGCTTGCGCTCCTCGCGGATGACTTCCTCCCGTTCGCTGACCGCTTCCATGCCCGCCATGCGGTCCCGGCGGGTCTGCCATTTCTCGATGCCCAGGCCGAACAGGCTTTCCGTCCATTTGCCCACCCGTTCCGCCAGGGCGATCCAGGACAGGCCGGTGAACAGGCTGAGGCCGGCGCCCCAAGCCAGCAGCAGGAAGACCGTGCCGCCATCGAAGCCAAAGATGCTCTGTATCAGGCGTCCCAGGGAATCGCCAATAGCGCCGCCCGCCGTCAGCGGCAGATGGCCCACCAGGCTGTGGAAGCGCAGGGACTCCAGGGTGCTGCTGGCCAGGAGGAAGAACAGGAAACCCACCAGGGTGAGCGTCAGGCCATGCCGATGGCCATCTTCGTTGGCTTCGCCAATGCGGCGATATCCCCACCAGACCAGAAACAGTCCCAGAACCACCCATAGCCAGGCGGAGATGCCAAAGAGGTAAAGCAGTAGGTCCGCCAGCCAGGCACCGAAGGGGCCGCCGGCGTTGCCCACCACATGGCCGCCGCCGGTGCGGGACCAGCCAGGATCCGTGGCGTGATAGGTCACCAGAATCATGCCCAGGTAGACCGCCATGGCCACTGCTGACAGCCACCAGACTTCGCGCAAGAGGGAAACCACTCGAGGAGCCAGGGTGGATTTCTGCCGATTGGATTTATGGACGGCGCGGCGGTTGGGGGGCTTGCTGAACATGGCGCGCACTATAAAGGATGGCTTGGTTTCCCTCCATGCGGCCATAGATACGCTCAAATTGCCAACCGCATAAACCACTGAATGTATATTATGTAAAATATTGTAATCGAGCCGGCCGTGCACTCGGCTGATAAAATTCCGCTGCTGACGGCGGAAAATTGGTTTGATACACGCGGAAAAAAGGTTTGAGACATTTCGCCTTGTCTTGCTCCCCCACTCTCCCGCTGAGAATGGCACTGCGGGGCAGCTTCCGCGCTGAAGCTGGGGCACAGTGCCGGTGCCCTGGCTGGCCGCCCGATATCAGGAGAAAAACGGCCAGCCTTCTTTCGTGTGTTCGTGTTGGCATCATCGCACCGCCCAGGATATTAACGGCACCGGAGACACCTTCCAGGCATTCGCCTGGCCGTGCTTCAGCATGGAAATGAACCCGGCATCAGCCGGGCCTGGATGTCGCTATGCCGAAGCTCGCTGACGGCATCCAGGAGAACCTCTTGTTACCGTCACAGAATTTCGCAGCCCTCGCCGTTGAGGCGCTCACGTTCAGTCTGAATCCAGGTCTGATAAATCGTATTCCCCGGCCCGGCAAACTTGGTGGTGAAGAGAATATCCGGGCTTTCCTTTGCTGCAAGTTCCTTGCATTCGTCGAGCTTGGGCAAGGGGATCGTCAGATTGAATGGCATGATTCCGTGTGTCTCGCCGGTGGCGTCCTTGAGCAGGGCTTCCAGTGCGACGAGTTTGCAGAAGGTATCCTTCAGCGCCATGGCTTGGCTGACGTATAGGGCTCCATGCTGGTCGATCTCGCTCATCAGGTACTGTTCCAAGATCAGCGGGGTATCCCGCTCTTTCCATGCGATCTTGCGTTCCTGTTCGGATAGCTTGACCTCCAATCCGGCGATGGTTTGGCCGGCTTGGTTGATGATGGGCTCCGCCTTGGACCGGAAGGCCACTTGGGCCTTGTGCTCGCGCTCCACCTCTTGGTCAAGGTCGTCCAAATCCTTCTGCTTTGCCTGGCCGATGGCGATATCCGCCAGGATTTCGGCCCGGCGTGCGCTCAGGTCCCGAACCTGGGGGATGCTGGCCTTGGCCTCACTGATGATTTTGTTCTGGGCCGTGATGGCATCTTTCAGTCGCTTGGCATCCACCCGCAGCGCTTTCAGTTCGTCCTGGTACGCCAACACCTCGGCCATGCCGGTTTTCTGGATACATGCGGGCAAATCAATTTCATTGAGGCGCGTGCGTTCTACTTCAAGGTCCTCGATTTGCTGAGTGATCGTGTCCAGTTCACTCTTCATCTGGCCCGCTTTCTCCTCCAAATCGGCCTTCATCTTTCGTTCGTGCGGGAATCGTTCCAAGCGTTCATCGGTGAATCCGATGATGCCGTTTTTCGTTTGTTTGAGGTCATACGCGAGAGGCGATTTGCGGCGTGACAGGATGGAGAGTTCCAGGCTGATCTGTTCGATCCGTTCCAGAATTTCCTGCTTGCGACGGATGCGGTCATAGATCGATGCAGTCGAAGTTTTCAGTTTGAAGGGGTTGAATTTCATGTGTGATCCTTTGATCTTTAGGGTTTCTGGGTTTGCCCAGCCTGGTAAACATGGCTTACGCGCTGATCTCTTCGATGACTAGCTCGGGATCGTTGGCGAGTTCATGGAGTTGCTGATCTGTGAACTCATCGGCAGACACGACTGTGGGTGTCCTCATCCAGGTCCGGCCTCCGCGACGGTGGAAATCCACCTTCGAAGTGATGCGCAACGTTGGGGGGAAGTCGGGTCTGGTCTGAGGGGTGATTTTCTGGGTCATGGCGGAGGCCCTTTCCAACATGGTTTGAACGGCAACGCACACCTGGGGCATGCGAGACAGGGGCGGCCGAAGGTCGGCCAAGGTGATGAGTGGTTTGGTGGTGGGGGCGGCCATATTGATTAGCGTCTCCCAACCTTCAAGGAGGCATGCCTGAAAATCCTGGCAACTTCGTCCGCTACGTTAGGCGTAGCTTGCATGGGGAAGCGTCCCAAGCTCCCAAGGTCCAGGTTGATGTTGACTGTTCGTTCCGTGCCATGAATGGCGGGCGGGATGGACCGGATTTCCGGGGCCTGGTTAAGCAGCCCACCTCGGGCGAATCTGGGAAGCCGCAAGTTGTTGAGCGCCTCGATGAGTGGCAGGCCGTAATGCCTGACAGCAGCGGCACGAAGCATGTATTCCCCCGGTGATCCAAGAATCAGCAGGTTGTCGCTGGTGTCGTGGCCAGGACCGACGATGGGGCCGCCAGTGGCCAGTCCGGGGACAGCGGCAGGGATTTTGTCCAGCAGTTCACCTTTTGGCCCAAGGGGCACCACCTTGACCGTGATGGTCTTGTCCTTGAGCGCATCGAGCTTGCTGGTGATCTCGGCCAGCACGGTCTTGGCCTGTTCGCTCTCGATATTGATGGCGGTCTTCTTGCCCACGGCGTCCAGGGCGGTCTTGAGGTCGTCCAGTACCTTCTGTGCGTTGTCCCACTGCTCCTTCAATCCCGAGGTACTGGTCTTCTGTTCCTCCGCGGCTTTCCGGTTGGCTGCGGCAACAGCCTCCCAGGATTGTTTCACTGCTTCCTGAGCGCGTGCCTGATCGTCCAGGTTGCCGGCGAGATTGCGCACCAGCTTGGCCTGATCCTCGATGTCATTGACGTTGGCGCCCTGGGACTGAAGCCGCATCAGTTTTTCCTGGGCATAGATCACATCCAGTAGCGCACTGGCCTGGCCCTCGATGCTGCTGTCCTTGGCGCGAGCGGATGTGGCCTCGGACTCGGCGGCCCGTGCCTTGTCCAGGTAGTCCTGCTCGGCCTGGAGACTTTTTTGCCAAGCTTCGCGGGTTTCCTTAACCAAATCCCGGTAGCCATTGATGCGCTCATCAATGCTGTCCCGCATGGCCTTCGCCAGCTTTTTTGCATCTGTTTCCTGGTCGCCTGCCAATTCGCTGAACTTTTTCGCCTGCTCGGCTTCGCGCTCCTCCAACTCAGCGACCGCAGCAGTGACTTTTGCTAACTCCGCGCGCTTCTCCGCCAGCTTCGCATTCGCCCCTGCGCTTTTCCCAGAACTCTGATTCAGGATATTGATCTGGCGCTCCAGGATGTCGGCTTGCTGGCGTAATACCCCGACATCCCCGCTGCCAAAGGCTTTCTCGTTCTTCAGACGGTCAAGAATCGCCTTGGCCTGCTCGCCCACTTCCTTGGTCGCACGCCGGGCCTTCTGTGCCGCGCTCTCAGCGTCTCTGCCCCATGCGAGCCAGGCCAGCGAGCCGGCGGCCAGCAAGGTGGTGACGACGCCGATCGGGCCACCAAGAGCACCCACCGCGCCGGAGAGCGCACCAGCGGCCAACGCTGTGCGGCTTTGCGATGCGGCCACCGCAGCACTGGCGGCGGCCATCCTGGCATCCGCCGCAACCACCGCCTGGCTGGTCGCCACGTGGGCAGCGGCCGCCGCCGTGGCCTGGCGTTCCGCTGCGGCACGCACCGGGCCATAGATCGCCAGTTCGGCGATGTTGGCACGATGGGCATTCGCCTCTACCAGGGCGGCGGCGGCAGTGACTTGATGGGCGCGGGCCTGATTGAGCGCGGCACCGGCGGCGGCTTGTTCCTGGACCGCCAGGGCCTGGGCTGCCTGCCTGGCGGCGATGAACTGCGCCACGTTGCCGGCCGTGGCTGAGGCTATGGACGCGATGGCGGCAGCGGCCCTCCCCGCGTAAACCGCTGCGATGATGCCGCCGGCCACCAGGGCGGCATCGCCCACCTTGTCAAAGTTGTTGGCGACATCGGTCAGGGCCAGCGCCAAGGCGCGGCTGGCGCCGGTCTGGTCGTTGCGATCTCCAACGTAGCGGGTGAAGGCGTTCTGGACGCGCTGCATGGCGCCCGCCACGGTTTCCGGGAAAGCGGCGTATTCCTGGGCCAGCTTGGCCCTTTGGCTGGAAAGGGCCTTGAACAGCCGTTCGGTGGTGAGTTCGCCCTCCTCGGCCATCTCCCGCAGCTTGCCGATAGGCACGCCCAGGCCATCAGCGAAAGCCTGCATCAGGCGCGGTGCGCCTTCCATGACAGAATTGAACTCATCGCCCCGGATGGCGCCTGCGCCCAGCCCCTGGGATAGCTGCAGGATGACCCCGCTGGCCTGGGCGCCCACCGTCCCGGACAACGCCAGCGCCTGGTTGACCGACTCGACGAAGCCCAGGCTTTCCGTCTGCTCAGCGCCGATGTTCCGCAGGGTGCCCGCGACCTTGCTATACAAGGCAACGGTCGCCCCCAGCTCCGCTCGGGTGTTCTGGGAGATGTCGAACAGCGCCGACTGGGCTACGCTGAATTCCTCATGGCTTTCCGTGGCCAGTTTCACCCGGGCGGAGAGCGTGGCGTATTCATCGGCGGCCCGAAGAATCTCTCGCCCGCCAAACGCCGTCGCGGCAACGCCGGCAAGCTGACGCAGCCGGGTGGTCAGCCCCTCGACATCCGAACTGATGCCGCGCACCGCATTACTGGCGCTTTTGCCATCTGCGCTGATCCGAAGCGCGAGTACCAGGTTACGGTCAGCCATACTTCCTCGCGAGCGATTCCAAGGCCATGTTCACCAGGCTCAGGGAGTAGGACCAGACATGGTGGTGTCCATGCTGGATGAGGAGGCAAGCGGCGCGCTCAAGCTCTTCAAGTGCCCTTCCATCATGGAGAGAACCTGGTTCGCGGTATTCCGCATCCGCCCGCGCATCTCGAAAAAATCCGGGTTTACCACCTTGATGGCCGCGATGATCTTGCGGAGGTCGGAGGGATGCATCTCGTCGAGCTGGTCGACACTCAAGTCCGTGAACCGGGGCAGGTCAGTAAGCGCAAAGTCCTCGAACAGATCCCGGTCCACCGAGTAGAGGGGGATTTCCTCTTGGCGGGACTGGGCGATAACGTCTTTCAGCCAGGTCCGATAGTCCTTCAGCGTTACCTCCCGGATGGTCACGGTGCGGCCGGCGACTTCGATATTTCGTTCGTACATTTCAAGGCTCCTTCGAAAATGTAGGGTCCGTGTCTCGGGCGTTCAGGCCGCACGGAGCACGGCAACGCCCACGAATCCATCGCAATCCACCCATTTGCCGTTTTCCAGCCGGCACCCCGATTGCTTGCTGGTCAAGTTGGCTTGTGGGGCGGTACGCGCGGGGCAGGTAAGCGGCCTGGCGTGTCCGGGTTGGTCAACGGATAAGGGCGTCTTCCCTTCCGCGATCAGGGTGGCCAGGTAATCTTCCGGAGCGATCAGGAGGCTGGCGCATATGGCGCGCTGCCCATCGGTCAGGGCCTCGCTGGCCAGGTTCTTGCCGTGCTCTTTCACCAGGCCGGTGGCGACAGCCTTCAGGTATGCCTTGTAGCTGTCTTCGTCGGAAAAATCCGGGGGGAAGCGAGGGGTTTGCATGGGGGACCTTTCGATTGCTGGCTGGGCTACCAAATCCGCTTAAGCACCATGTAGATGTAACGGTTGCTAAGGCCGTACTTGAGAGACAGAAGACGTACCGCCTCGCTGCCGGATTGGGTCTTGGTAATCTCGTCGTACTCCGCGCAAATCTTGGCATTGCGCCTGGATGATTCGCTTACTCTCTGGGCCTGCTTGCCGTTGGAGATGTAGATCACAGTGCCGCCGAATTTCTCGATGATGGTTTCGGCAACGTCAGCGCCGACGACACTGGCCAGATGCCTGAATTCCCTGGAGCGGGTCGTCATAGGCGGCTTCAGCGTTCTCCCGCCATAAGCTGCTTGGAGCTTCGCATAAGCCTCTGTCCCTACGATTTCACGCAGTTGCTGGCAGATGCTGTCTGTTGCTGTCATGGGTTCACCGAATCCGTTGCTGTTGAACGGATTGAACCGGTTCAGACCTACGGCGTTTAGAGTGAAACCGTTCAGGGAGTGGGTGCGCGGTCAAATTGACAGGCCATTCCTGGCAGGACGCCAGGAGAGCGCGATTTATCGCGGACGTTGCCTATTTCCAGGAAGAACGGGGCATGCCTAAGCGCCTGATTTCCAGCGGTTCAGAATGCCAGCGCTTGCAAGATGACCTGCGACGGTCGCGAATTCCGTGATGACAAGACAAGCCAGGACAAAGGGGAAGGCAACCGCCCTACTCTCCTTTTCTGTCAGATTCACAGGGCTAGAAATGTGTCTGGATCGATTTATAAATCGCTTTAGGTCGATTTTTTCTTGCTGGGTGAGGCCTACCCATTACCAGGCACTCATAAGCGGCTCTGTGGCGTTTTTCTGGCTGGCTTGTCTGGCGGGAAGGGGCGGTCAATTTGACCACCCCTTCGCCATCAATTTGATGGCGAAGGGGGCTCGTTGTACCGTGCGCGCGGTCCCCACTGGTCCCTGGTCGGTCAAATTGACCGCGAACCGGCCGGTTTACTTCCCCTCTGAGGAGGCCCGCTTAAAGTGGTTGTCGTCCCGGCAAAATTCGTAGGCATCAAACAAGATGCCAGGCAGGCGCATCAAGTGGTCAGGCTGGGGCAGCAGGATCGAATCCCCGCTACCGATCTGAAGCCCGGCTCGGCTTATCTCGCGGCGGCGTTCATCTGTGATGGGTACGCTAACCTGGATGCGCGGGTTCTTGCCGTCCGCGTAGTACCGCACCAGCCAGCGATTCACCTTGCCCTGGAAAAGGACCGTGAAGTAACTCTCAGTATCCTTGCCGACGATCTCCGCGTTTTCTCCGAGGGTATCAAGCACAATTTCCAACAGCCTGCGCTCGGCGTAGGTAGTCACTACGCGCGGATTCATCGGGTCCACATGATCGGCACGGGGGTCCTGGTTTATCTCGACCTCGGCATGGGCCGGCATGGCTGCCGGGGGAGCGGATAGGCTGTTGGCCACCATTTCGCTCATGGACTGGGCCACCGCCTGCTTGACGATGGGCGTGATGGTTTCCATGAACTTGGCGGTCAGGGTGCGCTGCACGGTGGATTTGTTGGCCACGTAGCGCACGAAATCCGCATCGCACTCCAGCACACTGGCCTTGATGACCGCCTTGAAAGCATTGAGGTAAACGCTTTCTTCGGCCAGGGTGCGCAGGGCATCAGGCTGGAATTCATCGTGCCGGAAGCGATACAGGCGACTTATCAGAGCCTCGTCCAGGTTCTCGAAATCGACTACCAGGAAGGGCTCGGCATCCATGACGTTCTTGTTCACCAGGTCAGTGAAGAAGCGCCACTCGCAGCCGTTGGTGATGGCGGCGATGGAGACTTCGGGCGTGGCGTTGAAGTACCTGGCCAATTGGGGGCAGTGGTTCGTCAACTTCTCGCCGTGCGCCTTGGCCTCGATGAACATGACCGACACCAGGTGGCAGAACAGCGCGTAATCCACCCGTTCACTTGCTTTGGCGCCGGGGAAATCGGCGCTGTACTCCGCTTTCACCTTCATGGGATCAAAGGGGCTGAAGCCCAGAATATCCAGCAAGGGCAGGATCAGCGCCTGCTTGGTGGTTTCCTCGGTGGTGCAGTGCATGCCTACGTTCTTGACGTGTTCCGCATGCTGCCTGATACGTTCAGCGAATCCCTGCATGTTCTTTCTCCCTTTGGTGGTGACAGTTACGTCAGTTGAGACATTGCATCGCTTGATCCTGAGGGATTTTAGCTGGTTACGGAACGCGCTCGGGTGACTGCGTGGAATAGCCCTCCCCAATGAAAAGAGCGGGAGGGTTGTCCCTTCCCGCCCTTTCCGGCATTCCCTCTGGTGGGGGCTGCGAAGTCAATTTGACTTCGCAGGTTGCGCCTTCCAGTCGAACTCGAACACGAGCGTCAAAATGGTTCTGAAGTGCCGCCTGCCACGTCGCGCCACTGGTGACCGCAGGCAGTGCATTGGCGTTCAGGGTCACCCAGCTCGGGGCAGCATCCGCCAAGGATGATCTCGCCACGCTCGACTTGTTCCATTGACTCACTGTCTGGCATGCCGTACCGGATGGGCACGCCAGTCTTCTGATGGCACTTGGGGCAGAGGTATTTTCTGGGTCGCATGCTGGGTTGGGTCATCAACATAGATACGGGCGGGAGGGTTTCCCCTGCCCGCCCATTGTGGTGTTGCAGCCTGTGAAAGGCTATTGCGCGGAATCGGCCTTCTGATAGTCCTGCTTGATTCCCTCGGTAACCAGGTCGTCAATCAGGCCGAAGACCACGGCCAGGCTTTCTCTCTTCATATCCACGAAATCATCTCCCCGGCCTGCGGTGGCGGTGAGATCATGCATCACCGTGGCCAGATGGCGTACCGTGTAGAGCTTCCAATATTGATCCTCGGTGATGCGGTAGGTGGCGGGTGTGTTGGGTGCCGGTGGCAGTGGGGCATTCATGATGCGCTCCCGAAAAAAGCGGATTGATTCGCCAGGTCCGCCAAGCGTTGCTGCACGTATTCCAACTCGTCGGACAGCTCGCAGAACACCACTTGAACCGACTCCGCCAGCAAGGCATCAGCTTGCTTTCCCGATGGCGTGGCGCCGGCCAAATCAGCAATGAAGCGGGTGCGGTGTTGCAGGTGGTAAAGACGGTTGGATAACGCTTCGAGCTCGGGGCGGATGCCGGATTTTTCGTGGGCGGAGTCAGTCATGGCGGCCCCCTTGTTGTTCCAGGTGGGCGCGGTACACGTCGAAGCCACGCGCGTTGCCGGCAAAATAGGCGTCGAAGCTGGCGGTGCCTTCACGATACGGGCAGCGGATACGCTCGCCGCGTAGCTTGAACTTGAGCACGTCCAACAGGCCGGCGCGGTATTCGGCGCTGCGGGGCGTGCCCATGGCCAGGGCGGCGGCGGTGATGCTCTCGGGGGTGTAGGCGGCCAAATAGGTGAGTTGATTCCTGGCGTGGGCGGCGCGTAAGCCGGCGCCGGGGATGCTGATGGTGGCGGGGTTGAAGCGGGTTTCAGCCATGATGGCCTCCTTCTTGGAACGGGTTGCATTCCCGCGCCCCGTCGCCAAACGGGGGGCGGAACCGGACGGGGTTGGCGAACCGGTTCCAAGGGACCGGCAGACCCGAGGGTCTCCCCGCCCGGCCCGCCGAAACTGAAGGCCAGGCCAAGCGCTGCGCACGTAAAAAAAGCCGCTGAGGCGGCTGTGCGCCTTGGAATTACCGAGTCGCCAAACTCGGTCGCGGGATTGACCGCGACGGGTGGGAGATTGCGCCGGGTGGCGCGGGGGTGTCAAGGGGGAAGATGGGGGCGCGGGTGTGACACGGTGAAATTCTCCCGGCCGTAACACGGCAGCGATGCCGGAGTGTGATGTGGGGTTGCCGCCCTGGCGGAATGGGAGGCCCCACCCCCCACCTTTCTCGTTATTGTGGCGCTTGGAAGCCTGAGAGGCTTCCGTTTACTTCTGCTTTGCCTGCCAGTAGCGATGGACGGATGACGGGCTTGGCGCCCTCCTCGTCCCGAACCTCTCTCGGGCCGCTTCGGCGACTTCCTGGAAGGTCATCTGCTTCAGGGCGTCATCCACGAAGGCCCGGATTTCCGAATCGATCATGATCTTTGGGGGGCGGCCGGGACGATGCAGGCCCTTCCATTCGGCGAGGCTTGAGACACTGCGTAGGGTTTTCTTGCGGCTCATGACTTTCCTTTCTGGCGTGGGCACCGGGGCGTGCCGGGTTGGGGCTGTGTTTCCTTGGATGCAAGCCATTTTTCCAGGGCGATGATGAAGTGGCTGATCCCCCTCGCATCCAGGAAACGCGGGGTGTCCACCTTGGCCACGCGGCGGCAGAACGTCGCCAGGCCGGGATCATCCATACCTGTGAAGCCGAGGCGCTTGGCCAACATCTCTACCTTGCTCCATTGCCGTAGCGTGGGGTGACCGGGGCCGCTGCCGCCCTTCGCGCGCGGTGCGGGAGGCGGGGCAAAGCCCAGGGCGCGCAACTCATCCACCAGGTGGGCGAGCTGGGCATCGGTGCATGCCGTGGAACTGCGGCGGCTGGTTTGCTTTTCCAGCCATCCCCGGTAGGTGTCATCGTCCCAGCCCATGAAGCGCTGGCCGGTCTTGATGAGTTTGATGAGGTAGGCCCGGCTCATGAAACGTCCCTCACCTTCTTCAGCATCTTGTGATTGATGGTTCCGAATTCATACAGACATTGCTCAAGGACCTCACACAGCAGGCGGAAATGTCCAGGCTGCCCGGCCAGCTTGCGGCAATAGTTGCTTTCCTGCGTGCCGCTGACCCCCCATGCGGCCATGATGAGATCCACGTCGGCATCGGTGATGCCATCGATCTTCACGCGCCCGGCCTCGATACGGGAGGCCAACTGAGTGTGCCTCCCCCCCTTGAGGCTCTTGTAAATCTCGCCGTTGTCCATGAATGCCAGGCCAAACAGCCGCTTATCAGTGAAGTGGCGCAACTGATTGAATATGATCGCCCCCTGTTCGTTCTTGCTATCGCCAAAGCCCTGGGCATCGTCGAAGATGAAGAGACCGCCTCGGTTGGCTGTTGCTCCCTTCAGCTTCCATTCCAGGACGTTCACGGGATCGGTGATGTTCCAGTTATCGGCCGGGTCAAGGCCCTGGGCGGCCAGCAACATGGAAGCCAGGACCGGCTTCAGATTCAGCATGGAGGGGGTCATATCGATAAGCCAGACCGGGCAGTCGAAGCCCTCCGCCTTGCGTGCGCGGGCGATAAATTCCTCAACGCCCGAGGTCTTGCCACACCCTGACGGAATCTCGATGACCACGGGGCGGGTTCGTTTGCGCGCCATGCCGAGGGCGTCAATGACTGCGGTGACGATACTGGTTTCGACCGTACCGGGGCGGGTGAAGGGTGCGCTTTCCCGCTCCTCGTCCAAGCGCGTAAACAGGGCCTCGATGGCATTTTCCAGTTGGCTGGCATAGCTGCCCTGATCGTCTATGTAGCGGGGCAATTCACGCCCCCATTCGGGATCGCTCGCCCATTTGATGATCGATTCTTCCGTGACAGCATCGTAGTACCGGCCCGGCTTGCCGATCTCGATAGCTACCCGCTTGATGGTCATGCCAGCGGCCACTTCATCGGCCAGGCGGTTCCTCAATCGCTCATAGCGGGCCAGGTCTGGTTTTTCATTGGTGTGGGTGAGGCGGCTTCCATAAAACGCATCTTCCACTATGGCCAGATTCACATTCTTTTCAGCTATCATGTCTTGCCCTTTCTGGTGGGTGTCGGTTGTCGGCCCGTTGCTTCAAGGTTTCCGGCCTGCCTACGGTTGCCCCCGTAGGTAGGCCGGCAAATTCTTCTCCCGCTGGCGCTGCCTGAGCGCCTCGATTTCTTCATCCGTCATTTCCTCCCCGTCTGGCTCCGCCTTCTGCTTCATCTGAATGACTTTCGCGCCCCGGTATACCTGGCCGGTCTCAGAATCGATGTAGGCGCCGGGTTCGGTGGGATGCGGTTGGATCGTTTCTGCTTCCGCTTGCGGTTGTGTGGCCGGCACCTTTGATGCGATGGCGCGCGGGTCAAAGAAGGTGAGCAACGCGGTTTCGGGTCCCTGTGAAATCGCGCCCTTCGGCGGGGCGCCACTGCCTTTCAGCGCGTTGATTTCCGCCTGGCGAGTGCGCAGAAATTCCGCTTGCGCCCGCATGTGCGCCTCGACCTTCCCGCCGCCAACGTCGTTGAAATCCACCTTCCCTTGGCGTTCCGCGTCGCACAGATATTTGTCGCCGTCATAGATGGATACTGGAGCATTGGGGTTGCCTGGGTCATAGTAGACATGCAGTTTCCTGGCCCGGATGTTCAAGGGCTGATCCGCTAGTGCCTCGGACCAATAACGCGCCTCGCCATAGCCATCGAACTTGAAGGTCAATTCGGCGGTTTGTCGGTTGGGCTTCACGGTGGCCACCCCCATCAGCCCCAGCCGGATAATCGCCGGGTCAACTGGGTTAAACGTGTGGCCATCGGAAAGCCGGTTATAGAGCGCAAAGGGCGATTCACCGGCCATGCCGTTACCCCGGTGCGGCCGGTTGGCAAAGGCCCATGCGGCGGATTTCAGGGCGGCCGCATATTCCTCGACAGGGACGGCTTTGCGCGGGTCGAAGTTATCCGGCTTCTCCACCGGGTTCCGGCCGCAATAGGCGCCCTCGAACTGGGGCAGCTTGTCGCAGTGGTTGGCGATGAAGTTCCACCAGGATTCAACCGGCTTGTCGCGCCCTCTGCCGGGTTTCGACCACTTCACTTCGGTGCCGATGCGCGTCAACAGGCCAACGGGCTCGTCGGGTTTGATCTTGAAGCGGTAGCGGTTGGCCTGCTGGCCGGTCAAGCGCTTGTTGGCGTAGCTGCGGCCATTGTCGATCTTGGCCTTTTCCGGGCGCGTGCCAGTCAATATGAGGGCGTTGCAGAACGCGGAAATGACCAGTTCGGCATCCTCATTTTTGTAGATACCCAGGGCCAGCGGCATGCGTGTACGCACCTCGCGCCAGACAATCACCACGGGCCTTCCGACCGTCCCATCCGGCCAGACACACCAGACATCCGCCCGCCTGCCGTCCGACTCCCAGAACTCATGAAGGCGCAGTGTCGAGTACTCCTTTTCCACTGTGGGAAAACTGCTCTCAAGGCCCTTCTTCCCACCCTGGCGCCAGGTCCACAGGTGCGGGGCTGCCGCCTTGAGCCGGTTCATGACGGTCTTGTCGCTGGGAATCACCCAGCCCCGCGCCCTCCCCTCCTTGCGGATACGCGGGAGGATCGCGGTCAATGGCGGCTGCGACTGGATGAAGAAGTCCTTGCAGATCGCCTCGTAAGCCTCGTGGGTCATGTCAGACTTGCCGCGCCCGCCGTGGTAGCGCGGGCACAAGATCGCCTCCCAATATTGCCGGTCATGGCCATTCACGGCGGCCCGGTGGCGGCACAGGTGGGGCTTGCTGATTCCGTGGCTGTCTTGAATGGCTTTCTCCGCCATGCCTACGGAAAGGCCGCTATTGCGCAGCGCGAGGAAGGCATCCACGGCGCAGGCGGCGGCCTCCGCCTTGCGCTTCAGTTGAGGCGGCTTCTTGTCGTAGGCGTCCATGAGGGTGCGGTATTCCTCATGTTGGACGATGGCCGGCAACGTCTGCTGTTCGGGCGCCGGTGGCTGGGTTTTCTTCCTGTACCTGGCTTGTGCCGCAACCGAGAGGGCGGCCACCGGGATCATCCAGCCTGGGCCGCCGTTCATGTTTGATTTGACCGCGCCGGGGTACTTTCCGGCCTGGCAACGGTTGATGATGCTGCGACGGGTTACCCCCTCCAGGTCGGCGGCATCGATGACGGTAACCGTCTCTGGAACTTCCAACCTTTTGCCCTTCGAAGGTTGGAAGGCCGAAGCGCCATCGTCTTGCCGAATCGCTGATTTGGCGCGGCTTTCGGCGTGGTTGGAAGCGTCATTACCCGACACGCCCGGAACTTCCAACCTTTTTGGCGAAAGGTTGGAAGCTTCGACAGGGTGATTTCCAACCTTTTTGGGTTGGTTCGAGTTAGTCATCGATGATCCCATCCTTGATCCCCAACAAAACGGCGATCTTGTGGCTGTTCCCATAGCGGCATGGACCCGGTTTCCGTAATACATCCACCACCTGGTGCTGTTTGAAACCGTGTTTCTCGGCCCAGCCCTTTACCGTGATGCCTTTGCGGTAGAACTCTTCCTTCACCTGTTCGCGCGTCTTGAGTTGGCTCATCGTCATTTCCCCGTATAGGATGTAAATCCAAAGAAATTATTGGATACGATTGTGCCCAATGTCAAACAATGAACGAACAAAGGACTCCATAGGCGCCAGACTCAGGGAAGAGCGCCTCTATCAAGGACTTTCCCAGGATGCCTTTGCCAAGAAGCTAGGCGTTCACCGGCGCAGCCAGGGGAATTACGAATCTGGGGCGCGGGAACCAGACGCGGCCTATCTAGAAGCCGCATTCAGGTCCGGAGTGGATGTGGTCTACGTGCTGACGGGAGAGCGCACCGACTATTGGCATCGCGCCCTGATCCATATCGTTGACCTCGTGCTCGATGAACTCGATTTGACCTCTAGAGATTCGGAGTTCAGGGAGCTATGGAAGCGAGGCTACGAAGCGCACCTGGCGCGCGTTCGAGGGGGAGACCACAAGCCTGGAGAGGAGGCCGATCAGGCGCTACTGGTCTTTCTCAGGCAAAGCCCGAGGGTCTTGGATAACCGGGTTCTGTCCAGTGTCATCGAGCACCTTGAATTTGTGGCAGAGACAAAGGGCTTGCATCTGACACATGAGGCCAAGGCCCAGGCCATCCTTAGGCTCTATCGAGAATCGAAGGCCCAGGGCAGCGGCCCCAGCCTCAAGAACATCATGGCAGCCCTTGAGCCATGACGGGACATACTTTCACCATCCGAAACATGGTTTTACCGATGGGTAGAGAGTGCCCGATGGAAAATTGATTTGAGACATTTTCCCGTGCGCCTGATGTCTCATACCTATTTTCCTTAACGCTCATTCTTACCCGGTTGTCTCAAACCTCTCTGTCGGATAGATTTCCCGGAAAGCGCCGTAAATGCAGGGTATTTCCCGGCTTGATGGCTACCCCCTTATGTCTCAAACCTATCTTCCCCCCTCAAGCCGGGCATAGTGGCCGGTGGCAATGTGGTCGGCGCCCAGGCCCAGGGCGTAATCCAGGAAGGCCTTGAACTTGATCTCGGCGTTGCACAGCACGTCCGGGTTGGGCGTGCGGCCGGCCTGGTACTCCGCCAGGAAGTAGGCGAACACCCGGTCCTGGTATTCCCGGCTGAAGTTGACCAGTTCCACGTCGATGGCCAGCACGTCGGCGATGGCCAGCACGTCCTGGAAGTCCTGGCGGATGGGGCAGTCCTCCTCCAGGTCGTCCGCCTCCCAGTTCTTCATGAACACGCCCACCACTTCATGGCCCTGCTGTTTGAGCAGCCAGGCGGTGACGGCGGAATCCACCCCGCCGGACAGGCCGACGACGATGCGGCTCATGTTCCCGTATCCGCGAAATCCGTCAGCAGGTCGATGGGGTAGCGGCGCCCGGCCAGGTAATCCTCCATGCAGCGAATGAGCAGCGGGCTGCGGTGCCGGTGGCTGGTGGCCCGGATATCCTCCGGCGTCATCCACACCGCGCGCAGGATGCCGTGGTCCAGACTCGCGGTGGGATCGAAGCCGGTGATAACCCCGGTGAAGGCGAAGCGCAGGTAGGTCCGGTTGCGCCGCTTGGGATGACGCCAGCGGTAGACGCCCACCAGGGCCTCGGGCTCGAAGTGGTGGGCGGTCTCCTCGAAGCACTCGCGGATCACGGCCTGGACCAGGGATTCCCCCTCGTCCAGATGGCCGGCGGGCTGGTTGAACAGGATGCCGTCGTCGGTTTTTTCCTCGACGAGCAGGAACTTGCCGTCCTGCTCGACGATGGCGGCCACCACCACGTGGGGTTTCCAGTTGTCGCTCATGTTCGGGCACTCCCTGTCATGAATGTTCAGGCCTTGACCAGGGTCCAGACGCCGATGGCGATAAAGCCCGCGCCGGCGATGTAGTGCAGCTGCTTTTCGCTGACGTATTCGCTCAGGATGCCGCCCGCCAGCACACCCAGGGCGGAGGTGGCCACCAGGGCCAGGGAAGCGCCGAAGAACACCAGCCACTTGCTCACCTCCTTGTCGGCGGCGAACAGCATGGTGGCGAGCTGGGTCTTGTCGCCCAGTTCGGCGATGAACACGGTGGCGAAAACGGTGAGCAGCAGTTTGTAGTCCATGGCTTTTTCTCAGGGTTAAATCGGTTTGCCCCACAGGTCGTAGTCGTCGGAGCGGGTGATGCGCACCTTGACCAGATCCCCGGGCTTGAGGCCCCGGCCCTGGGCGATGTGGACCACGCCGTCGATCTCCGGCGCGTCGGCATAGCTGCGGGCGACGGCGCGCCCGCCCCCGGCCTCGTCCACCAGCACGGTCATTTCCCGGCCGATCCTGGCTTTCAGCCGGGCGGCGCTGATGTCGGCCTGGACATCCATGAACCTTGCCAGGCGGTCCTGCTGGATGTCTTCGTCCACCGGGTCCGGCAAAGCGTTGGCCGCGGCCCCGTCCACCGGCGAGTAGGCGAAGGCGCCGACCCGGTCCAACTGGGCGGCCTGGAGAAAATCGAGCAACTCGTCGAAATCGGCCTCGGTCTCGCCCGGGAAGCCGACGATGAAGGTGCTGCGGATCGCCAGGTCCGGGCAGATCTCACGCCATTTCTCGATGCGGCGCAGGGTGTTCTCGGCATGGGCCGGGCGCTTCATGGCCTTGAGGATGCGGTGGCTGGCGTGCTGGAACGGCACGTCCAGGTAAGGCAGTACCTTGCCCTCGGCCATGAGCGGGATGACGTCGTCCACGCTGGGATAGGGATAGACGTAATGCAGGCGTACCCAGACGCCCAGCCTGGCCAGTTCCTGGACCAGTTCCAGCATGCGGGTCTTGATGGGCCGGCCCTTGTGAAACCCGAGGCGATACTTCAAGTCAACGCCGTAAGCGCTTGTATCCTGTGAGATAACCAGCAGCTCCTTGACGCCCGCGTTGACCAGGGCCTCGGCCTCGGCGAGCACGTCGCCGATGGGCCGGGACACCAGGTCGCCGCGCAGGGACGGGATGATGCAGAAGGTGCAGCGGTGGTTGCAGCCCTCGGAAATCTTCAGGTAGGCGTAGTGGCGCGGGGTCAGTTTCAGGCCGCCGGGCGGGATCAGGTCCTGGTAGGGGTCGTGGGGCTTGGGCAGGTGGGTGTGGACCGCGCTCATGACCGCTTCCGTGGCATGGGGACCGGTGACCGCCAGCACCTGCGGGTGGGCGTCCATGATCACCGATTCCCGGGCGCCCAGGCAGCCGGTGACGACGACCTTGCCGTTTTCGCGCAGGGCTTCGCCGATGGCGTCCAGGCTCTCCTCCACGGCGGCGTCGATGAAGCCGCAGGTGTTCACCACCACCATGTCCGCGTCCTGGTAGGTGGGGACGATGAGATAGCCCTCTGCCCGCAACTGGGTCAGGATGCGCTCGGAGTCGTAGGCGTTCTTCGGGCAGCCGAGGGAGACGAAGCCGATCTTGGGCAGGCTGGACATGGGTCGGGAAAATCCTCAGAGGGGTTTGCGGCCGCGCGCCTGGAAGGCGGCGTAGCGGAAGATGGCGTCCGGATTGTCGGCGAGGGTGGCGAAATCGGCCTTGAGCGCGGCGATGTCGCCGGCGTCGATGCGACCATGCGCTTCCAGTTGGGTAGCACCGCTGAGCAGCAGGGCCTGCCAGAAATCCAGGAAGGCCCAGCGCGCCGCCCGGTCCCGGGTGCGGCCGTCCAGTTGCGGCGACGCCTCGTGGAATTCGATGTCCGTGAAACCGGCCGCGTCCAGCAGGGCCGCCAGGCGGATGCCCACGTCCGGGTCGCCGCCCAGTTCCCGCTGCAAGGCATTAAAGGCGCGCCACCAGCGCGCCAGGCCGGGCATGGGCGGGTCGGTGTAGAGACCGCTATTGAAGACCTCGGTGCAATACATCACGCCGCCGGGCCTGAGCACCCGCGAGGCTTCCCTGAGCAGGGCGTCATGGCTGTCCAGGTGTTCCAGGACCCAGACGGTGTAGGCCGCGTCGAAACTGGCGTCAGGAAACGGCAGCCGGAAGGCGGAAGCCTGCGTCAGACCGACCCGGCCTGCGGCTAGGGGCTCGGCCAGCAGGCGCCGGGCCTGATCGAGTTGCCGGGGCGATATGTCGACGCCGGTGAGGCGGCAGCCGGGGAAACGCCGCGACAGCACGCACAACTGGGCACCCACGCCGCAGCCCAGTTCCAGCACCGAACCACGGCCAGACAGGTCCATGCCGGGCAGGACCCAGGGTGCCAGGAACTCGCCCTGGCGCACCAGGCGCGCCTGCTCGGCGGGCTCATAGGAATGGATGTAGCGTTCCGGAGTCGTCATGAGGGTTCGCTCAGATCCCCAACCCAGGGTTGTCGAGGACACATTCCATCGCCATGCTTGGCGCCCGCACGAATCGAATGCCTTTCATATGTATCTCGTCGCCATCGGCTACGCCTACGTGGTCTTCCTCATGGCCCTGACCTCCGGCAGCCTGCTTTCCGGTCTGTTCATCGCCGGGTTCCTGGGTGTGCTGCCCCTGTGGGTCTTCATTCGCTTCACGTCGCGCCGACGGCCCCGCCGATCAGTGGCCGTGGACGGTAATGGCGTCGTGCCCGCCCATCCAGCCCTCGGCGAGACCGGCCGCCGCCCAGACAGTGAGCACGCCAAGCCCGATCAATAGCGCCTGCTGGGCGGTATGGCCCAGCTCGGCGCGCTTGTGCAGGCCTGGGATCAGGTCCGCCACCGCCACGTAGATCATGCCGGAGGCAGCCACGGCGAGCATGTAGGGCAGCACTTCATGGAGCGGGGCGAGCAGGAAATACCCCAGCAGGGCACCCAGCAGCATGGCCGCGCTGGACAGCAGGTTGAGCATCAGGGCCTTGCCCTTGCTGTAGCCGGAATGGAGCAGGATGAGGAAGTCGCCCAGTTCCTGGGGCACTTCGTGGGCGGCGATGGCGAAGGCGGTGACCACGCCCAGCTTCACGTCCACCAGGAAGGCGGCGGCGATCATCACGCCGTCGACGAAGTTGTGCACCGTGTCGCCCACGGTGATCATCAGCCCGGAGCGCCCATGGTCATGGGCGGGTTCCTCGGCATGGTGCACCTCGCAGTGCTCGGTATGGCAGTGGCGCCAGAGCACCAGCTTTTCCAGGATGAAGAAACCGAAGATGCCGGCCAGGACGGCGCCGCTCACTGCCTCGAAGCTGCCGGCGTGCTCCATGGCATGGGGCAGGATTTCCAGGAAAGCCGCGCCGAGCAGGGCGCCGATGGCGTAGCTGACCATGACCGGCACCCATTCGGCCTTCATTTTCAGCGCCACGGTGGCGAGCAGCACGGACAACAGGCCGCCGGCGGCACTGGCGAGGAGGATGGCGGCGAGCAGGCTCATGGAAGGCGCATTCAGCAAAACATTGATTCTAGCCGTTTCGATTCGATCCCTCGAACCAGATCAGGCTGCCCATGCGCCCGGTCTGGCCGTCACGCCGGTAGGAAAAGAAGCGGCCGGAGTCCCTGAAGGTGCAGGCACCGCCGCCATACACGCGTTCCACGCCGACGGCCGCCAGCCGGATGCGCGCCAGCATGTAGATGTCCGCCAGCCATTTGCGCGGGCTCTCGTCCAGGGTGCCGGGCAAGGCGGGGCGGAAGGCGATGCCGGCCATGGCGTGTCGATCGACGAAGGCTTCTCGCACTTCCGGCCCCACCTCGAAGCTGGCCGGGCCGATGGCCGGGCCGAGCCAGGCCAGGATGCGATCCGGCGCCACGCCCATGGCCTTCACCGTTTCTTCCAGCACGCCGCCTGCCAAGCCGCGCCAGCCGGCGTGGGTGGCGGCGACCACGGTTCCGGCTTCGTCGCAGAAGAGGACTGGCAGGCAGTCGGCGGTGAGCACGGCGCAGACCTGGCCCGGCTGGCGAGTGAAACTGGCGTCGGCTTCGGGCGCGACTTCACCCGTATGGAAAGGGGAAGCCAGGGGGGACTGGGCGACATCGCCCGTTTCGCCTTGAGATGAATCCCCAATGCGATGAAGAGGAAGTGCAAGCTCGATCACACGGCTGCCGTGCACCTGGTTCAGCCAGAGAGGCTCCGCCGGCAGGGACGCGCGCAGGATGCGCCGGTTCTCGGCCACGGCCGCCGGATCGTCGCCCACGTGACCGGCCGGGTTGAAACTGTCGAACGGGGCGCGGCTAACCCCACCGGCGCGGGTAGTCGTCAGCGCCCGAACGTGGGCCGGGGCCGGCCAGTCGGGAACGATCCAGTCAGGATGCATCGCTTGCCTCCAGAATTTGCAGGAGTTCGGTGAAATCCCTCGGCGGCGGGGCTTCCCACTCCATGAATTCGCCGGTGACGGGGTGGGTCAGGCCCAGGCGCACGGCATGCAGGGCCTGGCGCCCGAAGGGGATGGGCGAGCCCGGCAGGCGTCCGCGGTACACCGGATCGCCCAGCAACGGGTGGCCCAGATGGGTGAGGTGCACCCGGATCTGGTGCGTGCGCCCGGTGGCCAGGCGGCATTCCAGCCAGGCGGCGCGGGGGAACTGGCGCAGCACCTTCCAGTGGGTCAGTGCGGGCTTGGCGCCGGCGTGATCCTC
>WBZL01001485.1_pt1 | contig 24619 bp, 26 predicted proteins | sample 5204291 | NCBI WGS metagenome assembly WBZL01 (sample SAMN12344345, study PRJNA552823) | activated sludge metagenome | biome: Activated sludge suspended growth; feature: Nitrification reactor; material: Wastewater; isolation source: activated sludge from nitrification reactor of wastewater...
CAAAGCCCGCTGCCGTACTTGCTGGTGTCGAGCTTAGTCAATCCGTCATTTGCGTTTTGACCCATCAGTTCGGTGAGTGCTCCTGCCTGGCTGGAGTTGCAGGCGGCTGGGTTCTTGGCGCAGGTGAGGGTCAGAGCACGGGAGGCAGCGTCGGCACCATTTTGTAGTTGGCGCCGCTCCCACAGGGCTTTGCCCACATCTGCAGACAGGGCCAGGGTGCTCAACACGATGCCACCCGCAAAGAGGATCACGATGATGGTGGCTACTGCGCCACGCTCATTGCGACGGCTGGGCTCATTGCGACGGCTGGGAGTTAGCTTGATTTGGCGCATCAGCTGCACCTCATGACGGCCTGGGAGGAGAAGCTATTGGGCAGGGCGCTGTCTGCATTGAACATCCGCAGGGCTGGCCCCAGGATCACCCAGTTGAAGGGTGTTGAGCTGGTCACCGTGGTCGAGCTGCCCGCGCCGCCACACATGGTGGCATTGGTGGTGACGGTGATTGCCGGTGCAGCAGCAGATGCACGAGTGCGTACGTCGGACAGGGTCGCCTCATTGATGATCGCCGTCCGTGCGCCTTCGCGGGAGGCATTGGTCAACATGACCTCGGTGTACATCGCGCGACCGAAGTCGACGATCCCGCCGATCAGCAAGATCAACACCGGCAGGATCAACGCAAACTCGACTGCGGCGGCGCCGCTGTCATTGCGCTTGGGTCCCATGGTGTTTCCTGACTGTGCCGGGGTGGAAGTGCTTGGGCGGAATGTGTGTGGGTTGAGAGTGTTCGGGGTGAAAGTGCCTAGATGTGCGTAGTGGGGGGCTGTGAGCCAATGCCCATCAGCCCCCCACTAGGCGCTCGATCAGCCTGCGCCGCCACCTGCGGGGACGCTGCCGGCGACATCTTCGAAGATGCCATTGAGGTTGCCACCCAAGAGGGTGACTGCGGCGATGATCACGGCTGCGATCAGGGCGATCATCAAGCCGTACTCGACGGCGGTGGCTCCGGCCTCATTGCGGAGCATCTGGAGACGAACGTAGAGCTTGGTCATGGGTCTTGCCTTCCGTGGTTGTTTGGAGATCTGGGGGAGAGCTCCGCTGTTACTAAAAAGAGTACCTTCTGTCCTATTTTGTGCAAGTTGTTTCCGAAAAAAAGTGAAATATTACTTTGGTGTGGCATGTCGGAAGGATTGGCGATGCCAGATCCCTGCTTAGATTCGCGGTCTGGGTCAGCGCGATCTCAGGGCTGTGGCGAGTCTCGCCAAAGCCTCCCCGAGTAACTCTTCGCGCTTGCAAAAGGCCCAGCGCACGAAGGGCGAGCCAGCGTCAACCTCGGCAAAGAAGCCTTGACTCGGGATCGCAACTACCCGAGCGTGCTCGGCGATCCATCGGCAGAAGTCAACGCCATTCGCAAACTCCAGTGACCGCACATCGGTGTTCACGAAGTAGGTGCCCTGGGTTTCGAATACCTCCAGACCCAGTTCGCGCAGGCCGGTCGACAGCAGGTCTCGCTTGTGTTGCAGGGAATAGCGCAATCGTTGGTGGAAGCTCTCTTCATTGTTGAGCGCATGCGCAATCGCTGGCTGGAATGGCGCGCCTGACGAATAGGACAGCCAGTTCTTGGCCCCCTCAACCGCATCGACCAACGAGGCCGAGCCTGTTGCCCAACCGATCTTCCAGCCAGTCAGGGAAAAGCTCTTGCCTGCACTTGAGATCGTGATTGTGCGCTCAGCCATCCCAGGCAAGGTGGCAAGAGGGATGTGTGTGTGATCGTCGAAGGTCAGGTGCTCGTAGACCTCATCGCTAACCACGATCAGGTCGTGCCGGATGGCCAACTCCGCGATCCCAGCCAACTCCGCCCGACTGAACACCCGGCCCGTCGGATTGTGCGGACTATTGCACAAGAGCACTTTGGTTGCCGGGGTGATCACTTGCTCCAGCGCCTCTAGGTCAACAGTGAAGTCAGGTGCTCTCAAGGTGATTGATCGGCGTACGCCGCCCGCGAACGCGATCATGGCTGGATAGCTGTCATAGGCGGGGTCGATGGTGACCACCTCATCGCCAGGGTCAACCAGAGCCAGGATTGAAGCCGCAATCGCCTCGGTGGCCCCGGTTGTGACCACGACCTGATCCGTGCCCAATTCCTGTCCGTAGTGCCTGGCTTGGTGTGCTCGAATCGCCTCGATCAGGACAGGGTTTCCATGACCGGGCGGATATTGGTTTAGGCCACCGCGCATTGCCTGCGCCGCAACCTCGATCACGCTGTTGGGGCCGGACTCGTCAGGGAAGCCTTGGCCCAGGTTGATCGAGTTGGTATGGGTGGCCAGAGCTGACATTTCAGCGAAGATGGTTGACCCGTAGCCGGACAAACGCATTGCTGCCGCTCTGTGCTGATGGTTCATCCCCGCATTATCGCGCCCTGTCTTGCCTGCTTCTGTGACAATGGCCAGATGGCCGAACCCAAGCGAAGTAGGTCGCTGCTCTGGTGGGTGGGGATCTTGCTGATCCTCGCCGGAGTCGGCCTGCTCGCTTGGGTTGGCTGGCAGTTCTACGGCACCAACTGGGTGGCGAAGGGGAAGCAGCGAGAGGCCGTCACCTCCTTGGAGCGAAGTTGGCAACAGGCCAGCGACCCGAAGCAATTGCGTCCGAAGAATGTCGCGATCGGCAATCCTTCTGCGCTGATCCGGATCCCGAAGTTTGGTGCCGACTATGTGATGCCGGTCTTTGAAGGTGTCGGCGATGACGTCTTGGCCAAGGGTTATGGCCATTTCGCGGGCGAGGGGAGCGCCAACCCAGGCCAAGTCGGCAACTATGCCTTGGCAGCCCATCGGGTCACCCACGGCGAGCCACTGCGGCGGATGCCGATCCTGCGTCCCGGAGACGAGGTCATCGTGGAGACAGTCGACAAGATCTTCAGCTATCAACTCGACACCAACCCAAATGATCTGATCGTGCCCTTCACTGAAGGCTGGGTGGTTGACCCGGTGCCCAAGAACCCAAAGCCAGGTGGAGTGGGGCCAGCCCCTGGCCACGACCGGCTGATCACCTTGACCACCTGCTCGGAGCTCTTCCACACCGATGGACGCATGGTCGCCTTCGGTCATCTGGTGTCTGCCAAGACCAAATAGGCTCGCCGCCGAAGTTGTCACAACCCAAGCCGGGTCAGGTTGGGCCAGCTGCGACTCTAGGATGTGGGCGTGACTTCAGATCCTGACTTGGCCCGTGACGTCGATGCCTGCTGCCGCTTGACCGGTGAGTTCACGCTACGAAGCGGGCAGGTGGCTACCGAATACTTCGACAAATATCTCTTCGAAGCTGACCCGGGCCTGCTGGCTCGCGTGGTTGAGCAGATGATCGGCCTGGTGCCAGAGGGCACCGAGTTGCTGGGTGGTCTGGAGCTGGGCGGCGTGCCAATCGCAACCGTGCTGTCTGCGCGCACGTCGTTGCCGGCGCTCTTCGTGCGCAAGCAGGCGAAGACCTACGGCACCTGCAAACTCGCGGAAGGTCAGTCAGTGGCCGGCAGAAGAGTCACCTTGGTCGAAGACGTGATCACCACAGGTGGTGCCGTGCGGGATGCGACCTCTGCCCTGAGGGCTGAAGGAGCCATCGTCGAGACAGTGATCTGTGCGATCGATCGCAGCCCCGAGGGTGAGAATCCGTTGGCTGACGTCGGCCTTGAGGTGCGGCCGGTGTTGACCAAAGCCATGCTTGATCAAGCCAGAGGCTGATTTGCCTCAGCTGTTGGCTTGATTTTCACGACGGTGCCGCAACCATTCGATGGCTACCGGCACCAGGGACAGGGCGACGATGAGGATGATCACGATGTCGATCTTGTCTCCCAGCCAAGGGAAGGCCGTGCCGAGGAAATAGCCCGCCAGGGTGACCGAGGAGACCCACAACACCGCGCCGACGGCACTGTAGGTGACGAATTTGGTGCGGGTCATCTCCGAGACGCCTGCGATCACCGTGACGAAGGTGCGCACGATTGGCACGAAGCGACCGATGATCAACGCCGGCGCACCGTGCTTTTCGAAGAACTCGTGTGACTTCACGAAGTATTCCTTCTTGATGATCCTGCCCTCGTGTCGCAGGATCGGGGGGCCGAGCTTGCGGCCGATCTCATAGCCCATCACATTGCCCAGCAAGGCCGCAGTGATGAAGGAGAGCAGGACCACCACGATGTCAACGACTTCTCCTCGGCCGGTGATCTCCAAGGCACCCGAGGCCACGAACAGGCCGATCGCAAAAAGGAGGCTGTCGCCGGGGAGGATCGGGAAGAACAACCCACACTCCACCACGACGATGGCCAGGCTGACCCAGAAGAAGGCGGTGCCGTAGTGGTCGAGGAGCCACTGCGGATCCATCCAGTCAAGGCCGAAGAGAAGAGGATGCCAGAAGTTCACGCCGCAGAGCCTACTGTGCTGCACCACGCGCTGGCTCATGCCCGATGGCAGTGGGCTAGCGTGAAGATGAGGCAATCGAGGAGGAGATCGTGATGAGTCAAGACGCAAGGTCCGTCTTCGTGACCGGCGCCGGTGGCGGGTTGGGTACGGCGGTGTGCCAGCGATTCGCCAGTGAAGGGTGGACGGTCTTCGCGGCCGACCTCAAGCCACCTCCAGCAACAGATCAGATCGTGCCGATCGAGGTCGATGTCACCGATAGCGATTCGGTTGAAGCTGCCATGGCACAAGTCGATGCGCAGTCTCCCGATGGTTTGGATGCTCTGGTCGCGATGGCCGGCCTGATGAGTGTTGGGGCTTTGGCGGAGATGCCTGATGACAAGTTGCAACGAGTCGTCAATGTCAACGTGATGGGCACTCACCGGGTGGTGCGGGCTGGCTTCGAGCGACTACGCAAGAAGACCGGTCGGGTGATCCTGATCAGTTCAGAGACCGGCTGGCAGACCACGATGCCCTTCAACGGCGCCTACGCGATGACCAAACACGCAGTGGAGTCATATGGTGACGCGCTGCGCAGGGAGTTGGCCATGTTGGGGATGAAGGTCTCGATCGTGCAGCCGGGGCCCTTCCGCACCAATATGACCGAGTCGATCGGCAAGGAGTTCAAGTCCGCCACGATCACCGGCTCGCCCTTTGAGAAGTTGGGTGCGAAGTTCGGTCCAACCGCGGCCAAGGAGCACGGCAAGGCCCACGACCCCGCGATCTTGGCCCAGGTCATCTACGATGCCGCGACCAACGCCCGGCCCAAGGTGCGCTATCCGATCAAGAACGACCCCACTCGATCGATGCTGAGCAAGCTGCCGACGGTGGTGGTCGACAAACTCCTGGCCCAACTGTTGCGTTGAGCGAGCATCAAGACCAACCCGACTCCGGTGAGCGGGCGCCATACGACCCGATGCCCTACGGTCCGACCGAAGTGGGTCTGGGTCCGTGGGAGGGCCCTTGGCCCCAGGGCCAGGAGTACGACGAGCAACTCCTGCGTGACGGAGACCGCCGCAATGTGGTCGACCGCTATCGCTATTGGTCGATGGAGGCGATCATCGCCGACCTCGACACCAGGCGTCACGACTTCCATGTGGCCATCGAAAACTGGCAACATGACTTCAATATCGGCACCATCGTGCGCTCTGCCAATGCCTTCATGGCCAAGGAGGTGCACATCGTGGGCAACCGCCGGTGGAACCGCCGCGGGGCCATGGTGACCGATCGCTATCAGCATGTTCGTCACCACGAGACGGCTGCTGGCCTTGCCGACTACCTGCACTCGATCGGCGTACGCCTGCTCGGCATCGACAATCTGCCGGGCAGTGAGCATCTGGAGACCATGGACTTGCCCCGCAGGGTTTGCTTCCTGTTTGGTCAAGAGGGCCCGGGGCTATCACCAGCAGCCAGACAAGCCTGTGATGGCACCTTCTCGATTGCGCAGTTCGGCTCGACGCGGTCGATCAATGCCTCTGCGGCTGGCGCGATCGCGATGCACACGTGGATCGTCAAGTACGCCGATCTGAGTCACGACGAAGTGTGGCGGGGCTAAGGTGTTGCGGGGCTGAGGTGCTTGGGCGTCTCGAAGAACAACACCGCCACGAGACCAATCAGCATCACTCCAGCGCACAGCCACATCGAGGTCGCCATGGCGTGGGCGAATGGGTCCAGGATGGACTCAGGCAATTTGGCTACCTGCCCACTTGCATTGGCCTTGAAGTCGATGCCTGCGGCGCCGAGGCGATCATCCATGAGTACGGCGATCGCCGCCGACCCGACCACTGCCCCGACCTGCCGGGTGGCGTTGTAGACGCCGGCGCCGGCGCCGGCCTGGTGCAGGGGGAGGTTGCGATTGGCTGTCGTACTCGTTGGGGCCCAGACAAAAGCTGACCCCAGGCCGAGCAGTGCGAGCGGGAGCACCAGTTGCCAGGTCTCGGCTTCAGGCGTCATCACCTGGATCTGCCAGATGAATGACATGGCCACGGTGGCATAGCCAAAACTGGCGAGGAGCCGCGGATGGAAGCGGTCGGTCCACTTGCCGACTGGATTGGCCAAGACTGTGGAGACCAAGGCCATCGGAGCGAACAGCAGGGCCGCCTCGGTGGGGGTCATCCCGCGCACGAGTTGGGCATAGAGCATGAACGGGAAGCCCAGCGCGGTGATCGCCAAGCTCATCGTGGAGATGGCGACATTGGCGAGGCTGAAGTTGCGATCCTTGAACAAGCTCAGTGGCAGGAGTGGCTCGAGTGGGTTGCGGGACTGCCACACCAAGAAGACAGTCAGCAAGAGCAGGCCGAAGATGATCAGTCCCCAGACCGAGATCGGGCCAGCGATGGTGCCCCAGTCGTACTGGTGGCCCTCTTGGATGCCGAAGACCAGACAAAACAGGCCAGTGCCCGACAGCACCACGCCGAGCCAGTCGAGCTTGTGTGGATGAGTGCCCAGGTGGGGCACCAAGCGCATGGCCAGCACGAATCCGACCACGCCAACTGGCACATTGATGAAGAAGATCCATTCCCAGCCCATGCTGTCGACGAGCACCCCACCCAGGATGGGCCCGACGAGAGTGGCCACACCTGCGGTGGCGCCCCACAGGGACATGGCGCGACCGCGTCGCTCGGCCGGGAAGATCCTGGTGATGATCGCCATTGTCTGCGGGGTCATCATCGAAGCGCCGAAGCCCTGGGCGACTCGGGCCAGGATCAACATCTCGATGGACTGGGTGAAGCCGCACCACAGTGACGCGAAGGTGAAGATGGTCAGGCCGAGCAGGTAGAGCCCACGTTGCCCAAAATGGTCACCGAGCCTCCCGGTGATCAGGATCGGCACGGCATAGGCAAGCAGATAGGCACTGGTCACCCAGACAACGGAATTGACGTCGGCGTGCAGGTCTTCCACGATCGCAGGCGTGGCCACGGTGACGATGGTCGAGTCGACCAGGATCATGAAGAAGCCAAGGCAAAGTGCAAACAACGCCGGCCAGGGATTGAGCTCGGTGCTCGTGGGCTCGCCTGAGCTGCTCGGGGAGGTGTGGGCCATGGTGCAATGAAAGCACTGCCCTCGCCTTTTTGACCTGGCCCGGGTTGCGACTAGGCTGGCCGCAGCCTTAGTGAGACGTCAGACCCGCACCCGTTGAGGAGAGATCCAATGCCTATTGCAACTCCTGAGAAGTACGCCGAGATGCTCGACACCGCGAAGGCGAAGTCCTTTGCCTTCCCGGCTATCAATGTCACCTCTTCGCAGACGCTCAACGCGGCCCTGAAGGGCTTCGCCGATGCCGGCGCTGACGGCATCATCCAGGTCTCCACGGGTGGGGCTGAGTATTTCTCTGGGCAAGGGGTCAAGGAGATGGTGGCCGGATCGGAGGCCTTCGCTGCCTTTGCTCGTGAGGTCGCCAAGAAATATCCGATCAACGTGGCCCTGCACACCGATCACTGCCCCAAGGACAAACTCGACACCTTTGTGCGGCCACTGATCGACATTTCCGCGGCCCGGGTCAAGCAGGGACTGGAGCCGCTCTTCCAGTCACACATGTGGGACGGATCCGCGGTTCCCCTCGACGAAAACCTGCAGATCGCCCAGGAACTCCTGGAGAAGTGCGCTGCCGCCAGGATCATCCTCGAGGTCGAGATCGGTGTGGTCGGTGGCGAGGAGGACGGCATCGTCGGGGCCATCGATGAGAAGCTCTACACCACTCCAGAAGACGCGCTGAAGACGGTCGCGGCTCTGGGGCTCGGGGAGAAGGGCCGCTACATGACCGCCCTGACCTTCGGCAATGTCCATGGTGTCTACAAGCCGGGCAATGTGAAGCTGCGCCCGGAGATCCTCAAGGCTGCTCAGGAGGCAATCGTGGCCAAATATGGTGACGCCTCCGGACAACGTCCGATGGATCTCGTCTTCCACGGCGGCTCGGGCTCCACCGAGCAGGAGATCTCCGACGCGGTGGACTTCGGTGTGGTGAAGATGAATGTCGACACCGACACCCAATATGCCTTCACCCGTCCGGTGGCCGCGCACATGTTCAACAACTACGACGGAGTGCTCAAGGTCGACGGCGAAGTCGGCAACAAGAAGGTCTATGACCCGCGCTCGTGGGGCAAGGCCGGCGAAAATGCCATGACCGCTCGGGTGGTCGAGGCCTGCGAAAACCTGCGCAGCAGCGGTCACTCTGTCGGCTGATTTGGTCGGCTGATTCAACTCAGCTGATGCCGTGCACGCCGGGGCTGTTGCCCCCGGTTTCGGTGTTGGGGACGGTGGGCTTGCCATTGCCGTCCCCGCACTGCCAGGCGTCACCCTTCTCGCGGGCGTAGGTCACGAAGTCGCTGTTGATATAGCGCGTGGTGTCACCGGCGTACAGGTAGCCACGCCACATGAAGCCCACCCAGGCGCCGGTGGCGAACCAGCCACCGTCGTTGTTGTTGATGTGGTCGGAGTTGATCCCGGCGTAGTAGCGGTATTTCGCCGAATTGATGCCTGTCGCGCCAGAACCGCCGGCGGTGTAGGTGGTTGAGCCGTTTTGCTTGTTGCTCTGTTTGAACTCCGCCCAGACCCCGGTGCTCGGGTTCTGGCGCATGATCACGAAGCGATAGATCGAATAGGTGCCGGTCCACTGCTGGCTGTCATCCTCAAGTGCGGTGGGCCAACCGAAGCCAAGATCGCCGTAGGCATTGAAGGCGCCGGAGTTGCGACAGATCGGTCGTGATGCCGGATTGGTCAGTGGTGGCGCGGTGACGGTGTATTTCAACACCGGGAAGCTCCCCGTGAAGGCAGATCTCCAAGTGGCTGCGCTGGGAGACCGGAAACCCGCCTTGACTCTCAAGCCAACATTGCGGCCCGCGCTGGCCAACACCAGGTCACGACGGCCGGTGTAGGTGCCGGTGTTGAACTTCGAGGTGACTCGCGGGCACACCAGCTTGGACCCCGCCGGCGCAGTGTTGCCGCCGGTGACAGCGGTGTAACCCCGAGTGGTCGAGTAGTTGTTGCTGGCCGCGAGGTTGCCGACAGCATTGGTGCCGAAGGTCCAGGCGGCCGGGGTCTGGATCCCGGTGCTGCAGTCGGTGCTGCTGGTGCTGGTGGTGACATCGACCAGAGAATCGGTGAACAGATGATTGTCGCTGGTGCTCGCGGTGGCCGAGGAGTCACTGGTGTTCTTCATCAGGAAGGCATCGAAGGAGTAGATGTCAAGATTTCCGTTGATCCGATCCGAGGTCAGGGAGACCTTCAGGCCCGGGGTCGAAGTGGCCGGATTAAGGTCGGTGTCCCCGACGTGGAGAGTCGGGGTGATGCTGGCCGCGACCGCCGACTGTTCGAACCGGGCGCTCTTGGTGGCTGGGGGCGTGTACGACGTGCCCTCGGTCCACCCGCCCAAAGTGGCGGGGGTGGCCAGGGTGAGGCCGAGCCCGGCAACCAGAGCGGCCACCGCCAGCAGGGAGAGGGTCTTGCGCATCAGTGAATCTTCTCCCTGATGGACCCGTGGGGTCTGGAGAATGGCTCAGATTGTTCGCGGCGATTGACGCTGAGGGCCATGATGCCCAGATAGATCAGGAAGGCGCTCAGGCTGATCAGGATCACCGACTGGTTGAGGCTCAGCGGGGCTCCGGTCTGGGGTAGCTTCCCGGGCCGGTGGTGGGGCTTCTTGTCGGGCCAGGTGCCCGCGGGTGCCTCCACATGGGGACCAGCGGCGCAGACTTCGTTGCCCTCATGGGGTTGGAGCGCGGAGCCCCGGACGGTCACTGGAATCCGGATCTGCTGCAGCCGCATCTCGTTGCCTGCCGACCAGGGCAGTGACACCGAGGTCACGACCTTGCGTTTGCCGCCCCTGGGCACTTGCCGGGTCACGATATTGACGCAGCCACCGCCCAGGTTGGCCTCGGACCTGGCCAACAACATGCCGTCATCGGTGTGATCCTCGACCAGCAGTCGCAATTGGGCGCTCTCGGGGGGAGTGGAGACCGTCGGATCGGTCAGGGAAATGTCAGCCAGGATCTGGAAGAAGGCGGAGTTGGCACTGCCATTGCTGATCCAGAAGCTGTCGGTGATGGTGTCCCCGGGCACGATCCGACTCACCCCCGGGAAGAGGGTGGGTGCGGTGGCGCTCCAGGAGGAACCATCGGTGGAGAAGTTGATCTGATCTGCGGCCTGGGCAGGAGCGTCCCACCCGATCATCGCCAAGGAAAACAGCAGGCCCATTGCCCAGATGGTCAAACGGGTGAACATCACTGATCGATCTCCTCTCGGGGCCGTCGGCGTAGCAGCCGAGGGGCCCCCAACAGTTGGTGACCGGCATAGAGGAACAGCGCTCCGGAGATGATCCAGATGCCCTTGTCCTTCTGGTCCTGGGGGAGTGACCGGGCGGCATAGCCGATCCACGGCACCCAGTACTTCGCGTGACCCCGCACCTGCTTGGCAGTGAGCTCCCAGGGGTCCTCGGCATTGTTGGCATCGCCCTTGGTGCGGAGCCTGACGGTGCCATCGGGGTCGGTCGTCTTGGACACGATCCGATGGGTGACGGTCAACCCGGAGTCGGGCTCGGGCAGGAAGGTGATGATCTGTCCGGGCTCGAGTCGGGACAGTTCGGCATTGCCGTGGACTCGTTCTACGATCACCTGGCTGCCGATCGGGATGGTCGGGGTCATCGAACCGGTGAGCACGGTCAGGGGCACCCAGCCCATCGCCTTGGGAATGATCACCACGGCAACCAGGGCCAGGCCCGCGATCGTGATGAACGCCCAGGAGAGCCAGGTGACCAACCGCGACCAACGGTTGGGGAGGGGGTGGAATCCAAGCTCCCGGGGTGCTGGATTGCTGGTCTCAGTCAGAGTCTTCATCTGCCGTCAGCCCCGATCAGACCTGGGCCAGCGTGACATTGAGAGCCCCGAAGGTGACGGTCTTGTGCATCAACTTCGCCAGCCAGTCGGCGCCGGCATTGTTTGGTGGCACAGCCATCGACCAGGTCACCGTGTAGTTGCCCACGCCCAACCCCGTGGCGCCGTTGACCGGTCGATCCACCTTCCAGGCGCCCGCGCTGTCGATGGTTGTCGTGGAGTTGTCCGGGTTGGTCACCGAGGCGGTGATGGTGGCCGCACAGGCATAGTCGTTGCTCAGATCTCCCGGGCACGCAGCTCCTGTGTTCAGCAGCACCTGTGAGACATCGACCTGCAACTTGCCGACCATGTTGTTGCCGGTCGCGGCCACTGTGTATTGCCGGGTGATGGTGACCTTGTCCCCGGGGACGAGCCGTTCGGCTGCCAGGGTTGCGGTGACCTCGCGACATTCGGTGTACGGCGCCGTGGCAGTGCACGTCGTACCCGAGGAGTAGGTGCGTTGCCCGACGGTGATCTGGCTGTTCAGGGTGATGACTGGGCTGGCGGCGGTGAGATTGAACGCGCCCGCGGTCAGGTTTTGGTTGCCCAGCGCCTGAGTGGTGCCCCACAGGGCCAGGGTGTTCAACCCGCCGGAGAGGAGGAAGACCGCCAGCGCAATGGCCACCAATGGTTTCCATGACGCTGCCAGCCTCCTCCCCGCCGGTGTGCCATCCCGGTTGCAGGGATGACCTGGGTTGCCCTTCATGCTCTTGCTTCCAGCCTTCTTGTTTCAGTCGGGTTCAGATCAGGGGACCTGCACCAGGTTGAGCTTGAAATCAGTCAGGCTGACCGAGGTGGTCGCCCCGTCCTGGTTGGTCACCGTCGAAGGCAGTTGCACGCTGACGATCGCAGTGTGGGCGACGCCGCTGTCAGCGGCGGTCAGGGAACTTCCAGTGCCGGAGATGCCCGCTCCGATGGTCAACCATTGGGCCAGGTCCGAACCGCCACCGGTGGCCGGAACGGTCGCGGTGAGGTCGGCCTTGATGTTGTTTCCGACCAGGGTCGGAGTGGCGGTGGCGACATACTTCAACTTGTCGCCGGGGACCATCCGGAAGGTGGCAATGTCGGAGATGGCCGAGCAGCCGCTCAGGCCAACCGGCGAGGTGGTGGTGTCGGTGGCGGCCGCGGTGCCATTGGCGGTGCAGTCATACCAGGCGGAGCCGGAGACGGCGAGGGACAGGTTGCCGGCGGTGATATTGCCGGTGCCCATGTTGGTGGACTGTTGCCAGTAGGCGAAGGTGCCGCCAACTCCGGTCATCAGGGCCAGGCCGAGTCCGGCCGCAACCACGCCGCGCTTGGCATGGGTCTTCTTCGGTGCTGCGTTCATGAGTGTTTCTCCTGTGGTTGTTGCTCGCCGAAGGGCTCCCCGGCAATAAATCCATTATGAGGCTAAAAGTCCGATTTGTTCAAAAAATAGCAATATCGGAAACTTTGAGTTCTGGATTGCTGGATAGGATGCGCCCATGACCGAGCTCAAGGATCTTCTCGCCGGCCCGCCCCCGATCCACCTGCCGCAGGATCCTGCGGCAGCTGAGTTGGCTCAGGAGCCAACTCTCTCCGTCCTTCGACGCCACCCCGAGTCGCCGCTGGCCTGGGCAGTGTTGGCCGAGGAGGCCTTCGTGGAGGGTGTCGATGATGTGACCGTCTATGCCTATGCCCGCACCGGATATCACCGCAGCCTGGATCTGTTGCGGCGCAATGGCTGGAAGGGGCACGGACCGGTGCCCTGGTCGCATGTGCCCAATCGGGGCTTCCTGCGCTCGCTGGCGGCGCTGTCTCGTGCTGCGGGTCGCATCGGTGAGACGGCCGAGCAGGAGCGTTGCCGCCAGTTTTTGCGGGAGACCAGTGAGGAAGCCTTCACCGAGCTGCTCTGAGGCCGACAGCCGGTTTGCTAACGTACGTGCGTAAGAGCCCGGTGCTGTTGCGCTGGGCTCAGGCATTTTCAGAGCCCTGCCAGAGGGGCTCCCAGTCTGGGCGAGAGCCCGTCGGAGAGGTGCAGTCATGCCTGCTGTGGTCGTACTCGGAGCCCAATGGGGCGATGAAGGTAAGGGGAAGGCGACCGACCTGCTGACCACCGGATCAGCGATTGACTACTGCGTGCGGACCAGCGGTGGCCACAACGCGGGTCACACGATCGTGGTCGATGGCAAGAAGTTCGCCACCCACCTGCTGCCCAGCAGCATCCTGACCAAGACCTGCGTTTCGGTGATCGGCAATGGCGTCGTGGTCTCACCCGAGGCGCTCTTCCGCGAGTACGACGCGATGGTTGCCGAAGGTGTGGAGATGGGTGAGCTGAGGATCAGCGCCAATGCGCACATCATTGCCTCCTATCACTCCACGATCGACAAGGTCACCGAGCGCTTCCTGGGCAAGAACAAGATCGGCACCACCGGCCGCGGCATCGGACCGGCGTATGCCGACAAGATCAACCGGATCGGCATCCGGATGGCCGACCTCTTCGATGAGCACATTCTGGAGGAGAAGGTCGAGGGCGCGCTGGACGTGCGCAATCACCTGCTCACCAAGGTCTACAACCGGCGGGCGATCACCGTTGCCGAGGTGGTCGAGGAATTGCTCTCCCATGCCGAACGGCTCAAGCCGATGATCGCCGACACCTCGCTGATGATCAACACTGCTTTGGATCAAGGCCAGACGGTGCTCTTCGAGGGCGCTCAGGCGACCATGCTCGATGTCGACCACGGCACCTATCCCTTCGTCACCTCCAGCAGCCCGATCGCCGGGGGTGTCTGCACCGGCGCCGGTGTTGGCCCCACCCGGATCGACCGGGTGATCGGCGTGATCAAGGCCTACACCACCCGGGTCGGATCTGGTCCCTTCCCCACCGAACTCTTCGATCAGGATGGGGAGGATCTCTGGCGGATCGGCGGCGAGGTCGGCGTCTCCACCGGACGCGATCGTCGCTGTGGTTGGTATGACGCCGTCGTGGCCCGCTATACCAGCCGGGTCAATGGCCTCACCGAGTTTTTCATGACCAAACTCGACGTGCTCTCCAAGTGGGAACGGATCCCGGTCTGCGTGGCCTATGACGTTGACGGCGTCCGGCACGACGAGATGCCGATGACCCAGACCGAGTTTCACCACGCCAAGCCGATCTATGAATATCTCGACGGCTGGGGCGAGGACATCTCCGGGTGTCGGGAGTTTGCCGAGTTGCCGCAAAATGCCCAGCGCTATGTGCAGGCACTGGAGGAGATGTCGGGAGCACCCTTCTGGGCGGTTGGGGTCGGACCCGGCCGCGAGGAGACGGTCGTCGTACGCGACGCCTGAGCAACTCGATTTCCGGCCGCGCTGCGCGGCTAACTAGGGTGGAGTCGTGAAGACCCTCGTGATCGGCCCCGGTGGCCGCGAACACGCCCTGGCCCTGGCCCTCTCCCGAGACCCCGCCGTCACAGAGGTGCACTGCGCACCCGGCAACCCCGGTATGGCTGCCTGCGCCACCCTGCACCCCGTGAACGCCGAGGACGGTGCCGCCGTGGCCGAGTTGGCCAGATCGCTGGGCATTGACCTGGTGGTGATCGGTCCCGAGGCCCCGTTGGTTGCCGGAGTGGCCGATGCGGTGCGCGAGGCCGGCATCTCCTGCTTCGGGCCTTCCCGCGAAGCCGCCGAGTTGGAGGGCTCCAAGGCCTTCGCCAAGGAAGTCATGGCTGCGGCTGGAGTGCCCACCGCGCAAGCCCGGGTCTGCGTGACCCCGGAAGAGGCGGCCGCCGCGCTCGATGAGTTCGGCGCTCCCTACGTGGTCAAGGACGACGGGTTGGCGGCCGGCAAGGGAGTGGTGGTGACCTCCGACCGCGACGAAGCCCTGGCCCATGCGGCTGGCTGCGAACGGGTGGTGATCGAGGAATTCCTGGACGGCCCGGAGGTCTCACTGTTTGCGGTGACCGACGGCAGCACCGTCTACCCACTCCAGCCCGCCCAGGACTTCAAGCGGATCCGGGACCACGATGAGGGGCCGAACACCGGTGGCATGGGGGCATATACGCCGCTGCCGTGGGCGCCGTACGACCTGATCGACGAGGTGCTCGACACCGTGCTGCAGCCGACCGTCGAGGAAATGGCTCGTCGGGGCACACCCTTTCAGGGGCTCCTGTATGCCGGACTGGCGCTGACCTCAACAGGGGTGCGGGTGGTGGAGTTCAATGCCCGCTTCGGTGACCCCGAGACCCAACCCCTGATGGCTCTGCTCGACTCCCCACTCGGTGAACTCCTCAAGGCCGCAGCCGATGGCCGCCTCGCCGAGGTCTCCCCGCCGCGCTGGCATCCCGGTGCCGCGGTGTCGGTGGTGATGGCCAGCAAGGGCTATCCCGAGGGCTCCAGCAGGGGAGATGTGATCACCGGAATTGACGAGGTGGCTGCTGCCGACGTGATCCATGCCGGCACCGCGCTGGTCGATGGGCAGTTGGTCACCGCTGGTGGTCGGGTGCTGGCCGTGACCGCCTTTGGGTCGGATCTGCCCCAGGCTCGCCAGCGTGCCTATGCAGGTGTGCAAAAGATCAACTTCGATGGTGCCCAGTGGCGCACCGACATTGCCGAGAAGGCTGCGACCGCAGCAGGGGAGAACGAGTAGTCATGCAGAATGTCCTGGCCAGCCGCTATGCCGGTGCCGACCTCGCCCAGATCTGGTCACCCGAACACAAGGTCGTGCTCGAACGCCAACTCTGGTTGGCCGTGCTCCGAGCCCAGCGCGATCTGGGCATCGAGGTGCCCGATGGGGTCATCGAGGCCTATCAGCAAGTGATCGAGCAGGTCGATCTGGACTCCATCGCGGCCCGCGAGCGGATCACCCGCCATGACGTGAAGGCCCGGATCGAGGAGTTCGCCGCCATCGCCGGCCACGAACACATCCACAAGGGGATGACCTCTCGAGATCTGACCGAAAATGTCGAACAACTGCAGATCAGACAGTCCCTGGAGTTGATCCGACACCGGATGGTGGCCACCCTGGCCCGCCTGGGCCGCTTGGCCGTCGAGCACGAGACCACCGTGATGGCTGGGCGCTCCCACAACGTGGCCGCTCAGGCCACCACCCTGGGCAAACGCTTCGCGACTGTCGCCGACGAGATGATGATCGCGATGGATCGGCTCGACGACCTGCTGTCCCGCTATCCGCTGCGCGGCATCAAGGGGCCGATGGGCACCGCTCAGGACATGCTCGACCTGCTCGATGGCGATGAGTCCAAACTGGCCGATCTCGAGCAGCGGGTGGCCGCCCACCTGGGGTTTGCGCAGGTGCTCACCTCGGTCGGTCAGGTCTACCCACGGTCGTTGGATTTCGACGTACTCTCCGCGCTGGTGCAGATCGTGTCCGGACCCTCCAATCTGGCCACCACGATCCGGCTGATGGCTGGCATCGAACTGGTCACCGAGGGCTTCAAGGAGGGCCAGGTCGGCTCCTCGGCGATGCCGCACAAGATGAACACTCGTTCCTGCGAGCGGGTCAACGGGCTGGCGGTGATCACCCGCGGCTATCTCTCCATGGTCGGCGAGCTCGCCGGTGACCAGTGGAACGAGGGTGACGTCTCGTGCTCCGTCGTACGACGGGTGGCGCTGCCGGATGCCTTCTTCGCAGCTGACGGCCTGTTCCAGACCTTCCTGACCGTGCTCGATGAGTTTGGCGCCTTCCCCGCGGTGATCCAGCGCGAACTCGATCGCTATCTGCCCTTCCTGACCACGACCAAGATCCTGATGGCCGCGGTGCGCAATGGTGTGGGTCGCGAGGAGGCTCACGAAGCGATCAAGGAGCATGCGGTGGCGGTGGCTCTGGAGATGCGTCAGGGGCGCGCCGAGAACGATCTCTTCGATCGCCTGGCCGCTGACACCAGGCTCGGCTTGTCGCGCTCCGCGATCGATGCTCTGGTCGCCGATCCCCTGGAGTTCACCGGCGCTGCCCGGGCTCAGGTGCAGGCCGTCGTACGCCGGATCGAAGCGGTGGTGGCTGCTGATCCGGTGGGAGCAAAATATGCGCCGGGCGCAATACGTTGACCATATTTATGACGAAATGTCCCAATTGCTATTAGGGTATAGCCAGTTGCGGTCGTAGAGGCCGTGTCGGGAAAGCAGCGCCCCCCTCCAGCCAACGGCCTGCCGACCGATGCTCCTCTTGCACAAGTTGCCGCAGCAACGTGGGTGGGACCGGGTTTCGGTGCGCGGTCCCACCCACGTTCCCTCATCGAGGTCATTTGTAGGCTGAGGGGGTGTTGAACATCCCGCCAGCGCCGCAGTTGCCCGGAGCCGTCCACATCCATTCCGGCAAGGTGCGCGATCTCTATCGCACCGACGATGGTCGCTTGCTGATGGTGGCCAGTGACCGGATCTCCGCCTTTGACCATGTCCTGGAGACCACCATCCCCGACAAGGGTCGGATCCTCACCCAGATGTCGTTGTGGTGGTTTGAGCAGTTGGCCGACCTGGTGCCCAATCACGTGCTCTCCACCGAAGTGCCCGCTGCCGTGGCCGGTCGGGCAGTGCTGTGCGAGGAACTGGCCATGTTTCCGGTCGAGTGCGTGGCTCGGGGCTATCTGACCGGCTCCGGGCTGCTCGACTATCAGGCCGATGGTGCCGTCTGTGGCATCGAGTTGCCCGCCGGACTGGTGGAGTCGAGCCGCCTGCCCGAGGCGATCTTCACTCCTGCCACCAAGGCGGACCTGGGCGATCACGATGAAAATGTCGACTATGCGGCCGTGGTGTCCGCGGTTGGTCCCGAGATCGCGGCTCGCCTTCGTGACCTCACCCTGGCGATCTACGGTCGCGCCGAATCGATCGCCCAGGAGCGCGGCATCATCCTGGCCGATACCAAGTTCGAGTTCGGGGCTCGTGCCGACGGCACCATCGTGCTGGCTGATGAGGTGTTGACTCCGGACAGCTCGCGCTTCTGGCCGGCAGTCGACTGGCAACCCGGACGAGTGCAGGCCTCCTATGACAAGCAGATCGTGCGCAACTGGCTGCTCTCTACCGAGTCTGGTTGGGACAAGTCCAGCGACCTGCCGCCACCGCCTCTGCCGGCTGACGTGGTGGAGCGCACCCGGGCGCGCTATCTGGAAGCCTACGAATTGCTCACCGGGCAGGCCTTTTCCTGAGCCGACCATGACACCAGCGCGCAGTGGTGAGCGGGTGCCGGAGAAAAAGAAACACCTCCAGCATCTCCCGCCACGCGCTGGGATTGAGTAGGTTGGCAAGTCCAAACCCGCTCGGATGGAGGCAACCCCTTGTTCAACCTGTCGATCTTCCTTGAAGACAGCGCCCGCAACTACCCCGCCCGCGATGCCATCGTCTTCGGTGACCTGCGGCTCAACTACCAGATGCTGAACGGTGCGGCCAATCAGGTGGCGAACCTGTTGGTGTCGAAGGGGATCCAGCCGGGTGACAAGGTCGCGCTGACCTGCGCCAACCTGCCCTACTTCCCGATCATCTACTACGGCATCCTCAAGGCCGGAGCGGTCGTCGTACCGATGAATGTGCTCAACAAGGCCAGGGAAAACACCTACTACCTGGAGGACTCCGGGGCCAAGGCATATTTCTGTTTCGAGGGCACCCCCGACCTGCCGATGGGCAAGGAGGGCAAGGAGGGCTTTGACGCTGCTCCCGGTTGCATCGACTTCTTCTTGATCACCGTTGACCCGGCCGCTGCGCCAGCAGGCATCACCACTTATGCCCAGGCGACCAAGGACCAGTCGCCGGTCTTCGAGAGCCATGTGGGTGCCGAGACCGACACCGCGGTCATCCTCTACACCTCCGGTACGACGGGCCAGCCCAAGGGCGCCGAACTCACCCACAGCAACCTGGTGATGAACGCACTGGTCTGCAACCGCCTCCACGAGAGCAAGATCGCCGACGAAGTGCACCTGATCACGCTGCCGCTCTTCCACTCCTTCGGTTCGACGGTGCAGATGAACGCCGGCTTCTCGATGGCCGCCACCCTGGTGCTCTTGCCCCGCTTCGATGGTGAACAGGCATTGCGCTTGATGGAGCAGGAAGAGGTGACCATCTTCGCCGGGGTGCCGACGATGTGGTGGGGACTGCTGGGTGCGATGACGGAAAATCCCGACATCGATGTTGCCAAGATCGCCGGCAATCTCCGCAAGGGCATCTCTGGTGGGGCCTCGCTGCCGGTGGAGATCATCAAGGACGTGCAGGCCAAGCTCGGCGTCACCATCCTGGAGGGCTATGGCCTCTCCGAGACGGCGCCGGTGGCCACCTTCAGTGATCCCTTCCGTGACCCGCGTCCCGGTTCGATCGGCATCCCGATCTTCGGGGTCGAGGTGAAACTGATCAATGACGACTGGTCAACGGTTGAGGGAGCCGACAATATCGGTGAGATCGCCATCCGCGGACACAACATCATGAAGGGCTATCTCAACCGACCCGAGGCCACCGCCGAAGTGATGAACAACGGTTGGTTCCGCACCGGTGACCTGGCCCGTCGTGACGAGGACGGCTTCTACTACATCGTTGATCGGTCCAAGGACATGATCATCCGGGGTGGCTACAACGTCTATCCGCGCGAGATCGAGGAAGTCCTGATGACCCACCCCGACGTCTCCCTGGCTGCGGTGATCGGCGTACCCCACGAGAGTCACGGCGAGGAGATCAAGGCGTTCATCATCAAGAACCCCGGAGCCACCGTCACCGAGGACGAATTGATCGCCTGGGGCAAGGAGCAGATGGCTTCCTACAAATACCCACGTCTGGTGGAGTTCAAGGATGCCCTGCCGATGACCGCGACCGGCAAGATCCTCAAGCGCGAGTTGGCCTAGGCGAAGGGATTTGGCAGCGCGCCGGGCAGCCCCGCCAGCAGAGTGCGGGCCTGCTCGGCGTGTTTGTGCTCCACGAGCACCTCGTACTTCGTGGCCACCACCTGCTGGATCGAGCTGAAGTCGCGACGCCCGCGGGTCATCGCATAACCGACCAGGCCGAAGATCAGACCGAAGGCTGCGCCCATCAGCATCGTGGTGAGGATGATCTGCAGTGACTCGCCCTTGGTGAAGATCGAGAAGAGCAGGCCGATGAACAGGCCCATCCACAGACCGCTCATCAACCCGCCCACGGCGACCTTGCCGGTGGTCAGCCGACCGGTGATCCGCTCGATCTGCTTGAGGTCGGTGCCGACGATCATGCAGTTCTGCACCGGGAACTCACTGTCGGAGAGGAAATCGACGGTGCGCTGGGCGTCGACATATTTTTCGTAGATGGCCAGGGACTGAGGGAACTCCAGGGAGAGCAGGGCGGAGGTGTCGATCCCGGCGCTCATCCTGGGGTTGTTGAACTGCGACATGCCTCCACAATGCCATCGAGGTGGTTGCCGAGGCCACCGGGGTTGCACCGCCGGGGTGGACACTAGACTGTGGGAGTCCACCAGACCTGACCCCGTGATGGGGCTCGACCCAGGAGTGCCTGTGGCCCGCGTAGTAGTCGACGTCATGCCGAAGCCCGAGATTCTTGATCCGCAGGGCAAGGCGGTGCAGGGGGCGCTGCCGCGCCTGGGGTTCACCGGAGTTGCCGATGTCCGTCAGGGTAAGCGCTTCGAGCTCGAACTCGACGGCGAGATCACCGAGGAGCGTCTGGAGCAGGTGCGCCAGATGGCCCAGACCCTGCTCTCCAATCCGGTGATCGAGGACTACGAAGTGCGAGTCGTCTCGTGAAGATCGGCGTGGTCACCTTCCCGGGTTCGCTCGACGACGTCGACGCGGCCCGGGCAGTGCGGATTGCCGGTGGCGAGGCAGTTGCGCTGTGGCACGGCGACGCCGACCTCAAGGGAGTCGATGCGGTCGTGCTGCCCGGGGGCTTCTCCTATGGCGACTATCTGCGCTGCGGCGCGATCGCTCGTTTTGCCCCGGTGATGAGCCAGGTGATTGCCCGAGCCAACGAGGGCCTGCCGGTGTTGGGCATCTGCAATGGCTTCCAGATCCTGTGCGAATCCCACCTGCTGCCCGGAGCGCTGATCCGCAATGACCATCGCAAGTTCGGTTGCCTGGACCAACGGGTGGTGATCCGCAACAACACCACTCCGTGGACCTCTGCCTATGAGATCGGCCAGGAGATCACCATCGTGTTGAAAAACGGTGAGGGTTCCTATGTCGCTGACGAGGCCACCCTCGATCGCCTGGAGGGTGAGGGCCGGGTGGTGGCGACCTATGTCGACAATCCCAACGGCTCCCAGCGCCAGATTGCCGGCATCACCAACGACCGTGGCAATGTCGTCGGGTTGATGCCCCATCCCGAGCACGCTGTCGAGGACCTCTGTGGTCCCGGCACCGACGGCCTGGGTTTCTTCACCTCGATCCTGGACTCGCTGGTCACCCACTGACTTGCCGACACGGCGCAAACCCGCACCCGGATCCCCTGGGAGTTTTCACACTGCGTATGACGCAAGCATTGTGGTGAGCTACTTCGTCCGAGCTCCCGCAGAGCGGTGACTCATGACGGGATCACCAATGGTGCTTCGAAGAGTTCACCGACAGGTATCCAGCCACCGGTCGCGGTCTGAAATTCAGGCCAGGCGAGGACGACCCGGTCGGGTACGAGTCATGGTGTCCATGGGAATCTCGGGTACCAGAACCTTCCATCCACTACGAGGCCCTCTACCCGCGTCCGGATGCCGCGCCACCTGGCCAGCGCTTCGAGAACTGCAAGACGCTGGCTGCATGAACCTCGGCCACGGTCTAGGTTAGTGACTCGGTACCGAACCGTGGTGATTTGCATCCCTCCGTCGCAGATGCAGATACTGCACCGTCCAACCGGGCGTAGACTCAGCGCATGTCGTTGAGCGAATCCGAGCTCTATGAGGCGGGGATGTCCCTGCCTCCCAACGTGCGCAAGCACGTGGCGCTGAGACTGCTTGAATCTGTCGATCCAGACCAAGCATTCAGTGCGGCAGCCGAGGGGTGGCTCCGGTCTGAAGCCGCTGCCGCGTACGACGCGTTAAAGGCCGATCGGGCGCGGGCGATCCCGGCCGAGGATGTCAGAACTGGCTTAGAGGCCAAGTGGGCCGCCCGTTCATGACGGGCCGCATCAACTACACCCCCGAAGCGCAGCAGCAACTCAATGAAATAGACGACTGGATTACGAAGACAGCGTCTGCCGAGATTGCTCAACGCTTCGTTTCCGCGATCCTCGATCACATCGAGACCATCGTGATATTTCCGCTGTCCGGCCGAGCGCGTGACGACGTACGACCGGGCATGCGGACGACCACATTCAGGAAGAGAACCCTCATCGCCTATGAGGTCACTGAGTCATCCGATGAGCCCGTGGTCAACATCATCGGTGTCTTCCATGGCGGCCAGGACTGGGAGGCCACACTCGATGAGCCTGAGACTGGCAGTTCCCGCTAACGTCATACGAATTGTGGGTTCAAGGCCACTGTGATGTCTCAGGACCTCGGTAACACTTTGATCGGTTTTCGTTGATGATTGATGATGGCCAGCGTTCCGTCGGATTTCAGCGGCCGGGTGGCGTCGTACGAGCGTTGCCGACCAGGCCGAGTTGCACCCGCAGGCTCCACCAGTCTGCCGGGGTGAACCGCTTCTGCACCCGGTGCCGGTTTGCCCGTTGGAAACTCTTGACCGCCCTGGTGGTGATCGGACCCCAGGTGCCAGTTGGTTCGGCATTGAAATAGCCGCGCAATTTCAGGCCGCACTGCAAGGGTTTGATCATGGCCCGGTTGCGCTTGGGTCCGGTCCGCGGGTACTTCGCCTTCAGCACGGTCTGGCTGGTGCAGGTCGCGGAGACATTGGTTGCCGTCGGAGTGCGGACCCCGCCCAGTTGCAGGTAGTTGTTGTCGATATTGATCGTTACCCCACCCCAGGTCTCGTTGTGGCCACCGCGATATTGGTGCACCCGCGCGCTGGGAACCCAACCGTCGGGGCGGACATATTTGGAGTTGGCGTCGGCGATGCCATTCCAGTCGGCGATCCAGAGGATGTCAGGCATGGTGATGGTGTTGCCCGGGGTGACCCGGGCGTTGTCGAGCAGTTTGATGCCCGAGCCGCCCGAGGAGTAGACCCCCGAGGTGTAGCCATTGGCATGCAATTGCTCGGTGAAGGCACCCAACATGGCCAGAGCCGATCCATTGCAGGATGCGCTGGCGTTGATATTCCACGCCTCCAGGTCATAGAAGATCGTGCTGCCCCTGGACAGGCCGAGTGCCTGGGAAGCGGCGGTGGCGATATTGGCCTCGTTGACTCCCTGGGCCCGGGCGGCGGCGTAATTGTTGGTCGGGCTGGACTTGATCACACCCTCCTGCAAGTAGCGATCCCGGGTGGTGCAGGAGGCCTGCACGCCCAGGTGGATCGGTAGCAGTTTCCACCCCTTGGCCAACTGGGTGGCCACCCAGGTCGGAGTGAGATTTGGTTGCGCCTTGCAGGCCCGGGACTGTCCCGACTGATAGATGCCCACGGCTCGGTATGGCGAACTGGCCAGCCAGGCATCCATCGCCGATTGGGTGGGGGCATTGCACTGGTCGAAGCCCTTGCCGGTGAAGGCGCCTGGAGTGACCGGATTGACCGCTGCCGGACGAGCGGGAACCGCCGGAGTGGCGGTAGCGGGAGGCAGCAACATCAGACTGCCAAGGAGCGCGAAGGTGGCGGCGTACACCAGGGCAGCACGGCCAGATCGATGGCCGGTCGCGTGGGGAAGCATGGGTGTTCCTAACCGTCGTGGAAACTCGGACCGCGCCACCTTAACCACATTCGTCACACCCGTAACAGGGGATTGGGATAACTACAAATGTGTAGTTTGTGACCCCGCGCGGGAGCGGTGTCAAGACCGTGTCGGTGGACCTCGAAGTGGCTCACTAGACTCGGGCAGCGTGAGCCTGGATACCGTCGTCGCAGCCGCCCTTGACCCCGATCGTGAACAGCCCTGGGCCGAACTCGGGCTCAAGGAGGACGAATACGCCAGGATCAGGGAGATCCTGGGTCGACGCCCCACCGCGAGTGAGTTGGCGATGTATTCGGTGATGTGGAGTGAGCACTGCTCCTACAAGTCCTCCAAGGTGCACCTCAAGCAGTTCTCCGAGATACCCCAGGAGACCCCGGTCGGCAAGATGCTGGCTGGCATCGGCGAGAACGCCGGGGTGATCGACATCGGCCAGGGCTATGCAGTCACCTTCAAGGTGGAGAGCCACAACCACCCGTCGTACGTCGAGCCCTACCAGGGAGCGGCCACCGGCGTCGGCGGCATCGTGCGCGACATCCTGGCCATGGGTGCGCGCCCGGTTGCGGTGATGGACCCGCTGCGTTTCGGACCTCTTGATGCCGAGGACACCCACCGGGTGCTGCCCGGCATCGTGGCCGGCGTCGGT